>Ga0105240_10013053_pt1 | contig 11434 bp, 10 predicted proteins | sample KBSC54metaG_FD_80426 | JGI IMG/M metagenome (GOLD analysis project Ga0105240, IMG submission 80426) | Corn rhizosphere microbial communities from Kellogg Biological Station, Michigan, USA - KBS C5-4 metaG | ecosystem: Host-associated > Plants > Roots > Rhizosphere > Soil | place: Michigan, USA...
AAACGGCACCAGACACCCCGATAAATAAGCTGCCGTCCTTCAAGCTCATGAGTGAGAAGGCCCTTACGAATAAGGCAGTGATAAAAGACCTTGCTGAAAAGCAATTCGAAGATGCCCGCCGTGTGTTCGCCGATGAAGTGACGGAAGAGGACTTGAAGTTCCTGGAAGACCTGGAACGGGAGAAAAGTACCGGAGCGATCATGTCTACCATTCACAACGTGTACATGATCTGTAGCAATGACCCGGATTTGAAGGGCTGCTTTGCCTATAATGCGTTTACCGGCCAGGATGTTTGTCTGCGAGACCTGCCCTGGCGCTCCATTGGCCGATCGCACGAGCCGATGAAAGAGGACGATGATGCCTGTCTGCGTGGATTCATTGAGAAGCACTACGGCATCGCCAGCGCCAATAAGATCGCAGACGGTTTCCGCATGACGATGGTGGAGAACTCTTTTCATGCAGTCCGTGATTACCTGGACGGGTTGACGTGGGATGGAAAGGGACGGATTGCTACTGTGCTGACAGACTATTTTGGCGTGGAAGATACTACGTACAGCCGGGGCGCTGCGACCAAAACACTCGTGGGGGCCGTCGCCCGCATATACGAGCCGGGCATCAAGTTCGATACGGTCATGATCCTCGTGGGGCCGCAAGGCAAGGGCAAGAGTAGCTTTTTCAATAAGCTGGGCGGCGCTTGGTTTACCGATCAATTCGGCCCCCTGGACGACATGAAACGGGCAGCGGAACAGCTGCAAGGGAAATGGATCATAGAGATCGGGGAGCTGGCCGGGTTCCGGGGAAAAGATGTGGAAATGATCAAATCTTTCATTAGTCGTCAGGAAGACTATTTCCGACCTGCCTACGGTCGCAGGAATCAACAATTCCCGCGGCAGTGCATCTTTGTCGGAACGACCAACGACGAAACGCCACTCATTGATCCCACGGGCGACCGGCGATTCCTACCAGTGCGTATCCATCCGGGGGATGCCTTTATGGACCCTTTCACCTTGTCGGCAGGAGAGGTCCGGCAGATATGGGCAGAGGCGGTCCACCTGTATCATGCCAAGACAAGCATATACGTTACCAGAGAGGAGGAAGATAGTTGGAAGGAGCAAAAGGAAGTCTTTCACGACCTGGACCCGCGGGAGGCCATGATCACGAATTATCTCAATATGCACGTACCACAGGAATGGTACAGGTGGAACAAGAGCGAACGAGCCATGTACATCGACGAAGCGCAGTTCGAAGGCGAACCCATCAGCAAGACGACGATACAGGAAATTTGGGACATTGTATTCAGCGGAAGGGATCGGGACGCGACAAGCTACAATACGCGATTTATCAAAAGTTATTTCGTCCGCAGACCGGATGAATGGAGGCGGCAGGCGATCCGTAAAAATGGAACTGTTGTTAAAGGATATGCACGAATAACAGGTGTGACCAAAACGTAACTTTTAGCGGTTACACTCGGTTACACTTATTATAATTGAAAATAATATAAGTTACAGAGGTCACGTTTTAGTTACGTTTAGGTTACACTATACTTATTGATACTAAGATACTTATAAAAATGTAACCATTGTAACCATAAAATAGATAAAAGACCCATTTCTGTGAGAGCTTGTAGTACAAAAACTAACGATCTAGTGATATAAGGGGGTATTTTCTCTGTTTGAGTCCTCTATACGCGCGCGCGTGGTTACACGGTCACAACCTTAAAAATTGACAATATGCAAGGACAAAAATTCGCTTTTTCAAATTTAGACGCGGGAACCTATGAGGGGGTGATCTTGGATAATATTATCGCCAAGGACAAAGATAACTTTTTGCGTACGGCCTATGTGGTCGAAGCGACAAAATGGATTCACGTCGAAAAGGAGGCCGGCACGAATGTCGCCGGGGTGATCCTGTCGCCTGTGTGGCCGGAGAGCATCCAGCACAAGGTCCCCGTGTCCATCGATGCAGAAGCTTTGGCCAGTAAGATAATGGCGGGTCGGAGTGACGTACGAGCGTACAAGACCAGCGGGATAGAGTATGGGGGTGGCCCCGGGTCACCTTATTGGAGTGAGGTACGAGCGCACAACCGGTTCATATACTTTGCCGCCGTGTTGACTGTGGCTGCTTTATTTCTTGGCTTTATGTTGGGTGTACGATATGGCAAGTAATAGAGAGCGCACCGTTACCAAGTACCTGAAAGGCTGGTTCGATCCGAGACGACCGGTCCACCTGGACGGATTCATTGTGAAGATCGTGGGAGAGGGTCATAACGGCATACCGGACTATCTGCTGGCCTATAATGGAGCACTGTATCTTATCGAGGCGAAGCGTCCAAAGGGCGGAAAGGTATCACCGATCCAGGACGAAGTACATAAAAAATATTTACGCAATGGGGTGGTCGTGCGGATCATCTCCTCGCAGGAAGAGGTAATTGATTTTCTATATGAGATTTGTACCACGTAGCTATCAGAAGGACATGTATACGCATTGTATTGCGAATGCGTACGCGGGACTTTTTGCTGAAATGGGTCTCGGTAAAACACCGGTATGCCTATCTGTCATCGACTACCTGATGTACCTAGATTACGTTGTCCGTAAATGCCTGATCATAGCGCCGAAAAACGTAGCAGATAGCGTGTGGACGGATGAGCGGGATAAATGGGACGACTTTAATCATATCCGCATGGTGAAAATCATGGGTACAGAGAAGCAACGGCTGGCAGCGCTGCGGGAGCAATCAGACGTATATATCATTAACGTGGATAATGTGCCTTGGCTCGTGGACCTGTATCTCACACGATGGGATTTCGACATGGTGATCATCGACGAATCCAGCTGTTTTAAAAATTCCGATAGCCAGCGGTTTCGAAAACTATCTATGGTCAAACCGTTCCTTGACAGGGTTGTTATTCTTACCGGTACACCTATGCCCAATGGGCTGGGTGATCTGTGGCCGCAGCTGTGGCTGCTGGATGAGGGAAAAAGGTTGGGCCTGCGGGAAAGCGATTACAGAAAAGAATACCTTTACCCTGGAAAGACGGTGCGTAAGACAGGTAAGGTAAGCAGGTGGGATGCGACGGATAGCAATGCGAAACGTGTATACAAGAAAATAGACGACATATGCGTAAGCCTTAAAGAAAAAGACTGGATTACGCTGCCTCCTATCATCTACCAGGATCATAAAGTCAAACTGAACGATAAACACAGGAAACAATATGAAGCGTTTGAAGAGGACGCTGTACTGAAGTTCTTCGAAGAACACGACGAAAAAAGCATAACTGCTGTTAACCTTGGCGTATTAACGAATAAACTTATTCAATATGCAGGCGGCTCTATATACGACGAAGAGGGGAATACAGTAGTAATACATGATACCAAATTAGATGTTGTAGCCGAGATAATTGAATCTGCACAGGGAAAGCCGGTTCTTATAGCGTATCAATATAAGCATCAGCTTCAACGCATGCTAAAACGTTTCGGCGGTAGACTGTTTCAAAAAGGGGATGTCGCTAAATGGAATAGAGGGGAATATGACATCATGTATTTGCATCCCAAGAGCGGCGGACATGGATTGAATCTACAGGCAGGGGGTAGTATATTGATATGGCTTAGTCCCACATGGAGTACGGAGCAATGGCTGCAACTTAACAAACGGCTACACAGGTCAGGGCAAAAACAAACAGTAGTAGTGCATCGTATATTAGCAATGGGTACAATGGACATAGATTGTGTACGATCCGTTAATAAAAAGGAAAAAGAGCAAGACGGTATGATGAACGCGATAAATATTCGTAGATTAAAATATAAAATAGCAGCATAATGGTAACTATCACCTACACACCGGAAAGAGCCATGTATATCGTAAATGTCGGAGCAGACGTAACGTATAACATATACGTCATTCGAAGGCATCACATATTAGTGGATGCTAAAGATGAAGAGCCAAGAGAGGTATTTAATTCTATAGGTCAAGCTGTAAAATGGTTAGAAGAGAAATACAAGGAGCATATTATACACTGTGCGTTTGTAGATGTAAAGGTTAGTGTCAAAGAGACCAAGTACGCAGAGCCTAAAAAGGATAAATACAAGTATACGATAGTTGAGCCTACGACAGGTAACCCCATAGAGTTAAACGAGATTCACGTAGACGATCCTTTCGATGTGTTTAATAATTGGGTATATAAAACAGACATGCACAAGATACCAGATATGGATGAGAACGATCCATATGCTAATGCGGGAGACAAGATAAAGCAGATGTACGAACAATTCAGTAAGAAGCACTCCGGACCGCAATTTAGCGAAGAGCGTAAAAAAGCATTCGCACGAAGACAATGGTACAATGGATGGTTTCAAGAGTGGTTAAAGATACGACCAGAGTTTGCAAAACCTATGCCATACCCTTCATGGCTCATTAATGAGTCGAATAGAAAAGCCCCATACACGAAGACAGATGTAGACAAAGCTAAGATGGAAGCGCTAGACGCGCAAGCTAAGAGAATGATGAACGAAAAAGATATGTGGGACAGGTATACGTACATTAAACATATGCATGCCTTTGACAGAGAGTTTGAAAGACCTACAGGGTCAACGTATGAAGAGTACATTAATAGTAAGTACAGAGGAGGCGGCCCTTCAAGTCATTTTACCAGTGGATTCTATACTTCATGGGAACAAGCACAAGAAAGATGGGGATCGTTATTTGGGCAACGGCCGTCTACGTATAGCGAACAGGATGTAAAGGATGCATATAGCGCATATAAGTTCGCCGCTGCAAGGGCAGCTATTGCACAGTCTTTTTTGAAAGATTGTTTTGAAAACGAAATGACAGCATACCACACAAAGTATCTTAGAATTTTGAAAGGCTATCTGCTTTATAAAATGCCTACGATGAGCCCTGCTTGGTATGTAGCACCGTGCGGCACATATTTTCAATACGACTTCATACGTCGGGTATGGATTAAACTGTCGTGATCATCTAAAACATAAACCATATGCGTAAGATTATTTTGATCATTCTCGCTCTACTGCTTATGTGGTACTTTGTAGACAAGCTTATCGATGTGTCGGAGGATCGGCCTACCCTGTGGCCAAATCATTCGGAGATACCTAGTGATACGTCAAGCATGGATATGTTGTAAGGACTCCCTATATTTGGGGATGTTATGGCACGTAGTAAACCATCCACCAGCGTAAAGAAGCCCAAGCACAAAAGAAAAGGCCCTACGCCTTCACAAATCGCTAATCGTAAACGGCGCGGGCCTTTGATTACTCCGCCCGAGGGTAGCAAGCCAGACCCCTATGCAGGGTTGTACGGCAACCGTAACGCCGTAGGCAATAGCGGACGGCCGCCCGCCTACGAGACACCTGAAGAGATGCAGACGCAGATTGACAGCTATTTCGAATACGTTAAGGGTGAACGCGGCGTACGTGAAGTCCAGACGACGGTATACAACAAGACAACACGTAAGTGGGAAGAGAAGACCGAAAAAGAAGAATATTGGGTGCGTGTACCGGAACCGCCCACGCGTACAGGTCTGATGTTGTACATGGGCTTTTGCTCTCATGCAGCATGGGATACATACAAAGAAAAGAAGGACACAGAGTTCCCGGCCGTAGTCGCGCGAGGATTGGCCCGCGTTGAGATGAACTACGAGCGGGCGCTGCTTGACAGAGACGCTTCTAACGGCGCTAAGTTCGCCCTCTCTAACCTTGATGGCCCTGGCTGGCGTAATACACAGAACGTTCAAGCCCTTGGCAAAGACGGAAAGCCGGTCGATCCCGCTGCACCGCAAACAAACATCATTAACGTTAGCACGGTCGCGGAGAGCTTAGGTAAAGTGTAGCATATGGGCCTACTGACTCCCAAGCAGCAATTGTGCATGGACACCATCTTTGCGAATGACGATATACGTGAGGGATGTCTATACGGATCGGGACGCAGTGGTAAAACATTCGGCATTGTGGACTACGTGTTCAATCGCGCAATCGCTTATCCTGGATCGTCACAGCTTTTTGTTCGCGCTACGCTCAATTCACTTACGGCAGGCGTTGTGTCACAGACCTTTCCAAACTACTTCCGCGTACTAAATGTCTTGCATGGCCTCGATCTCCCTAACACAAAGGCCAGTAACGGCAGGCCGTTTATCGAATACAAGTCTACGCCGCACAACCGATTCAACTTCTACAATGGATCGGATATACGCTTTGTCGGTCTGGACGTAGTGAGCACTAATGCAAGTGCCATCGATAAGATTCTGTCTCAGGAATACATCACCATCATTTTTGAAGAGGCTACAGAGATAGACTACGAGGTCGTCGAGCTGGCCAAATCGAGGTTGGCTCAAAAGGTCAAACACTTTCAGACAGGGAAGGAAGCCATACCCAAATGGTTTTGCAGTCTCAATCCGCGTACGTTCGAGGATTGGGACTATGTATATTTCCAAGAACACAAGCACCCTATCACCGATGAGCCGCTGTCTGAAGAGGCGATAAAGCGGACGGCGACAATGCACTTTCACATCGACGATAATATTCACAATGTCGCAGCTACGTACATGGACACATTGCGGTCTATGTCTACCAGTGGGCAACAGCGGTTTCTAACCGGCATGCATGGCGACAACTTCGCCGGTGAAGTGTTCGACAAGATTTCATGGGAAGCGCTGCCTGACATACAAGAGTTTGACCGGATGCTGATCTACACGGACCCTAGTTACAAAAGTGGCCCGAAGAATGACTATAAGGCCACAGTCGCCGTAGGCAGGCGGCAGGGGGCCTACTGGATCATTGACGGCAGGGCCAACCAATGTACTACGGCACACATGATACTCAACGTCCAGGAGACCTATACGGCTATCCGGGACCGGGGTTGGGAGGGTCCGATACAGATTTACTTTGAGAACGCCGGGATGCCGGACGACTTTGTACAGGCAATACAGCTTCATGCGCAGCAATCTGGGTGGACATGCCCCTACACCCTTGACAACCGGGTGAAAGGCGATAAATTCGCCCGTATTGAGTCCGTATTGCAGCCTTTGAACCGGGATGGGAAGCTTTTCTTTAATCAGGAGATTCGGAAGAACAATTTTGGCCGCCTGTGCGCCGTGCAGTTCCTCAATTTCAAGTCCAAACTGCTGCCCACGGAGCACGACGACGTACCGGATGCGGTACATGGTGCCATTACCCTGATTAACGTACCGGTGATCCGCCCCGGGCAGGTAAAAATACATAGCCAACGGGCAAATAATCGTTTGGGATAATGAGAAAAAGCACTATATTCGCGTTAGATTACTGAACTTGTTATTAGGCTTTTGGAAAAATCTCCGACCCCCGTTTCTACGGGGGTTTTTCGTATATTAGCACATGCCTCTCTGTAGAAAAGTCAAACATAAAACAGAAGCCGCAGCTGAGAAAGCCATTCGAGCCACGAAAGGCAAGCCGGGATTTGGGTATCTCCGGTCCTACTGGTGCGTGAGCTGCTGGGCATGGCATTTGACATCGAAACCTGTAGGTTATCATCTCAAAAAGAAGTAGCTTCGCTTTGCCCGTGACCAATTCAGGCCGGGACAAAAACAAACACATATGAACAGTAAAATCATGATCGACATTGACATGGACGACCGGCCCATTATCCGCATCGACTACAACAATCATGGACTCACAGACGATGTAAGGGACAAGTTAATAGGCCGGTTTATCAACGAGCTTTTTACAATTGCCCCTGGCCAAAAGAAAAAAGTAGACGTGAGCCTGGAATTGCTGCACGAACATGCGGAGGGGGCGGTAGCTGTCGTGCGGCTGAAGAAACCGGTGATCGAAGCATAGTATCTTTTCGTATATTTGGCATAATATTCACCACACAGGTTGTTTAAGGGTAAAAAGGCCCTTCGGCTCTCCGAGGGGCCTTCACTTTGTGATATATCACTTCTTTGAACTCTTCAACCACGGACTACCCGTATATTAGCCGGTATGAACACTGCGGGCCAGCAATTAGCCGACTTGTACGGAAAAAGCTTCGGGTACTTATCCGCTGCCGACCTTGCAATGTATCTCAACCCTCAGCAGATCATTTCGGCATTGAATCTCAATCCACAGTTGGCAGTGAAGGCTGTCCCGCAAGCCCTGGCCATGATCTCTTCCAGACTTACGAATCTTTGGAATCTTCGCCCGGAATTCATGTTGTCGGACACCGTTGCACCGCAGCTGACATGCACGGTCGATGGCGGAGCCATTGACACCGCGACGATTGTTTACCCTGGAACAAACTATATTGCACCACCGCAGATACAAGTAGTCGCCAATGGTGCAGGGGCTAACGGTGCCGTGTCAGCGATCGTATCAAACACAGTTGTTGCCTCCCTGGAACTATTGGAGCGCGGCATACGGTACAACTTCCCTCCTGTGATTTCCTTTGTCGGCGACGGTGCAGGGGCGACCGCTACGTGTACCATTGACAAATGCGGTCGCATACTATCTGTCACCTTGTTGACTGGCGGCCAGGGATGGACGAAACCTCCACAAGTCGTGTTCACGCCTGTAGACGGTGCAGGCTTCGGCGCTGTAGCTGTCGCCAACTTGCAATACGGCAAGATCACAGGACTTAACATTGACGATCCTGGCGCTGGGTACGCACAGGCTCCGGCGCTTGTGGTGTCAGGCGGCCAGATAGCCGATCCCAGATATCCCAAAATGGTCATGCTGGCATCCATATACACAGTACGTGTACTGCTGGCCAGTGGCGCTAATATATCAGAGATGCAAGAAGGTTTTTTCAAAATGGCGGATGAACTGATGATGGAATTTCTGAATGGCGGTGCAGGCATGCCGCTGGTCCCCGCGAGTCAATCAATACGTTCGGGGCTTTCTCTTGTTAAAGACTCTTTCAATCAACTTGGATAATGGGAAGTAGCAAAGCACGAAAGTTAAGAAGGTCTAATTTGCAACCACCGCCCTATGTGGAGCGGTTGACCCTGGCCGGTGTAAGCCAGGGCATACAGCCGCAAGGTATTTTATCCGGACCTTTTGCTACCAATCCCACTATTGCAGGTGATCCCGGCGGCGGCGGATGGGGGATAGGCAGTCCGGGTGCGATACCTGCATCGGGTAAAAATCCAAAGGTTAACCCTTGGATGTTGCCGAAGCAGGCGGGCCTATCGGTCATCTCGCAAACGTATCCATCGAATTACTATGTCGAATGGACTCCGGCTGCATGGCGCAAGGCAGGTGATTTGGTGATGAACCAGGGATGGACGGTAGACCTTGCGACTATGTACGTATGGGCCTACCAGTCATCTCCCTTCATACAAAGTTTGTTTAGAACAATTGAAACGGCGATTAACTCTGTACCTTTTTTCTACACGGACAAAAAAGGAAATGTGATACCGGAGTGGACGGCGGAGCTCTGCAATAAGTCATGGCAGCAGGAACTACGGCGTGAGATTGCATTTACCTACTTTTGGGGTTTCAGCGGCTTCAACTTTGATCCGATTGGCGAAAAGTTGTACAAGTACCCGATGCAGGACCTTGATCCGCTGAACAGGTTCCTGCGACAATCGACATACTCACCCTTTGACGGTGTGTTTTTCGACGACATGGATAATACCCTATTCGTGCAGCCGAACACAACACAGGAGGGTTTCCTTGGCTGGATGTTTGCCATCGTGCGACAATACGTGATGATGCATTTGAATGACGAAAATTGGATAGCAGCGGGCAAACGTCTTGCTTTTCCGGTCTTCTCTTTAGGATATCCGGAGTCGATGGATGTAACGGACCCCGAGACCGGGGAGATTGTCAACCCCTATAAGGACGAAGCTAACCTGATCGCTAAGAACCTTGGGCCAGGATCGACGGTCGTCTTTCCGTTTATCCGCGCAGCTGACGGGGAGATACAAAAAAACATAGAGCTGGAATTTGATTCCCCTGGATCGAGCCAAAAGGCACATAGCATCTACCTGGACTTTAACGAAGAGAAAAAGAACGAGATACGGGAATTAGTTCTTGGCGGCACATTGACGGCAGACGTGGGCGACAGCGGCTCGCGGGCGCTGGGCGAAGTACAGGAGAGGAAGCTCCGTACGTTTATGTCTGCCGTCATTGAGTACGTGATCTCTGTTCACAACGGTGATTATCTCCGGAAGATACGGCGCTGGTACAAGAACATGCCCGACGGTCAGTTCAACATCAACCGGCAGAAACAATTTACTATAGAGGAAATTATTGCATGGTCTCAGGTGCTGGCATCGTCGGGCAAACGCTTTACGACCGAGTTTTTTGAGACCAACGGCTTTGCACCCAATTTCATTGAAGACATGCCCACTGCGGGCACCGCGGATGGCGATAAAGGTTTGACAAAAAAGAACGACGGTCGCATACAGGAGCTACACACTATCCTTTCATCCTTCCGTCAGCTGCGGTCATGGTTTCGTTAAGAGACATATTTGCGGGCGGCGACAAGAAAAAGAATAAACGTCCGCATGATGAACCGACGATCCCCGAGGGTCTGTCGGAAGAGGAACTTAAATACTATTATCGCAATCCCGATGGCACGATCTTCACTCCTATATACGAGGTCCAGAACGAAATATACGTTCGTGCAATGGTCAAGTCGATCAAGATTGAGACCTCGTACAGAGCGTTCAATGACACGTCCTGGATGGAGCGGTACACGACGAATATCTACCAGTTTTCGGCGGCGAAGTCGGTTACAATGGCTCGACGCATGGCTGCGGAAGTGTATACACCCGAAGGTCAGCTCAGATCATGGTCACAGTTCAGGGACTCAGCCAATGCGATCCAAAAGACCTCTAATGAAATTTGGCTACGGGTTGAACGCGATAACTGTGCGCGTCAATCTATCCTTGCCGATAAATTCACCGATATGCGGGCGGATGCTGATATGTATCCGTATTGGATTTACCAGGGAAGAATGGACAGCCGCGAACGACCCGAACACGTCGCCCTGGAAGGACTGATATTCCGCATCGGCGACAGGTACGGCGATCTGATGTTTCCGCCGAGTGACTGGAATTGCAGATGTACAGGTAGACCTATTGACAATTTGTATCTGCGGGATCGTCACAGGGTAGTACAGACGAATCAACAGGCCAAAGGATGGCTTGAGGGAGTGGACAAAGATACAGGCAAGCCGTTCGTAGACCCGCAGTTCAGGTACAACCCAGCTGATCAGGGTATGATGCCTAAGATCGGAGATTATTTCTACGAGGTCCCCAATGCTAATGCGTTCAGGGCACCTAATTTTGGCGGAGTAGGTGGTGACGATGCCAGGAGCTTGCACGCATCACCGTTGGAGAATCTGTCGGAGCATATGCGGGAATGGCGGGGCATGTATCATGTGGATCACTTGGGAAATATCTGCTTCCAGAACGAAGAACTGCTGTCGAATGTATGGTTCACGCCACACAGCGCCCATAAG
>Ga0105240_10013064_pt1 | contig 11428 bp, 9 predicted proteins | sample KBSC54metaG_FD_80426 | JGI IMG/M metagenome (GOLD analysis project Ga0105240, IMG submission 80426) | Corn rhizosphere microbial communities from Kellogg Biological Station, Michigan, USA - KBS C5-4 metaG | ecosystem: Host-associated > Plants > Roots > Rhizosphere > Soil | place: Michigan, USA...
GCGAAGAGCATCTGCCTGAACTTCAGCGTCGCGCGCGACTACGGCGGCGTGTGCCACCTGCGCTTCGACGACACGAACCCGGAAAAGGAAAGCGTCGAGTACGTCGATTCGATCGTCGACGCGGTGCGCTGGCTCGGTTTCGACTGGCGCAAGGACGCGGTCGACCACCAGTATTTCGCGAGCGACTACTACGACAAGCTGTACGAATTCGCCGAACTGCTGATCAAGCGCGGCAAGGCATATGTCGACAGCCAGAGCGCCGACGAAATGCGCGCGAACCGCGGCTCGCTGACGGAAGGCGGCAAGCCGTCGCCGTTCCGCGACCGCACGCCCGACGAGAACCTCGACCTGTTCCGCCGCATGAAGGCCGGCGAGTTCAAGGAAGGCGAGCACGTGCTGCGCGCGAAGATCGACATGGCTTCGCCGAACATGAACATGCGCGACCCGGTGATCTACCGGATCCGCTACGCGCACCACTACCGCACCGGCGACGCGTGGTGCGTGTACCCGATGTACGACTACACGCACTGCATCTCGGATGCGCTCGAAGGCATCACGCATTCGCTGTGCACGCTCGAATTCGAGGATCACCGCCCGCTGTACGACTGGGTGCTGAACGAACTCGCGGAAGCCGGCGTGTTCACGCGCCCGCTGCCGCAGCAGATCGAATTCTCGCGGCTGAACCTCACGTACGCGATCACCAGCAAGCGCAAGCTGCTGCAGCTCGTCACCGAAGGCCACGTCGACGGCTGGGACGACCCGCGGATGCCGACGATCGTCGGCGTGCGCCGCCGCGGCTTCACGCCGGAGAGCATCCACCTGTTCTGCGAGCGGATCGGCGTGACGAAGATCGACTCGTGGATCGACATGAGCATCTTCGAAGGCGCGCTGCGCGACGACCTCGATGACAAGGCCGCGCGCACGGTCGCGGTGCTCGATCCGCTGAAGCTCGTGATCGACAACTATCCGGAAGACCAGGAAGAAGCATGCACGGCGCCCGTGCATCCGCATCACCCGGAGCGCGGCGTGCGCACGTTCCCGATCTCGCGCGAGCTGTGGATCGAGCGCGAGGATTTCGTCGAGAACCCGCCGAAGGGCTATTTCCGCCTGTTCCCGGGCAACAAGGTGCGCCTGCGCTACGGCTACGTGATCGAGTGCACGGGCTTCGACAAGGATGCCGACGGCAACGTGACGGCCGTGCACTGCAACTACTTCCCGGACAGCAAGTCGGGCACCGACGGCGCGAACACGTACAAGGTCAAGGGCAACATCCACTGGGTCAGCGCGAAGCATGCGCAGCCGGCCGAAGTGCGGATCTACGACCGCCTGTTCAAGGAGCCGCATCCGGACGCGGGCGGCGCGAACTTCCTCGAAGCGCTGAATCCCGATTCGAAGAAGATCGTGCAGGCGTACGTCGAGCCGGGCAACAGCGACATCGCGCCGGAAACGCGCCTGCAGTTCGAGCGGCACGGCTACTTCGTTGCCGACCGTGTCGATTCGAAGCCGGGCAAGCCCGTGTTCAACCGGATCGTCGGGCTGCGCGACAGCTGGGGCAAGCCGGCCTGACGGCCTGCTCCGCGCGCGGCGCGCGGCCTCGGGCCGACGTCGCGCGACCATGAAAAAACCGGCTCGAGGGCCGGGGCGATGCCCGGTCTTTTCCAGAAGCGGGGCCGGTACGGGCCACCGCCACCTGTTCGGTTCACATCTGTTGATGCGAGCGCGGAACCGAATTGATCATGAACTCGCCCATCTGATAACGCATCGCGATTTGCCGGATGCCTTGTAGGTCGTCCGGCTTTTGCGGACCGATCACCATATAGTGATCGCCGGTCCCGCCTTTCATTTCGACATACTCGTGCCAACTCTTCTCGTTGGTCGAGTCGATCTTGACCTTGGTGTCCTTGTTGTCGGGAAAGATCAGAACCTTTCCCTGCGCGTTGATCTGATTGATCATCTCGACGGCAGCCTGCTCGGTCATGCCCTCCGGGTAACCATTGCGATTCTGCATCACATGGACGAGGAAATCGCGCTGTCCATCCGTCTCGACCATCTTGCGCAACACGTTGTTTCCGACGTCGAAGCGAAGCACCTCCTGAAGGTTCTCCTTGGCGCCCGGCTTGTTCCAGACCGAAGCAATTTGGTTTTGTGCGGCGGTCTCGTGCCCAGTCGTCAGATAGAATCCTTTGCCGAATTCTCCCTCTCCACTGTCCACATTGACCTGTGCGTGATCGAAGTGGTGAAGCGCACTCGGCCGGGTGACGTGTGCGAGGGAGGTCGTGGTCGCCGGGTCCAGTTCGGTCGGAACCGCATGCGCCGTGGGTGTTCCAAGGTCCCAATTCTTCGGGAACCCATTGTTGGAGGGGTCCATTTCACCGGGGAAAACGCGAAACTGGCTCTTGGTCTCGCTGAAAAATTCCACACCCGGCCGAGAGTCGTTCACTTGCTTGAGGTGGTCGACAAGTTCTTTCGGAGAGCTATATTGTTTGAGGTCACCCGTTTTCTCGAGGAATCTGAGCGCCTCCTGGAGCCTCGGAGGGAGTTCTTCCGGCAGCTTCCTTTGTTTTCCTGCCGCTACGTCGCCCGCCGACGTGCCGACTTTCGACGCGTTGGCTGCATACCATTCCGCCCAGTCCTTGGCGCCTCCTCCCGTCGGCGCCGGTGAAAAGCCGGTTTCCGGTGCGGGTGCCGATGCCGATGACGCGCGTGCGGAGGGCAGGGGGCCCTGTTCGTTACCAGTGTCGCCGTACTCGAATGAGGCGTCAAAGCCTGGAGCTGTGGTGACGATCCGCCTCCCGATACGCTCCCGCCGGGACGCGAATTGTCGGGGCGCGGGGCGATAACCTGGGATGTTTCCAACTGCCGCATGCTCGGTGACGAACGGTTAATTCCCGACGGGCTGCTCATGGCCAATTCTCCATTTTGAGACGTGTGAAAGCCAGGCTCATTGCGATCGTCCTGGCGAGTGCCCGACTATCGCCCAGCGTCTCCGGCGCGCTTGCGCCACCCGCGAATCCGCGCACTGAAATCCGAAGCGCGATGGCAACCCGGTGCGTCATGCGACGCGATTGCAAAAAAAACGCCACCCGTTCCATCGGGTGGCGCTGCTGATAAAAAATGCCGTTCAGTTCTTAACTGAACGGCATTAGGCTCGAGGGCCGGTTTTTTTATTGCATGCAACGAAGCCAAGAGACGCGGTGACGGAAGCCACCGCGTTCCTTCACGCGCCCGACAGCCGCCGATGCAGTTCCGCCAGCGACAGCTTCGTGCGAAACAGCCGCGCGAGGCTGCGGCTCGCATACGCGTCGATATCGCCCGGCGCGGTCCAGCGGTACGCATCCATCTCGGGAATCATCGAGCCGTCGCGACGGCTCGGGAACAGCGACGTGCACGTGCACAGCGCGGGATCGATCTCGCCGTCCGCCACCAGCACCGCGAACAGGTGCAGGTCCTTGTCGTGCCGGTACGCGAAGCGGCCGAGATCGAGCAGCCGGGCCGGCGCGAACTCGATGCCGGTTTCCTCGAGCAGCTCTCGCAGCGCCGCGTCGGCCGGCGTCTCGCCGGGCTCGCCCTGCCCCTTCGGGATGTCCCAGTGCGTGGTGTCCGTCGCGTGCGCGAGGAACACGCGGCCGCCCGCATCGAGGATCACGACGCCGCACGACACCGCGCGCGGCGCGTCGCCCCGCTTCATCACCCGCGTGCTCAGCGCTTCTGCAACTGCCACTTGCCCGCGGCCGTCTTGCAGTAGACGGGCTTGAGCGTCATCGTCTGGCCCTTCGCGGTGATGTCGGTGGTGATTTCGCGGCAGGTCTTGCCGTCCGTCTCGGTCGTGGTCGGCGTGAGCTTCGCCTCGATCTGCGTACGGCTGCCGCTGTTCTGCCACGTCGTCGTCTCGCCGTCCTTGCCTTCGTCGCGCACCTTCGCGGCGGCCTTCGACAGCGATGCGGTGTCGGCCTTGCTGAAATAGCTGAGCGGCGTGTCGTTCAGGAAGTTCAGGTTGTTCTGCGCGTGGGCGGGCAGCATCGCGGCAACGCACGCGGCGCCGGCCAGCACACGCGTGACGACGGAAAGGGATGCACGCATCGACATGTTGTTCTCCTTGGATGTTCGATCGAACGGCGCGGTGCATGCCGGCGAACCGGCACGCGCCACGCCCGTCAGCGAGCGAGCATAGCATGCGTGCCGCGTGCGACGCTTTCGGGCCTGTTCCCTCTAATAACGGGCCCTAGCGGGCCGCCTGCGTCGACCCGGGTTGATATCCGTCAGTCAGCGTGCCCAGGAACGCGATCACGTCCTTGATCTCGGCCGCGTTCAGCGCCGGCTGCTCGCCGCGCTTGCGGTCGAACGGCGGTTCGCGGTTGATGTTCGGCCAGTAGCGCTTCGGCAGGTCGTCGTAGATCTGCACCTTGCCGTGCACGACCGGATAGAACTTCTCCGGATGAATGTCGCGCTCGACGTAGAAGCGCATCACGTCCTCGAGCGAGTGATACACGCCGTTGTGGAAGAACGTCTTGCGCAGCGCGACGTTGCGCAGCGACGGCGTGCGGAACAGCCCGCAGAATTCGTCGCGGCCCTTCAGGTCGGTGCGCTCGGGGCCGCACGCGCCGAGATCGTGGAAGCTCGGGTCGCGGTTCACAGGCAGCGCGCGGTTGCGCGGCACCGCGATCGCGATCAGCCCGAAATCGCTGAACTGCGGCGGGCCGCCTTCGAGCGTGCGCTGGCTGATGTGGCAGCTCGCGCAATTGCCCTTCTTCTCGTCGTTGAACAGTTGCAGACCGTGCAACTCGGCGGGCGTGAGCTGCGCGCGGCCGGCCAGGTACGAGTCGTACTTGCTCGTGTACGGATCGAACAGCGCAGGCTGCTGCTGGAACGCATCGAGCGCACGCAACACCGCGTCGAAGGCGGCCTGATCGTCGCCGAGCACCCGCTCGCCGAATGCCTTGCGGAACGCGTCCGCATACGGCGCCGCGCGCACCGCCTGCGCGACCCGCGCCGGCGAGCTGCTCATCTCGAACGGCGACAGCAGCGGAATGCGCGCCTGCGCGTCGCGCGTGTCGACGCGGCCGTCCCAGGTCAGCCCGCCGGTCGGGCCCGCGTCGATGCTTTCGTCGCCCTCGTCGGGCGAATCGTGGAAATGCTCGCTGAACGGCGGGATGCCGCGCAAGTACTTCAGCGACGGCGCCGCACGGAACCCGATGCGATGCATGTCGTCGCCGCCGAGCTGCACCGACAGCGCGTTCGGCGGCCCGAACGCATGTTCGGCGCTGTGGCACGACGCGCACGCGAGCTTGCCGGAACCCGACAGCGACGGATCGGAGAACAGTTGCTTGCCGAGCGCCGTCATCTGCTTCACGCCCTCGAACACCTGCGCACGCGTCTGCGGCTGGCTGGCCGGTGCGACCGCGGGCGCGGCCGGCGCGGCCTGGGCGGCCGGCACGATGGCCGCCGGCGAATTCGCGCCGGGCCGCGCATCGCAACCAGCGAGCGCCGCGAGCCCGGCAGCCAGCGCCAGGGCCGCCGCGGCATGGATCAACGATCGCGCGGACGCAAAGGATTTCGGGGTGGTGGGCATCGTCGTTCTATGGGTAGCGGTGGGCAATCGGCCGGAGCTTATGTCAGTTCCGTGTCCGTCGCGTGACGTTCCGCCGACAGTCAATTGAAAGCGCCCCTACACCCGCCTGTCAAACGGGTTCCAGATAATGCGCGCAGCCGGTCGGCGCCCGGCGCCTGCTGCGCCGGCCCCAAGCCACCCCGGTTCCCACACGCGACCAACGACGAAAGAGAGAACATCGCATGAAGAAGCACGCCTGGATTCGCCATACGCCGATCGCCCTCGCGGCCGCGCTCAGCCTGACCGCCTGCGGCGGCGACGACGTCACCCAACAGGGCCTGTCGGCCGTCAAGAACGTTGTCGTGATCTATGCGGAAAACCGCAGCTTCGACAACCTGTACGGTAACTTCCCGGGCGCGAACGGCCTGCAGAACGCGACGGCCGCGAACTCGGTGCAGAAGGATCGCGACGGCTCGGCGATGGCGACGCTGCCGAAGGTCTGGGGCGGCCTGACCGCGACCGGCATCACGCCGGCGCTCACCGAGGCGATGACGGCGAACCTGCCGAACGCACCATTCGCGATCGACGATCCGAACGGCTTCAACCAGCCGATGAGCATCGCGACGCGCGACATCGTGCACCGCTTCTACCAGGACCAGATGCAGATCAACGGCGGCAAGAACGACATGTACGCCGCGTGGACCGATGCCGGCGGCCTGACGATGGGCCATTACACGCCGGACCCGTCGAAGCTGCCGCTGTGGAAGATCGCGCAGCAGTACGTGCTCGCCGACAATTTCTTCATGGGCGCGTTCGGCGGCTCGTTCCTGAACCACCAGTACCTGATCTGCGCGTGCGCGCCGTTCTACGCGAACGCGAACACGAGCCCCGCGGCCGGCAAGATCGCGGTCCTGAACGCGGACGGCAAGTCGCTGAAGGTCGCCGCGAATTCGCCCGCCTCCGCGCTGAGCGGCCCGCCGAAGTTCGTCAACGACGGCGCGATCACGCCCGACTTCTTCGCGGTCAACACGATGCAGCCGCCGTATCAGCCGAGCGGCAACAAGGCGGCCACGGGCGGCGACCCGCTGCTCGCCGACCCGGCCAACGCGTCGACGATGCCGCCGCAGACGGCGACCAACATCGGCGACCTGCTGACCAACGCGAACGTGTCGTGGGCATGGTATAGCGGCGCGTGGGGCCAGGCGCTGCAGGCGAGCCAGAACGGCACGTCGAACGTGATCTACGGCGCCGACCTGTCGACGCCGAACTTCCAGCCGCACCACCAGCCGTTCAACTACTTCGCGAACCAGGCGCCGGGCACCGCGAACCGCGCGCAGCACCTGCTCGACGGCGGCGCGAACGGCGCCGAGTTCATCAAGGCCATCGACGCGGGCACGCTGCCGGCGGTGACGTTCTACAAGCCGCAGGGCAACCTGAACGAGCACCCGGGCTACACGGACGTCACGTCGGGCGACCAGCACATCGCCGACGTGATCGCGCACCTGCAGGCGAGCCCGCAGTGGAAGAACATGGTCGTGGTCGTCACGTACGACGAAAACGGCGGCTTCTGGGATCACGCCGCGCCGCCGACCGCCGACCGCTGGGGTCCGGGCACGCGCATTCCGGCGCTGATCGTGTCGCCGTATGCGAAGAAGGGCTTCGTCGACCACACGCAGTACGACACGGGCTCGATCCTGCGCTTCATCACGCGCCGCTACTCGCTGCCGCGCCTCGCGGGCCTGCAACAGCGCGACGACGCGCTGAAGGCCAACGGCGCTCAGCCGATGGGCGACCTGACGAACGCGCTCACGCTGTCGCCGAACCTGTAACGGCATCGCGACGAACGGGCCGGCGGCGCTGCCGGTCCGGACGAACGAAGGGCGGCCCCGTGGCCGCCGTTTTTTTCATGAGTGCGCGCCGTTGTCGCGCCCCTTCGTCACCAGCCGTACTTCAGCTCGACGCCGACATAGTCGGCGTTGTGCCCGCCCGCCTGCCGGATCGCGTCGCCGACCTGGAAATGCACGGCTTCGACCGCGCCGATCAGGTTCGCGGCGATCGTCCAGTCCGCCCGCAGCTGCACGTACATCCCCGTCCACAACCCGCCCTTGCCGGCCGTGCCCGGCACCACGGCGTTGCCCTGCTGGTAGACGGCGTCGCCGGTCGTCTCGCGCCACTGGAAACCGAGCGCGCCGAGCAGCGCCAGGTTCGGCGACGGCTTCAGCGTCACCGACGGCTTCACGTGGATCAGGTTCGAGTAGCCGGTAAAGCCCGCGAGCGTGAAGTAATAGCCGTTCGGAAACAGCGGATTGAAGGTGCCGATGCGGCCGTCGTGCGGATGCCGGTCGCCCGACGCCGCGTCGACCTGCAGCGCGACGCGCGGCGACCATGGCGCATCGAGCCGGTAGCCTGCGATCGAGCCGAGCGCCCACGCGCGGATCGAGCTGCTGCCGACCGTCCCCGTCTGCAGCATCGTTTCGAGATCCCAGTCGAAGCGCCCCTGCGTGCCCGTGTAGCGCACGTCCCACACGTCGCGGCGCTCGGCGCCGCTCGCGTCGAGAAAGCGCGCGTTACTGCGGTTGTAGCGCGACCAGTAACCCGACAGGTCGCCGGGCCCGACCGACTGCCGCTCGAAGCGCACGCCGCTGAACGTGAGGTTGCGGTTCGACACGTCGTCGAACGCCGACACGGTGCGGTTCTGCACGGGCTGCGTCGCATACGCGATAAAGCGCCACTTTTGATATTCGTAGTCGGCCCACACCGCATCGAACGCCTGCCGCACGTTCGGGCCATCGCGCGCGGCGATGAAGCGCTGCAGGTCGAACGCCATCTCCTGCCGGCCGACGCGGAACTTGAACGTGCCGCCGCCGAGCGCCCCCGTGTAGGTCGCGAATGCCTGTTCGAGATCGAGCGGGTTCCTGTCGACCGGCGAGATCGTGTTCTTGCCGAACGCACGGTCGTCCTGCAACTGCACGAAGAACTGCCAGTGTTGGCCGAGACGCGCATCGGCATGCACTTCGACGCGCTGGATCAGGTACGTGTCCGATTGCGCGGAGCCGATTCCGAACAACGGCGCGTCGTTGGTTTCCAGACGCTCGCGCAGGTTCACGCCGAGCGAAAGATAGGATGACGGATCGTTGCCGAGCGGGATGTATTTCAACCCGTCGAGCGGCGCGCGCGGCACGCATGGATTCGCGAGCACCGACCAGTCTTCCTGCCAGCGGTTGAACAGCACGGTCGGCCGCTTGGCCGTGCACGTCGATGCGGGCGCGCTGTCCGCCGCCGGTGCAGTCGCCGTGTCCGCGAACGCCGCATCGGCACCCGCAAGCAGCAGCCCCGCGACAACCGATGCGCGGGCAACCCGGTCGAAGCGTCTGCCTCGGGTCGTCGCGGCACGCTGTCCGCTTGTCGCGGCCATCCGTTCGCGACCGCCTGCATCGGTCCGGCCCGCTCGCCCGCCGCGGTCGCGACGCGTCCCTCCACGCTGCACGATCATGCATGCTCCTGCGTGCCGGTACGGGCGGACACCCCCGTCCATGCGGCCAGCACCGCGAGCGTGCCGGCGGGCACAAGCAGCGCCCAGAACCCGATATGGCGAAAACCCAGCGCGCCGCATACCGCGCCGAGCGCGAACGCGACGATCGCCGGCAGCATCTTCGCGAAGCGCGCGCGTGCCGTCGCGCGCACGCTGTCGGCCGTGCCGGCGGACAGCAGGTCGACGACATCGAGGATCGCCTGCGTGACGTTGCCGGTCATCACCGTGTTCGGCACGCCGGCGCGCGCGATCACGCGCGGATGCGCGTTCTGCACGCCCATCGCGAACGTGCCGACGAAACCCGCCACCAGCACCGGCAGGCTGTCGGATTGCGTCACGGGCGTCGCCCACACGCCGGCCGCGCAGAAGCCGAGCAGCAGTACCGCCTGCACCGTATGCAGCGCTCGCGCGCCCTGCCATGCGGGTCGCGCGGAAAGCGCGCGCGCAATCAGGCTGCTCGCGACGACGCCGCACACGAACGCAGGAAACACGCTGAGCTTCAGCAGGACGCCCTGCCCGAACCCCGCGACGCCCGCGCCGATCAGCACGAAGTTGCCCGTCACGTGCGCGGTGAACAGTCCGAACAGCGCGACGAAGCTCAGCGTATCGACGAAGCCGGCCACCGCGGAAAGGATCGTGTCTTCGTGCTTCATCGCGCCGCGCTCGCGTGGATCTCGGCGACGTAGCCGCCGGGGAACTGCACGAGCGCCGCATCGCGCCCGTCCGCCGTATACGACGGCACGAGCACGTTCACGCCCGCGGCCTGCGCCTGCTTCAGCGTCGCGGCCAGATCCGGCACTTCGTAGCCGGTCATCTCGCGGCCGTACGGGTAAGGCAGTTGGCCGTCCGTCACGAGCACGGTCATCTTGCCGAAGCCCGACGTGATGCGAATGCGGCGATAAGTGTCGTTCGGCCGGCCGATCTCGATGCCGGGCGCCTTGAGGTTGTCGGACACCACCTTGCCGTTCGAGAACTTGACGAAATCGTGGACGAACTTGCGCACGCTCTGCGGCGACACATACACGCGGTTCTCGGGGATCGTCTGCAGCGCCGCGTAGTTCGGCGCCTGCGTGTGCCAGTACAGCTGCATCTTCACGCCGCCCGTCCACGCGATCACCGCATCGCGGCCGATCGGATCGGGGAACGTGTCGACGATCACTTCCGCGCCATGCTCGCGCGCCACCTTCATCGCCGCGTCCATGTCGGTGACGAGATAGCCCGTGCGCTCCGCGCCGAACGGCCAGGGCACGGGCGTCTTGAAGCCGAACACGGAGATCGTGCCCGCCGGCGTGAAAACGAGTTGCGACATCGTCTGGCTCGGGGTCGGCGTGACCTGGAACACGCCCTGCTTCGACTTGCTGCCGCCGAACGTCGCGACGAAGCTGTCGGTGAAGCGATCGAAATCCTCGGGGGCGACGTATACGTGTGTCGTGTCGTATTGCGGCCCGACGGCAAGCGTCGGCGTGGCCGCCGGCGGCACGGGCGGCTTCGCGTACGACGCCGGCGCCGCGACGAGGCCGGCGGCGATCGCAAGCGCGAGCAAGGCGGAACGAATCGTTTTCATCACAGGATTTCCTTGTTGTTTCATCGTCATCGAGTGGTACGGCCGTCGCCGGCCGTGTGCTGCGCATCGGCGAGCAGCGTCGCGAGCACGAGTGCGGCGATCAGCCCGAGATGCTCGAAAAAGCTGTTGAGCGCCATGAAATGATCGGCGCCCGTGCGGTTCCAGAAATCGTTCGCCACCAGCATCGCGACGAGCGTCAGCATGCCGAGGCTGCCGGCGCCGAGCCACGTGAAGCGGTTCAACACCACGCACAGCGAGCCGGCAATCTCGACCGCGATCGCGAGCGCCGCCCAGAGCGCGGCCGGATGCAGGCCGAAATGCGCCTGCTCGGCGACCGCGCCGTCGAAATCCAGCGCCTTCGCGACGCCGCCGATCAGGTAGGCGGACACCAGCGCGAGGCGCACGAGCGGCAGGACCCACGGCTGCGCCAGCAGCGCGCGGACCCACGCCGGGTTGCCGAAGCCGCCGGATTTGATCGGGGCCGCCATGTCAGACCGCCCAGCACGAACAACCGAACGCGCCCCAGAAGCCCTTCGCGTCCGACGTCGGCAATGCACTGCCCCACGCGCTCGCATGGGCATGCGCGTGCACGTTGCATGCACTCGCGCAGCCGCACATCGCGGCAGCGGCCGCACGCTGCAACGGTGCGCCGTTGCGCTGCGTCGCGCCCCAGCCGCCGTAGCCGCCGTACTCGCGCACGGGCGACCAGTCCGGCATCGCGGGCGGAATCGGCGCGTCGTGCGACGCGAACGGCCCCGCGCCCCATACGATCTTGCCGCCGACC
>Ga0105240_10013066_pt1 | contig 11427 bp, 10 predicted proteins | sample KBSC54metaG_FD_80426 | JGI IMG/M metagenome (GOLD analysis project Ga0105240, IMG submission 80426) | Corn rhizosphere microbial communities from Kellogg Biological Station, Michigan, USA - KBS C5-4 metaG | ecosystem: Host-associated > Plants > Roots > Rhizosphere > Soil | place: Michigan, USA...
ACGGTCTTGCGTGCGCCGAATGCGAACAGCGCCTCGAGCCAGCGCACGACCGGCGTGGTGAATCGCGGCTCGTTCTGCAGGTCCTCGTCGAAGATCGGATGAATGGCGAAGAGGGCCTGCGCAAACCCGGCCGGGTCGGCGCGATGCGCAGACGCGAGCTTCGCGAATGTGGACGCGAGCGGATCGGAAACGTCGATGGCGCGGCCCTGCTCGTCTTCGCCGTAAACGTAACGCATCCACCCGGCCACCGCGAGCGACGCAAGATCGATGCTGCGCCCGGCCGCCAGGTTGTCGCGAACGGTGGCGAGGATGCGCTGCGGCAGCTTCTGCGAGCCGTCCATCGCGATCTGCTGCGTGCGATGCGGCAGCGCGGGGTTGGCGAAGCGGCGCACCAGCGTGTCGCGATAGGCGACGAGATCGACGCCCGGCGGCGGAACCAGCGCGGGTGTCACTTCATCGGCGGTGAAGCGGCGCATCCAGGCGACGAAATCGGGCTGCGCCGCGACTTCGTAGATGTATTCGTATCCGGCAAGGAAGCCGAGGTAGGCGAACGCCGAATGGCTGGCGTTGAGCAGGCGCAGCTTCATCGCCTCGTACGCATCGACCTCGCGCACGAACATCGCGCCGGCCGCGTCCCACGCGGGGCGCCCCGCCGCGAACCGATCCTCGATCACCCACTGCACGAATGGCTCGTGCACGACGGGCGCCTCGTCGTGAACCTGCAGCGCGGCGTCGTTCTGCTCGATGTCGCGCGCGGTGGTCGCGGGCACAATGCGGTCGACCATCGTCGACGGGAACGCGATCTCGCGGCCGATCCATCCGGCGAGGGCGGCATCGACCAGGTTCGCGAACGACACCACGAGCCCGCACACGAGCGCCCCGTTCTGTGTCAGGTTGTCGCAGCAGACGACGGTGAGCGGCGCGCCGTGCGTGCGGCGTCGTGCGGCGAAAGCGGCGACGAGCAGCCCGACGACGCTGCGCGGATGCGCAAGCGACGCGAGGTCGTGCGCGATATCGGGATGCTGCACATCGAGCCGGCCGGTGGCGGGCTCGTGGCAATAGCCCTTCTCGGTGACGGTCAGCGACACGATGCGTGTCTGCGCTGCGGTCAGCCGCCGGAACACTTCGTCGTGCTGCTCGCGCTCGAACAGCACTTCGCGAACGCTGCCGACGACGCGGCGCCGGATGCCGTCGGGACTTTTCTCGATCGACGTGTAGAGGCCGTCCTGTGGCGCCATCCGATCGCGGACATCGGGCGAGCGCAGGCTGACGCCGCAGATGCCCCACGCGCCGCCGGCTGCGGCGAGCGCGTCGTCGGTGTACATCGCCTGGTGAGCGCGATGGAACGCCCCGATGCCGAGATGCACGATGCCGATGCCGACGTCGCGAATCGCATACCGGGGCCGGCCGATGCCGGGCGGCAAATGGTCGACGGTCGAAAGGTCCAGCCGGTTCATTGCGGGTGGCGGCCGGCTCACGCCGTTTGCGGATGTTCCTTGACGCGCGAGACGAGCTGCGTCGGATTGACGAAGCGGAGCGCGATCAGCAGCCACACGAGCGTCACCGCCATGTAGATCATCGCCATCGCGTCGACCGACTGCGGCGCACGCACGCCGGCCGCGAACACCGCGTAATAGAGCGCGACGACGAGCGTCTGCGAATCGGGCCCGGCGGTCAGGAACGTGAGCTCGAACAGCGCGAGCGTGCGCACCAGCACGAGCAGCGACGCGGCGAGAATGCCGGGTCCGAGCAGCGGCACGAGCACGTGCACGAACATGCGCCACGTGTTGGCACCGAACACGCGCGCCGCCGACTCGAGGTTGGGGTCGATCTGCTCGATGAACGGCGTCATCACGAGGATGACGAACGGCGCCGCCGGAATCAGATTGGCGAGGATGACGCCCCACAGCGTTCCGCCGAGGCCCGTCTGGTACAGCACCGTGGCGAGCGGAATGCCGTAGGTGATCGGCGGGACCATCAGCGGCAGCAGGAACAGCAGCATCAGCGCACGCTTGCCGCGGAAGTCGCGCCGCGCGAGCGTGTACGCGGCCGGTACGCCGATCAAAAGGGCCAGCGCGACGACGGCGAATACCACCTCCACGGTGACCCACAGGATCGACGCGAGCTGGAATTCCTTCCACGCGTCGGCGTACCACGACGCGGTCCAACCCTGCGGCAGCCAGGTCCCGAGCCAGCGACGCGCGAACGAGTTCGTCGCCACGGCCGCGATCATGAACCCGATGTTGACGAGGAACAGCGTCATCACGCCCCACAGCAGCGCGCGCCATGCGCGCTCGCCGAGAGCCGTGGCGCGCGAGTGGCGCACCCCCGGGATGGCGGCCAGGCCGCGTGTGCCGATCGTCGCGTTGTCCATGCTCGGCTAACCTTTGCCGCCCGTGACCGGTCCCTTGTAGAACCAGCCGCGCAGCGACAGCACGAACGCGACGATCACGAGCTGGACCGCACCCATGATCATCGCGATCGCCGACGCGAGCGAATAGTCGTACTGCTCGAATGCCGCCTCGTACGCCGCGATCGAGATCACGCGCGTCGGTCCCGCCGGCGCACCGAGCAGCACGGCCGACGGAAATACCGAGAACGCCTGCACGAACGCGAGGCAGAAGCACATCGCGAGGCCGGGTCCGAGCAGCGGCAGATAGATGTGGCGGAACTGCGCCTTCGGGTCGGCGCCGAGCGTCGAGGCCGCGCGCGCGAGCACGGGATCGATGCCGGTGATGTACGAGAGGATCAGCAGGAAGGCAAACGGAAAGCCGGAGATCACGAGCGAGATCAGCACGCCCCAGTAATTGTGCGTCAGCCGGATGGCGCCGCCGTAAAGATGCGTGAGCTGCAGGAACTGCGCGAGCCATCCGCGCGGCCCGAAATACGTCAGCATGCCTTCGGCGATCAGCACGGTGCCGAGCGTGATGGGCACCACGAGGAGTGTGGTCATCCAGCGCTGCCAGCGCGACTTGACGCGCATCTTGTAGGCGATCGGCAGCGCGACGAACACGTTGATCAGCGTCGCCGGCAACGCGAGCTTCAGCGTCGTGCCGATCGTCGGCCACAGGTTACCGGTGGTGAAGAACTTGTGATAGTTCGCGAGCCAGCCGCCCTCCTTCGGCTCGAACGACAGCACGAGCCCGTAGACGAACGGGTAGATGAACAGCAGCAGCATGAACAGCGCGGCGGGGACGACGAGCAGCAGCGCCCTGTCGAATCCGGGGGTACGCGCCTGCGCGGAGAGCATCACTGCATCTCGCTCGGATAGACCAGTACGCGCTCGGGCGGCACGTGCACGAAAACATTCGCACCCGTGCTCACCTTGCCGCCGGCACGCACGTGGAGCCGCGTTCCCGTCGCGGTGACGACCTCGACGAGCGAATCACGCCCGCCATATTCCACGTTGTCCACGCGGCCGCCGATGACGTTGGTGGCCGCGGGCTCGGTCGCGATCGTGATCTCCTCGGGGCGGATGGCGACCGCCGCGCGCTTGCCGTCGAGCGGCAGCTTGCGTACGCCGGTGAGCTTCATGTCGGACGCTTCGAGCGTGACGTGCCCGTCGCGCTCGCCGGTGACCGCAAGCTCGATGACGTTGCGATAACCCATGAAGCGCGCGACATGGATGTTGGCCGGTTGCGCGTACACCTCCTCGGGCGTGCCGATCTGCTGGACCACGCCATCCTTCATCACGACGATGCGGTCGGCGAGCGACAGCGCCTCGTCCTGGTCGTGCGTCACGTAGATCGTCGCGCGGCCGAGCTCGCGATGGATGCGCCGGATTTCGGAGCGCGTCTCGAGCCGCAGCTTGGCGTCGAGGTTCGAGAGCGGCTCGTCCATCAGGATCAGCGGCGGCTCGATCACGATGGCGCGCGCGATGGCCACGCGCTGCTGCTGGCCGCCTGAAAGCTGGCCGGGCAGCTTGTGCTCCTGCCCGGTCAGCTGCACGAGCCGCAGCGCATGCGCGACGCGCGGCGCGGCGTCGGATTGCGCCATGCCGCGCATGCGCAGGCCGAAGCCGATGTTCTTCCCGACGCTCATGTGCGGAAAAAGCGCGTAGTTCTGGAACACCATGCCGAAGCCCCGCCGTTCGGGCGGGAGCGTGTCGATGCGCGTGTCGTCGAGGCGGATCGTGCCGCTGGAGAGCGGCATGAGTCCGGCGATGCAGTTGAGCGCGGTCGATTTGCCGCACCCCGACGGCCCGAGCAGCGCGATGAATTCGCCGCGCCGAACGGTAAGCGTCAGGTCGTTCAGCGCATTGAATGCGTGTCCCCCGGCCCCGGCGAAGCGCCGCGTGACCCGATCGAGGCGAAGTTCGTTGAAGTCGTGCTTCATGCCTATGAACCCAGGCTGACGGCGTTTGATCCGGCGCCGATCGTGCAGTGAGCAATCGGAACGCCGCGTCGAGCGCCGGCGACGGCCGGCGTTCGAACGCGGCGAGTCATTGCGTCGCGGCGGACGTCACGAAGCAACGTGCGCCCGGACGCGACGCGATAACCTTACTTCGTTTTCGACGCCCCCACCTGCTGGTCCCAGAGCCGGAACATCTCGACCTGGCCCTTCGCCTCCAGCGACTGCGTGTGCGGGAATTCGCTCAGCCACTTGTCGTACTCGGGCCGTCCGAACTCCTTGATTGCATCCTGGCTTTCCTTCGGCGCCATCGACAGCGGCACGCCCTTGACTGCCGGGCCCGGGTAGAAATAGCCCTTGTCGTAGGTGAGCGCCTGCGCTTCGGGCTTCAGCATATACGCCATCAGGTCGAGCACGACATTCATCTTCTCGGCCGACACGCCCTTCGGGATCACCATGTAGTGCGCGTCGTTGACCCACGTCATGTGCTGGAACGGCGTGACCTTGTACGACTTCGGCACGATGCCGAGGATGCGCGGGTTGAGATCCCAGCCGGTCATCGTCACCGTCATGTCGCGCGAGCCCTCGCCGAGCTCCTTCATCACCGCGCCCGTGCCGCTCGGGTAATACTCGATGCAGCTGTTGAGCTCCTTCAGGTACGCCCACGTCTTGTCCCAGCTCGCGGGATTCTTCGGGTCCTTGTCGCCCAGGATATAGGGCAGGCCCATGACGAACGTGCGTCCGGGCCCCGAATTGGCGGGACGTGCGTAGATGAACCGGTTCGGATTCGCCTTGCACCACGCGAGGAGCTCCTGCGGTGTGGTGGGCACCTGCTTGACCTTGTCGGGGTTGTATTCGAGCAGCGGCCCCGCCGGCATGAATGCCACCTCGATGCCGTAGTCGCCCGCGAGCTCCTGCATCTTCGCCGCCGCCGGCTGATAGTTCGCCATCAGGCCGGGGAACTTGGCGGAGTGATCCGGAAGGATCTTGACGAGCAGGCCCTGCTCGATGCCGGCGGCGAGGAAGTCGGTGCCGGTCAATACGAGGTCGATGTCGCTGCGCCCCGCGCCCTGCATCGCCTTGAGCTTGCCCGGCAGCTCGGGCGCCGGCGCTTTCGTGAAGCTCACCTTCGAGATGAGCTTCGGATTCTTGTTCGCGAAATTCTGGATGGCGTCCTGCGTCAGCGCCAGGTTTCCTGCGACGTCGACGACGTTGATGGACACCGGCGTTTGTGCCGCTGCGCTGCCAACGCCGAGCGCGAACAGCGCGCCCGTCGCGACCGCGACCGCGACCGCCGTGATTGCCCGCGCCGCCCGGCGCCTTCCCTGCGAATGCACGCTGCGTTTCATTTACGTCCTCCTGTGAATGGGCTCGTGCCCGTCGATTTCGACGCCGCCTTGTTATCGACGCCTCGCTGAAACTCGCGCATCACCCGCGACAAGTGCCTGTGCATCGCCGAACGCGCGGCATCGGCATCCCCCGCGCCGACGGCCGCGGCGATTGCCGCATGATCCCGAATCGTGCGCAACGCAAGATCATTCGTATGAAAGTGCCGCTGCAGTCGGCCCCACAACTCGGCGCGCTGATTCCACAAGCCCTCGACGACGAGCTCGAGCGAGCCGTTGCCGGTGGCCTTGGCGAGCAGCAGGTGGAAGTTGCGGTCTTCGGCCTCGCGCGCCGTGAAGTCGTTCACGCAGGCTTCGAGCCGGTCGACGCTTCGGCGCAGCGCCTCGGCTTGCGCCGGCGCCGCGTGGCGCGCAGCCTGCGCGGCGATTTCCCCCTCGACGAGCTTGCGCGCCGCGAGCAACTCGAACGGACCCGGCCCGGCGTCGGCGCCGGGACGCGCAGCCGATTCGGGCTGCGGCGCGACAAAAATGCCCGTACCCACGCGCACCTCGACGAGGCCCGTCATTTCGAGCGAGATGATCGCCTCGCGCACCGAAGCGCGGCTTACGCCGAACGACGCGGCGAGCTCGCGTTCGGCCGGCAGGCGCGCGCCCGCCGGGAACTCGCCGCGCGCGATGAGCTGCGCGAGCTGATCGGCGATCTGGCGATACAGGCGCTTCGGCTCGACGAGCTGCAGTGGCAACGGGTTGCGCTCCGGAAGGAGGGGCGCCTTGCGTGGCGGAAAAACCGCCGCCGCGCGTGGCGTGGGACGCAGGGACGTTCTCGACGCATGGTAGCGTCGTCGTTATACTGTGGTCAAGTGGCCGAGCCACCGGACCAACCCACAACCATTCTTTCAAAGTCCTGCAACGCCGTGACCCGCGCTTCGCGTCACCGCATCGCCGTCATCGGGCTCGGCATGGCCGTGGCGCCCCACGCGCGAAGCCTGCGTGATCTCGCCGGCCGCGTCGACGTCGTTGCCGCCTTCAGCCCGACGAAGGCAAGACGCGACGCCTTCGCGGCGCAATTCGACTTTCCGGTGACTGGCGACATGGACGCGATCGTCGACGACGCGTCGATCGACTGCGTGCTGATCCTGACGCCGCCGCGCACGCACCTGGCGCTCGTGTCGCGCTTCGCGGCCGCCGGCAAGAACATCCTGCTTGAAAAACCGCTCGAAGCCGATACCCGCCGCGCCGAGGCGCTCGTCGACGTCTGCGCGCGCCACGGCGTCACGCTCGGCGTCGTGCTGCAGCATCGCTTCCGGCCGGGTGCGCGCGCGCTCGCCGCGTGCATTGCCGGCGAAGGCCTCGGTCAAATCGCGGCCGCGTCGGTCGCCGTACCGTGGTGGCGCCCGCAGTCGTACTACGACGAGCCGGGACGCGGGACTGTCGAGCGCGACGGGGGCGGCGTTCTGCTCACACAGGCGATCCACACGCTCGACCTGTTCCTGTCGCTCGTGCCGCCACTCGCCGAAGTCGCCGCGTATGCGCGCACCACGCCGCTGCACCGGATGGAAACGGAAGACCTCGCCTGTGCCGCGCTGCGCTTCGCCAACGGCGCCCTCGGAACGCTCAACGCTACGACGGCAAGCCATCCGGGGTTCGCCGAGCGCATCGACATCGTCGGCACGCTCGGCACGGCAGCACTCGTCGCCGGAAGCCTCGAGGTGCATTTTCACGATGGGCGTGTCGACACGGCGGGCGAACGCGCGGCCTTCGGGGGCGGCGCCGATCCGATGGCGTTCACCCATGATGCACACCGCGCATTGATTGCCGAATTCCTCGATGCCGTCGACGCCGGTCGCGCACCGGTCAACGACGGCCACGCGGCACTCGCCGTTCACGACCTGATCGACGCAGTGCTCGCATCGGCGCGCACGCACACCTTCGTTCCCATCCTCCCACGTCCACGATCATGAAAATCACCGCCGCCCGCGTCATCGTCACCTGTCCAGGACGCAATTTCGTCACGCTGAAAATCGAGACCGACGAAGGTGTCCACGGCCTGGGCGACGCCACGCTGAACGGCCGCGAGCTCGCCGTCGCCGCGTATCTGACCGAGCACGTGGTTCCGGTGCTGATCGGGCGCGACCCGGCGCGCATCGAGGACGCCTGGCAATACCTCTATCGCGGCGCGTACTGGCGGCGCGGACCGGTGACGATGAGCGCCATCGCCGCCGTCGATACCGCGCTGTGGGACATCAAGGGCAAGGTGGCCGGGCTGCCGCTGTACGAGCTTCTCGGCGGCGCAAGCCGCGACGGCGTGATGGTGTACGGCCACGCGAACGGCAACGACATCGCCGAAACCGCCGACGAAGTCGCGCGCTACATCGGCCTCGGGTACAAGGCGATCCGTGCGCAATGCGGCATTCCCGGTCTGCCATCGACGTACGGCGTTGCGAAGGACAAGCTGTACTACGAGCCGGCCGACGCCGCGATCCCCACCGAGAACGTCTGGTCGACGATCAAATATCTCGATCACGTGCCGAAGCTTTTCGACACGCTGCGCGCCCGCTTCGGCTTCGAACCGCACCTGCTGCACGACGTGCACCACCGCCTCACACCGATCGAAGCCGGACGTCTCGGGCGCGCGCTCGAGCCGTATCGGCTGTTCTGGATGGAGGATCCGACGCCGGCCGAGAATCAGCAGGCGTTTCGGCTGATACGCCAGCACACGGTCACGCCGATCGCAGTCGGCGAAGTGTTCAACAGCATTTTCGACTGCCAGGCGCTGATCGGCGAGCAGCTGATCGACTACATCCGCACGACGGTCGTGCATGCCGGCGGGATCACGCATCTGCGCCGCATCGCGCATCTCGCCGAGCTCTACCAGGTGCGCACCGGGTCGCACGGCGCAACCGACCTGTCACCCGTCTGCATGGGTGCTGCGCTGCACTTCGACACCTGGGTGCCGAACTTCGGCATCCAGGAATACATGCGCCACACGCCGGAAACCGATGCGGTTTTTCCGCACGCGTACCGCTTCGACAACGGCTACCTGCATCCCGGCAGCGCGCCGGGTCATGGTGTCGACATCGACGAGACGCTGGCCGCGCGCTATCCGTACCGGCCGAGCGCGCTGCCGGTCAACCGTCTCGAAGACGGGACGATGTGGAACTGGTGAGCGGCCGAGCGCGGGGTCAGCCGCGGGCGGACAGCGCCCACAGGAGGCAGAAGCACGCCGCGACCAATGCCGTCGTTCCGCCCTCGAACAGCGTGATTGCAGGAAAACCGCCAAGTACGTAGTGCCCGGTGACGCGCGCCAATCCTGCCACCGCGCACACGACGATGCCAACGATTCCCAGCAGCCGTCCCGCCCACGTCAGCGTGCTCATCGTTGCCTCCGTTCAACCGCCTCGCCCGCGCGGTAATGACCCGAGCGTCCACCGCTCTTCTCGAGCAGATGCACGTCGCCGATGCGCATCGCGCGATCGGCGGCCTTGCACATGTCGTAGATCGTCAGCAGGCCCACCGATACTGCGGCGAGCGCTTCCATTTCGACACCGGTGCGCTCGCGCGTTTCGACGGTGACTTCGATGGCGACGGCGTCCGTTTCGCACTCGAAATCGACGCTCACGCGCGTCAGCATGAGCGGATGCGCGAGCGGAATGAGCTCCGACGTGCGCTTTGCCGCCTGGATGGCCGCGATGCGCGCCACGCCGAGCACGTCGCCCTTCTTCGCGGTACCTTCGCGCACCATGGCAAGCGTCGACGCATTCATCGTGATGCGCCCGGCGGCGCGCGCGACACGCTTGGTAACATCCTTGTCGCCCACGTCGACCATCTGCGCCCGTCCCGCGGCGTCGAAGTGGGTAAAATGCCCACCGGAGGTGCCGACGTCCGCCGCCGTCGTGCGATCGGCGGGAAGCGCATCGTGGCTCGTTTTGTCGGGTGAGCGCGGCATCGGCGGGACGGCAGTCGCGTGAACTCGCTCGCGAGGGCGGCATCTTAGCACCACGCAAATTCATTTCGACTCGTGCCCGCCTCCCCCTCATTGCGCCCTCGACGCGTCGTCGCAGCCATCACCGCCGTTGCGCTCGCGTGCGCGCCGATCTTCGCAACGGCTGAACCGCCGCGCGTCTCCGACACCTTGCCGCAGTACGGCGCGGTCGGACCGCCGCCTGCAGCGCCGATCACGCTGCCGCAGGCTTACCCGCAGCGCCTGCCCGACCTCGGCGACGTCTCGCAAACCGATTTTTCGCCGGCGCAGGAGCGCAAGCTCGGCGAAACGATCGTGCGCGAGCTGCGCGCGAGCGGCGGCTACATCAACGACCCCGAGGTCAACGACTATCTGAACGAGCTCGGCCACCGGCTGACGGCGGCATCGACCGACGTGAAGCAGGACTTCGAGTTCTTCGGCGTGCCCGATCAGCAGATCAACGCCTTTGCGTTGCCGGGCGGCTACATCGGCGTCAACACCGGCCTCATCCTGCTTACGCAGACCGAGTCCGAGCTCGCGAGCGTGCTCGCGCACGAAATCTCGCACGTCACGCAGCACCATATGGCGCGCGCGCTCTCCGCGCAGAAGGATTCGATGCTGATGTCGCTCGCCGGTCTGGCGCTCGCCATCCTTGCCGCGCGCGGCAGCAGCGGATCGAGCGGCGATGTGGCCGCGGGCGCGATGGCGGCCACCCAGGCGCTCACGCTGCAGCACCAGATCAACTTCACGCGCGAGAACGAATACGAGGCCGACCGTCTGGGTTTCCAGCGCCTCGACGCCGCCGGCTTCGACGTGACCGCGATGGCAACGTTCATGCAGCGGCTGCAAAGCGCAATGCGCTTCGTCGAGGGCAGCGTGCCGACGTACCTGCGCGACCACCCGGTCACGTACGAACGGATCGCCGAGGCGCAGGCGCGGGCGTACGGGCATCCGTACCGGCAGGTCGTCGACTCGCTCGATTTTCACCTGGTGCGCGCGCTCATCCGCAGTTACCAGGGCGAGCCGCGCGAGGCGGTCAAATGGTTCGACGACGCCATTGCCGAGCACAAGTACAACAACGCGATCGCCGCGCAATACGGACTGGTCGCATCGCTGTTGCGCACCACCGATTTCGCGCGTGCGAAAAGAGAGCTTGCGAAGCTCGAGAAGATGACGCCCGAGCATCCGATGATCGATGCCATCGCCGGCCACGTGCTGCTCGAATCGGGCGATGTCGATGGCGCGATCGACCGCTTCGGCTCCGCCGTTGCGCGCTATCCGAACAAGATGCAGCTCGTCTACGACTATCCCGACGCGCTGCTCAAGGCGGGGCGCAACGCCGACGCCGCGAAGTTCGTCGAGCAGCAGCTGGTGCGCTTTCCCGGCGACGGGCCGTTGCAGCTCCTCGCCGCGCGCGCGTACGCCGCACAGAACAAGCAGATGCTCGCGCACCGCCATCAGGGCGAGTACTACGCCTGGCAGGGCAATCTCAAAGGCGCGGTCGACCAGCTCGAGATCGCGGCGAAAGCCAAGGATGGCGATTTCTACCAGGCGTCGGTCGTCGACACGCGATTGAAGGCGCTGCGCCGCGAAGTGGCCGATCAGAACAAGTCGGCGTTCGGGCGGCAGGGCCTCGACATGCAGGGTGCAACCGATGCGCGCCTGCCGGTTTTGACCGGTGTCAAGCATTGATCGCGAACGCGAACAAGCCTTCACTGTTTCCGTTAGCGGTACCAGGCTGGCGTTAGCGCCTGGCCGGAAGGCTCCGAA
>Ga0105240_10013067_pt1 | contig 11427 bp, 7 predicted proteins | sample KBSC54metaG_FD_80426 | JGI IMG/M metagenome (GOLD analysis project Ga0105240, IMG submission 80426) | Corn rhizosphere microbial communities from Kellogg Biological Station, Michigan, USA - KBS C5-4 metaG | ecosystem: Host-associated > Plants > Roots > Rhizosphere > Soil | place: Michigan, USA...
AGATTCTCGTCATCGAGGACGACGCCAACGACAGCTTCCTCCTTGAGCGCGAGATCGCGCGGGCGAGTCTGGAGGATCACGTGACCATCATCCCGGATGGACGCCAGGCCTTGGCCTATCTGGAAGAAACCGAAACTCCGCCTCTGGCTATTTTTCTCGATCTTTATCTGCCCGGGATGAACGGGGTCCACGTGCTGGACCGGTTAAGGCGTAATCCCAAATACAAGAATGTACCGGTTATCGTGATGACCGGTTCAGCCGATCCCAATGACCTGAAGGAATGCCTTCGACTCGGCGTCACGTCCTATCTGTCCAAGCCAGTGAAATTGAGTCATTTCATCAAGACGGTTGCACATATCTTTCCCAAGGTGGAATCCCGGGCCTGATCTTCTTTTTCCGGGACAGGCTGTTAATTGCATGAAGACATATACGTGTACCTGTGGGCAATTGCTGTTCTTCGAGAACATTGCGTGTGTGAGCTGCAAGAGGGAGGTCGGTTTCCTTCCCGATCTCATTTGTGTGAGCAGTCTCGACCCGGCAGCGGACGGACTTTTTTCACCCACCGACAGCGAGGGCAAGGGACATCTTTACAAGAAATGCCAGAACTACGCTGGAGCTGGTGTTTGCAACTGGATGATACCCGTCGAGAAGAGTACGGAATCCTTTTGTATCTCCTGCCGGTTAAACACTGTTATTCCGGATCAAAGCATTCCGCAAAATGTCGTGCTGTGGGGCTTGATCGAAGCCGCCAAGCGTCGCCTGGTTTATAGTTGCCTGCGCTTGAAGCTGCCCCTGGCCAATCGAACCGACGATCCGGAGCATGGACTGGGCTTCCGCTTCATGGCCGATACGACGAAGCCTGACGGCACGGTGGAGCGTGTCCTTACCGCACATGATTTCGGATTGATTACGCTTAACATTGCGGAAGCCGATGATGCGGCCCGGGAGAAAATGCGTCTGGGCATGAAAGAACCGTACCGCACGCTGCTGGGGCATTTCCGACACGAGACCGGTCATTATTATTGGGACCGGTTGGTGGACAACACCCGGTTCCTGGAGCCATATCGCGCCTTGTTTGGAGACGAACGCCACGACTACGACGAGGCGATGAAAAAATATTATGCCTCAGGCGCTCCGCCCGACTGGCAGGAGAATTATATCAGCATCTATGCGACTATGCATCCCTGGGAGGATTGGGCCGAAAGTTGGGCCCACTACCTCCATGTTCAGGACACACTGGAGGTTGCCGCCGACTTTGGCCTGGTAGGCAAGCGGATCAAGATTGATCCCAAGGGCAACGCCGAGGGCACGCAGCCCACTCTCAAGGCCAAGCCCTTCGATCAGGTCCTGGATACGTGGGCCGAGTTGACCATCGCGTTGAACTCCATCAATCGCAGCATGGGCCTTCGCGATCTTTATCCCTTCATCCTTTCCCAGCCCGTCGTCGACAAGCTTCGGTTCATCTCGGAAGTGATTGCCGGAAGCAACGAAGCCCCGGCTCCCTGAGTAACAAAGGGGATTACAGAAAGAAGACCGCGGCACCGGCGGCGAACATTCCCGCCGTCACGACGATAACAGTCATCCGTGCCAGGAGGGAGCTCCGTTGATTCAGCATCAGGGTGCCATCCCAGGCGACCAGAAGAATGCCGACCAGGACGAAAGGAGCCAGCAGGCCATTGATGACGGCGCTCCAGTAGAGGGCATCCATGGGCTTGATCGGCGTAAAGGTAAGCGCCACACCCAGAACAATGGAAAGAGTGAGGATTCCATAAAAGGCACGGGCCCGATGGAGTTTCTGGTCAAGGCCCTGACGGTAACCGAAGGTTTCGCTGAAGACATAGGCTGCGGAACCGGCCAGCGTCGGGATGGCCAACAGGCCGACCCCGATCAAGCCGATGGCATAGAGCCACTCGGCGAAGTGTCCGGCCAAAGGAGCGAGGGCCTGGGCTGCGTCCTTGGAACTTTCCAGGTGGGTAATGCCATTTTTGTGCAGAGTGAACGCCGCCGTGAGGATGATAAAGTACATGATAAGATTCGAGACGAAAGCCCCCGCACCGACATCGATGGCGCGTTCCCTCAACTCTTGGGGATTGCCCCCGCGGCGACTGGCGGAGGTCTTCAGGCCCCGCGCTTTTTCCACCTCGACCTCCTGGGATGATTGCCAGAAGAAGAGATAGGGGCTGATGGTTGTCCCGAGGATGGCTACCAAGGTCGACCATTGTGCATGGCTCGTCGGCCACGTGGGCAGGAAAGTATCGCGCAGGACCTTGGACCAATCGGGATGGACCAGGAATGCCGTAATCACGTAGGCGAAGAGGGAAAGGGCCAGCCATTTTAAGAGGGAAGCAATGGCGTTGTACTTGAACCGGATCGTGACGAAAATAATGGCGACACCCAACAGCACGACAAAGAAGCCGGCGGGGATGCCGCTTAATAGCTTGGCGACATCAGCCATGCCGGAGAGATCGGCGCTTACGTTCACCGTGTTGGCCATGAACAGGGCCAGTCCCATCATCATAAGTGCCGGCTTGGGCATTTTTTTGCGCAGCGCCGCGGCCAGTCCCATGCCGGTGACCATGCCGATGCGTGCGCACATCATCTGGACGGTCGCCATGAGCGGAAACGTCAGCAATGCAGTCCACAGCATGGACGTGCCCAATTGGGCACCCGCGATGGAATAGGTCACAATACCGGAGGGATCGTCATCAGCGGCGCCCGTGACCAGGCCGGGTCCGAGAAGGGCAAAGAATCCGCGCACCCCATTTTTGGGTTTGGAAGATGCTGGTTCTTTCTTGGTCATAGTCTCTGGAGGCTGCCCTGGCATCGCCTAACTTGCACGGCTTGTGCCACCTCTTGGAGGTTCACAGACCCACTCAGTGGCAGCTATTTGCAGAATCGCGTCCATGGTCCCAGTCGCAAGTTGCCGAGATCACTCTCCCGCAACCAACAGAATGCACGGGCGACAATATATATGAAAAAGTGCGTCACGCTTGCGTCTGCCGTGGGTTCGTTCATTTTAAACGGGGGCACCGGCGCCTCGTAGAATTTATCCCGCATGTCGAAACCCTGGCGCATCATTCATCTGCACATTCCGGTTCCGCCTCGCCGGATTTTGTACGGGACACTGGGTGGGCTGCTACTGGCTTGGGCCGTTATCATGTCGCTGCATAAGCCGGTTGTCCCGGTCACCGCGCCACCTTCAGCCACGTTGTTGAGCAAGGAACTCTACCTGCCGGTCGCCAAAAAACCGTCCAATACGGAACTGGCCAATCCAGAGCTCAATGCGCGGGTGGAGAAACTTCTCGGCACGATGTCACTTGAGCAAAAGATCGGGCAGCTCTGCCAGTACAGCGCGGGAGAGGCGACCGGCCCGGAGGGAAACAAGCTCGATTACAAGGCCATGATCGCGAAGGGGCAGGTCAGTTCGCTCTTCAACGTCCTGGGCGCGAAGGAGACCAATGCCTACCAGCGCATCGCCATGGAGCAAAGTCCGCAGCATATTCCACTGCTTTTCGGCTTCGATGTCATCCACGGTCAGCACACGATTTTTCCGGTGCCGTTGGCCATGGCGGCGAGCTTTGACCCGGGCCTGGTCAAGTGGACCGCACGAGTCGCAGCAAGCGAAGCCGCCGATGACGGCATCCGTTGGGTTTTCTCGCCCATGGTCGATATTGCGCGGGACGCGCGCTGGGGCCGCATCACCGAGGGGGCAGGGGAGGATCCTTTTCTCGGCTCGGTGCTGGCGCGGGCCTACGTGCAAGGTTACCAGGGTGACAGCCTCAGCCACGCCGATTCGGTCGCCGCTTGCATCAAGCACTTCGCCGCCTATGGCGCTCCCAGCGGCGGACGCGAATACAACACCGTCGACATGTCGGAACTTTCGCTCCGTCAGTTTTACCTGCCGCCCTACCGGGCCGGAGTCGAGGCGGGTGCCGCGACCGTGATGAGCGCCTTCAATCCTCTCAATGGCGTACCGGCCACGGCCAATCCTTTCACGCTCACCCAGATTCTCCGCAACGAATGGAAGTTCAATGGTTTCGTCGTCAGCGATTGGGGGGCAGTGAGAGAGCTCATCAATCACGGCATCGCCCGCAACGGCGCGGTCGCGGCCCGCAAGGCGCTCAGCGCGGGCGTCGACATGGATATGCAGAGCGATCTCTATCGTACGCGGCTCGCCGATCTCGTCGACTCGGGACAGCTTCCCATCGCCACTGTCGACGAGGCCGTCCGCCGCGTCCTGCGGGTCAAATTCGCCCTCGGCCTTTTTGATCATCCGTATGTCGATGAGAAGAAACCGCCGTTCGCCCTCACTCCGGAGAAACGCCAGCTTGCCCGTCAGGCCGCGGAGCAGACGCTGGTCCTCCTGAAAAACAACATCGCGGTGCCCGATACAGTTCCGGTGTTGCCCATTTCGAAGAATGTTCCCGCCATCGCCCTGATTGGCCCGCTGGCCGATTCGCCCATCGACATGCTCGGTTCGTGGCCCGCCGCCGGAAACCCCGCCGATGCGGTGACCCTCCGCGCTGCCTTGCAGCAACGGTTCCAAAACACGAAGACCAAGTTCTTCTTTGCCGAAGGCACTGATGTGATGACCGATTCCGACGAAGGCTTTGCCGCGGCCATCGCCGCCGCGCAAAAGGCCACCGTCGTCGTTCTCGCCCTTGGTGAGCCTGCCGAGACCATGACCGGAGAGTCGACTTCCCGCACGCGCCTGGACCTTCCCGGCAACCAGGAAGAATTACTCGAGGCGGTCGTTCGTTTGGGCAAGCCGACCGTCCTCGTCCTTTTCAACGGACATCCGCTCGCCTTCAAATGGGCAGCTGATCATGTACCCGCTATCCTCGAGGCTTGGTACCCGGGCATCGAAGCCGGTCCTGCCGTGGCCAATGTCCTCTTCGGCGACGTCAATCCGAGCGGCAAACTCCCGGTCAGTCTGCCGCGGGCAGTGGGGCAGGAGCCGCTTTTCTACAACCAACTTCCCACCGGACGGCCTCCCGGCGACATCGACCTGACCCATCCGCCGATTGGTCCCAACAAATATTTCTCGCGCTACATCGACGAAACCAACGCGCCCCTCTTTCCCTTTGGTTTCGGTCTTTCCTATACCCAGTTTACTTACTCGAATCTCAAATTGAACCAGGAGCAGTTGTCCCTTGCGGCCCTGCAGGCAGCCCGCGAAAAAGCGGACGGCTCCGCGCCCGGAATTCATGTCAGCGTCGAGGTGAAGAACACCGGCCCGGTCGCCGGGACGGAGGTGGTGCAGATTTATCTTCGCAACACTGGTGGCAGCGTCGAGGAGCCGGTGCGTGAGCTCAAGGGCTTCGAGCGGGTGACGCTGGCTCCCGGGCAGGCGAAGCAAGTCGAATTCCGCCTCGGCTTCGAGGAGCTCTCCTACTACGACGCCGAGATGGAACGGGTCATTGAACCCACGGAGTACCAAGTCTGGGTCGGTGGCAGCTCCGGTGCGACCCTGGGACAGCAATTTGTCGTCACTCCCTAGCCATGAATACGTGTTTTACCCGCCGGATCGAAAAGGAAAGAGCGCAAAACCTTGCGAGACCGGCAATGTAGCCTATATCAAGACGCTGGCGCACAACTTGCCCCGTTTTCAATTTCATGCGACTTCATTTCACTCTCGGACTGCTCACGGTTCTTTTGCTCGTGCTGACCTTTCGTTATACCGAGAGGCACCACTACAATTTCACCAAGGTCCAGGCCCAGGCCGAGCGCATGGCCCGCCAGCCCTTCGTGCCCCTGCCGGAGGCCCTTCCACCCCAATTCAGGAAACTGACTCCTGACGAGGAACGGGGTGTTTTCTGGAACGACAAGTACCGGCTTTGGAAAAAGAAGGGGCTTCCGTTCCAGGTCGATTTTTTTCCGGTCAGCAAGGAATTCTCCAAGGCCATCCTGATCCACACGGTGGACAATCGCGGTGAGCACGTGCTTCCCACCTCATCGGAGTTTTTCAATTACCTCAATCTTACTTTTACCCCACCCCTTCCTCCGGAGATCGGATACGCCGGCTTTTACATCCGCTATCCCATCAACAAGCCCGATTCCCTCGACGGTTTCTTCTCCGTTCTGGGTTCCAATTATTTTCGGGTGATCGCCAAGGACCAGGTCTACGGCGTCTCGGCCCGGGCACTCGCCATCAATGCCGGGGCCGATGGCAAGACCGAGGAATTTCCCGAATTCAAGGAATGGTGGTTGCATCAACCCGCTCCCGGGGCGACTTCGCTCGTGGTCGATGCGCTGCTCGACAGTCCGAGCGTGACTGGCGCGTATGGCTTCAAGATCATGCCCGGTTCGGTCACTTCAGTTGACGTGCACGCTTCCCTTTATTTCCGGAAAACAGTCGACTGGATTGGGCTCGCTCCTTTTTCCAGCATGTATCTTTACGGCGAGAACGCCTCCGATCATTTCAACAATTTCCACCCCGAAATCCACGACTCCGATGGTGTCCTGGTCCACACGGCCAAGGATGACTGGCTCTGGCGTCCTCTCAGCCAAACGAAGCTTTATCAGATCTACAAATTTAACGACGAAAACCCGAAGGGCTTTGGTCTCCTGCAACGGGACCGCGAGTTTCAGCACTATCAGGACCTCGAGATGAAATACAATGTCCGCCCCAGTGTCTGGGTGACGCCGCGCGGTAATTGGGGCAAGGGATCTGTCGTTCTCGCCCATCGCCCCAGCAACAATGTCAACTTCGACAATGTGGTCCTCTTCTGGCATCCCGACCAGGTTCCCCAGGCTGGCGACCGAATGGAACTCGACTACACCATCGATTTTTATATGAACGACGCCCAGAGGCCTCCTCTGGCCTACAGCCGGGAAACCTGGATCATTAACAATCCCGCTCCGCCGGCTCCGCCGCCCGTTGCGCCGCCTATCCCGAGCCAGAAGCCGGCTCCGCCAGCGCCCACGCCTCCTCCTGGACAGAAACCGGTTGCGGTGGTTCCGCCCAACGTGCCGAAGCCTGGCGAGCCTGTGCCGGTGATGTTCATGATCGATTTCGTCGGCAATGGCATCGAGAATATTCCGGCGGATAAGAAACCTTATCTCTATCTTCATTTTGATCCGGCGGAGACCAAGTTGCGCGAATTCAGCCTGGAGAAAATTGGTTACGACAATTCGTGGCGCGCCACGTTCACGATCATTCCCTTCAAACATAATGTCCCCACCGAGCTTCACTGCCGTCTGCTCGAATCGGACAAGCCCGGCGCCAGGCCGCTCTCCGAAGAATGGAACTACACATGGCATCAATAGATTCCTCGTCCATCCCGCAAAGCGATGACCAGGCCGCGTGGAACGAGGCCTACGACCGGTTGCGCCATTTCCTTGAATCCTTCGCGCTTGGCGATCACACCCAAGTGCCAAGGCTTGCCCTCCATTTACTGGAAGAGGCCCGTGCGCTGCATCGCCAGGAACCGGCACGTGACCCCGTGACGGTGACCATGGAGAACGCGCAGAAACGTCTTGCGGAATGGCTGGGCGGCAACCTTGAGGTCGATGGCAAGAATCCATCCCAGGTTTTTTCGTCGGGTTATCTCGCCTTTCTCCTGAGCAAGCACCTTCGCGCGACGCCGGATGTCCTCCTCGCATCTCCTCTGCTCGCCGAGCTTCGCGCGGAGATGCGCGGAACCCTTTTGGTCACGGGGCCTGACTTGAACATCTCCAGCATGACACCGCGCCATCTCGATTATGGACCGATGCTCGGCCTCGCGCGCAATACCTGGCACCGCTGGAACGTCCGCGAAATTCTTGTCGCCGTCCTCTTTTGGACCGGTGTCTACTTCGTCTTTTACTGGTGGTTGTCTGAACTCCTATGAGCGCGTCTCTTCCTGAATCTGTCATCGCGATCCGCCGCACCCTATTTGTGGGCGGTTCGGCGCTTCTGACCATTGGCGGTGTTGTCCTGCTTCTGCGTGGTTACGCCGACCAGCAGATTTTTCCGGCTGATTATTTCGTCATCGCGCTTTTTCCGCTGCTCTTCAGCCAGATTGCGATTGGCTTTATGCTGGCGTTGTTCGGATTCTTCGATGGACTGCGCGGCGGCGATCCTCACCACGTGATGCGCCGTCCCTGGCGGAAGAACGAGGCAAGCGTACCGCTCGCGGCCACGGCCATCGTCGTCCCCGTCTTCAACGAGGAAGTTTCCCGCGTTGCGCAGGGTATCGAGAACATGTGGCGCAGCCTCGAAAAGACGGGCCAGATCGAGCACTTCGACTTTTATCTCTGCAGCGATTCCAGCGACGCCGATCACTGGATCGAGGAGGAATGCGCCTGGCTGCATCTCTGCCAAAAGCTTAATGCATTCGGGAAGATTTTCTACCGGAAGCGCCGTCACTCGATCAACGGCAAGAGCGGGAACGTGGCCGATTTCTGCCGCCGTTGGGGCAAGCGTTACCGGTACATGATCGTCCTCGATGCCGATAGCATCATGACCGGCTCCACCATGGTTCTACTCACGCGCGCAATGGAAGCCAATCCGGAGGTCGGCATTCTCCAGACGCAACCGGTGCAGGTCCTGGGGCAGTCGTTTTTCCGGCGGTTGCTGCAATTTACCGGGAGCGTCTACGGTAAAATCTTTTCCCAGGGATGCAGCCTCGCCCAGATGTCCTCCGGTGCTTACTGGGGCCATAATGCGATCATTCGCATTGCTCCTTTCATCGAGTTTTGCGATCTGCCCATTCTCCCGGTTTCTGAATCGCGCGGACGCCATGTCCTCAGTCACGATACCGTTGAGGCCGCGCTCATGCAGAAGGCCGGATACGACGTTTGGGTCGCCTATGACGAAGGCGGTTCCTGGGAGGAGGGGCCGCCCAACCTGAGCGACATGCTCAAGCGCGATCGCCGCTGGTGCGCGGGCAACCTGCAACATTTCTGGTTTCTCTTTGCTCGCGGCATCGGAGCGGGCAATCGTCTCCAGATTTGGATCGGTCTCATGGCCTATCTCAGTTCTCCGATCTGGCTGGCTTTTCTTGTCGCGGGTTCGGTCAGCGCCTTTGAGCGCAAACGATTCATCACTTTTTCCGCGGGACCGGAGGATCTCGACTCCCTGCGCCCGACGGAGACCATGCTCCTTTTCGGGATTACATTGGTCCTTCTTTTCCTGCCTCGCTTGCTGGGACTCGCCTCCCGCTTGCCTCAAGCACGCCGTTTCGGCGGATTTTTCCGGCTGCTCTTCAGTGCGTTTTTGGAAACAGCCTTGTCCATCCTGATGGCGCCGGTTCTCATGCTCTTTCACACCCTTTTCGTCCTGCAGGCCCTCCTCGGCTGGCAGATTCGCTGGACCACCCAGAACCGTTCCGACACCGGTCTTTCCTTCTCTCATTGCGTGGCCCTCTACGGGTGGCAAAGCTGTCTCGGGCTCATCGGGCAATCGGTGGCATGGTACTACCTCGACACCAGTTCCTACTGGCTTTTGCCGATCTTTGCCGGATGGATTCTGGCGCCCGTCACGGCGTGGGTGACCGCCTCCTCCGCGCTCGGAAAAGGTCTCCAGAAATGGGGGTTGTTTGCCATTCCCGAAGAGATGCAGGTCCCGCCGGAACTCGAAGGCTTGTCCGGAGACGATCAGGCCGCCGCCGCCGGTTCGCTTTGGCCGCAGGCGCTTCTTTCGCCTTATGTTCAGGCCATCCACACATCGATGGTCCGCCAGCGCTCCGCAGGCAGTGGAGACAAGCCGTCACCATCGCTCGTCGCTTTGCGTGAGCGCCTGATCGCCGAGGGTCCCGCGGCCTTGAAGCCCAAGGAGAAAATGCGGGTGCTCTGGGATGTGGAGACCGTTTTCTGGCTCCATCGCGAACTCTGGTCCCGTCCCACGGCACGATTGCATGAAAGCTGGAGCCGCTTTCAGTCGGAGAGCCCCAAGAGCTCTCTTCTCCGCAACTATCTTGTCGGAAAATGAGCGAATGCATTCGGGCCTTTGATGAGGCGGCCGATTGCCCTAAAAGAGTCTCCATGTCGATAGGACAAATGCTTCCCGTGAGACCGTGTTTTCACCTGCGGGCAGGGGACAGGGAGCGATGAGCGAGCCGATCCTCTTGATTGCCACGGTGACCATTCGCCCGGAGCAGGAACAGGCTTTTATTGCCTGGCAGGTCCAGTACGAGGCCGCGCTGGCCAAATGTCCCGGCTTCATCAGCACCGATATCGTGCCCGTCGATGACGCCACTAGTGGAAAATGGACCATAGTCCTGAACTTTGATGCGAAGGAGAACCTCGTCGCCTGGCAGCAATCCGCGGAGCGGAGGCAATTGGTGGAGGAAGTTTCCGCATTCGCCGTGAAGAGCGATTTTGGCCCGGTCATTCCGGAGGAGACGAAACATCCCCAGCCGATCATCACGGAGGTCATTCTCTCCAAAATTCGGTCCGGAAAAGAGGAAGCCTACCGTTCATGGACCGTTCGGGTGCAGATGGCCCAAGCCAAATATCCCGGGTATCGCGGCATGTACCTCCAGCCACCGGAACACGGGCCGGGCGGATATTGGACGACCTTGCTGCGCTATGACACCATGGAACATCTTTGGGCGTGGAAAAATTCCTCGGAGCGCGCGGCTTTGCTGCAGGAAGCCAGCGACATTATCGAAAGCGTGGAGTTCATGCGCCTGGCGACCTCCTTTCCTGGCTGGGTACCCATCGACCCGGTGACGGGGAAGGGGCCGCCCAACTGGAAGACGGCCATGCTCATTCTGCTGGGACTTTACCCGATGGTCGTCCTGGAAATGTGCTTCGTGAGTCCTCATCTAAGTTTTCTTAACCGTGCGCTCGCGGTTTTTGTCACCACCTTTGTCACCGTTGCCCTCACCACCTTCCTGAGCATGCCCTGGTTCGTTCGTTGGTTTGGCTGGTGGCTGTTCGCGGATCCACACATTGACAACAGGCGCAATCGACTCGGACTGGGTATCCTGATCGGTCTCTACCTCTTGGAAATAGGCCTGCTATGGCAGCTTTTCCCCCTGTAATTCCCCAGCGTATGAATTTCATGAAACGTCCTCTCGCGATATTTGCCGGCAGTCTGGTTTTGATCCTTCCCGGCATTTCGCCGGCAGTTGATCCGGCACCTACTCCCCCGGCGATGGAAAAAACGTCTCCCCAAGTCGATGCCCCCTCATCGTCTGAAAAGGAGACTGCCTCTGCCACTTCGCCTTCGATGAACAAGCTGATTCTGGAGGCGATCCACCGCATGCCGACCGGCGGCGGCTATAGCGTGAAAAAGGATGCCATGGTGGCCATCCGGTCCGCCATCGTGGTCGAGGGCGCAGAACTCCAAGTCACGCCCGAAGCGGCCCGCCCCAGCTACTGTTCCGAAGCAACCTACCTCGCCTTCCTTAAAGTCATCGAGACCCTGCTTTCACGCCATGAGTTGCAACTGACTTCCGCCGAACTGCGCATGTTTCTCGTCGGTACCCAGGCCGACGG
>Ga0105240_10013071_pt1 | contig 11425 bp, 10 predicted proteins | sample KBSC54metaG_FD_80426 | JGI IMG/M metagenome (GOLD analysis project Ga0105240, IMG submission 80426) | Corn rhizosphere microbial communities from Kellogg Biological Station, Michigan, USA - KBS C5-4 metaG | ecosystem: Host-associated > Plants > Roots > Rhizosphere > Soil | place: Michigan, USA...
ACGCGCCGTCAGCCAACAGGATCTCGACAGCGCCCACGCGGCGCTGGATGTGGCCGAAGCCCGCGGGGCCGTGAATCGCAAGGCGCTCGATCTGCAACTCGCCGGGCCGCGCAAGGAGGATATTGCACAGGCCGAAGCGCAATTGAGGGCGGACCAGGCCCAGCTCGCTTTGCTACAGCGCCAGCTTGCGGACACCGAGCTCCGTGCGCCGCTCAATGGCGTGGTGCGCTCCCGACTCGTTGAGCCTGGCGAAATCACCTCGCCGCAGAAAACGGCGTTCACGCTCGCCATCACCGATCCGAAGTGGGTCCGGGCGTACATTGCCGAGAAAGATCTCCACGCGGTACGCGAGGGCCTCCCGGCCTCGGTGACCGTGGACGGTGGCGCGTCACCGTTCGAGGGTTGGGTGGGCTTCATCTCTCCGGTCGCCGAATTCACCCCCAAAACCGTACAGACCGAAGAGTTGCGCTCCAGCCTGGTCTACGAAATCCGGGTGTTCGTCAAGGATCCCGGCGACCAGTTGCGCTTAGGGATGCCGGCAACCGTGCACCTGATGTGGAAGGGCAGCAATGAAAAACACCAACGGTGAGTTACCTTCCGTGGTGTCCGCGCGCGATGTCCACATGCGCTTTCAACTGCCGCGACAGCCGCCGGTCCAGGCACTCGGCGGCGTGTCCTTCGAGGCACCGCGCGGCAAGTTGACGGCACTGGTGGGCCCCGATGGCGCCGGCAAGACCACGTTGATCCGGCTCGCCACGGGACTGCTGCGTCCCGACAGCGGAGAGATCAGGGTCCTGGGTATCGATGTTGCCTCGCACCCGCAGCAGGTCCAGGACCGCATCAGCTACATGCCGCAACGGTTCGGTCTGTATGAGGATCTGACCGTCGCGGAGAACCTCAACCTCTACGCTGATCTGCATGGCGTTTCGAAAGATGCCCGGCGCGAGCGCTATGTGCGTTTGATGGAAATGACGGCACTGGGGCCCTTCATGAGCCGGCTTGCCGGCAAACTCTCCGGCGGAATGAAGCAGAAACTCGGACTCGCGTGCACGTTGGTCCGCTCGCCCGACCTGTTGTTGTTGGATGAGCCGACCGTTGGCGTCGATCCGCTGTCCAGGCGGGAGTTATGGGAAATCGTGCGCCAACTGGTGGAGGGACAGGGGCTGACGGTGCTGCTGAGTACGGCGTACCTGGACGAGGCCGAGAAGTGCGGTCACGTTGTTCTGCTCCACCAGGGCAAGGTGCTCGCGCAAGGGCAGCCCAGCGACCTGACGGATGTTGCCAAGGACCGGGTATTCATCGCGGAGTTACCCGAAGGGCAGAGCGCGCGGATCGTACAGTCCCGGCTTCTCGATGAGCCGGAGGTGATCGATGCCTTGCCCGATGGCGGTCGGGTTCGATTCGTGCGCGCCGAGGCGGGCCGATTCGACGTGAAGGAGCTCAGCGGCGCGCGAGTTTCCGCTGTGCCGCCCCGGTTCGAGGACGGATTCATGGCGCTTCTGCGCCGGGTCGCCAATCAGGAGCACGCCGCCGCCATTGCGTTGGATCGACCGCCGGCGGCAAAAGAAAAAGACGACGAGGTCGTGGTGCGGGTCCGCAATCTCGTCAGGAAGTTCGGCGCTTTCACCGCCGTCGACCACATCAGCTTCGATGTGCACCGGGGCGCCATTTTCGGACTACTGGGGCCCAACGGCGCAGGCAAAACAACCACATTCCGCATGCTTTGCGGCCTGCTGCCGGCAACAGAAGGGGAGCTGCGCGTTGCTGGCGCGGATGTCCGTCACGCGCGCGCAGAGGCGCGCGCCCACTTGGGCTATGTCGCTCAGAAGTTTTCGCTGTACGGCGCGCTGACGGTAACCGAAAACCTGGAGTTCTTCGCCAGCGCTTATGGGCTGCGCGGGTCGCGAAGACGGTCGCGTATCGATTGGGCCATGGAGCAATTCGAGCTGGGAGCGCACGCCGGAGAGAACAGCGCGGACCTGCCAGGGGGCTACAAGCAGCGCCTGGCGATGGCAGCGGCATTGCTCCACGAGCCGGAGATCCTCTTTCTCGACGAGCCGACCAGTGGGGCGGACCCTTTGGCGCGGCGTGCATTCTGGAGGCGGATCACGGCCCTTGCAGAGCAGGGCGTCACCATTATCGTGACCACTCATTTCATGCAGGAATCTGAATATTGCGACCGGATTGCCATCATGGATGCGGGGCGGGTGTTGGCCGAAGGCCCGCCGGGCGAGATCCGCCGTATGGCGGAGTCTCGGGACGGCGATGTTCCGTCCATGGAAGATGCCTTTATTGCCGTTGTTGAAAAGGCGCGCCGTCGCGCGGCGCCTGCCGGGGCCGCGGCGTGAGTCTCCTCTCCGACAAAGCGCGCAGAATTCGCGCGCTGGTCGTCAAGGAGACGCGCCAGGTCGTTCGCGACCCCTCCAGTATTGCCATTGGCGTGGTGCTGCCGATCATCCTGATTCTATTGTTTGGATACGGACTGTCATTGGATGTGAAGAATGTCCCCCTCGCCGTAGTGGTCGAAGACTCCTCGCCGAGCGCCATTGAGCTCATCGCGGGACTGCAGCTCTCGCCGTACTTCCACGCACAAATAACGCACAGCATGCCGCCTGCCGAAAAGCTCATGTTGGAGCACAAGGTGGACGCGATAGTCAGGATTCCGCCCGATTTTGCGCGCCAGGTGAATGCCGGCCACGCAGAAGTGCAGGTGTTGCTGCATGGAGGGGATGCCAACCGTGCCCGCATCATCCAAGGCTACGTGCAAGGGGCTCTTCAGGCGTGGAATGCTCGCCAGGCGGCCGAAGGAAGTCCATCGGGAGTGGAGCAGGCTCGGCAGTCGTGCAAATGCGCCTTTGGTTCAACGACGCGAACGAAAGCCGTTACTTCCTCGTACCCGGTTTGATCGTGCTCGTGATGACCCTCATCGGCGCCTTGCTCACCGCGATGGTCATGGCCCGTGAATGGGAGCGCGGCACGTTTGAATCGCTATTCGTGACGCCCGTGCGCAGTGAAGAGATTCTGCTCGGCAAGACCATCCCGTATTTCCTCCTGGGCCTGATCGGGCTCCTCCTGTGCATCGTCTCGGCGAAGTACCTGTTTCACGTCCCGCTGCGCGGCACATTGCCGGTCCTGTTGGCGGCCTCGATGTTGTATGTACTCGTGGCACTGGGTATCGGTCTCCTGATTTCCTCGGCCGTCAAGAATCAGCTCATCGCAAGCCAGCTCTCGATGCTCGCCACCTTCATGCCGGCGCTGATGCTGTCCGGGTTCTTATTCGACCTGCGCAGCATGCCCACCGCGATCCGGGTCATTACCTTCGCGTTGCCGGCGCGTTACTACGTCGCACTGCTGCAGACGATATTCCTGGCGGGGAATGTCTGGAGTGTGATCGTCCCCAACATGGCGATGCTGGCGGGAATGGTCGCGCTCCTCGGACTGGGCACCCGCGCGGTCACGCGCAAACAGCTCGTTTGAGGCCATCATGCTGGAATCCCTACTGCGCATCATCGCTCTGACCCGCAAGGAACTGCTGGCCGTTCTGAAGGATCCGCGCAGCCGTAACAGTCTGCTCATTCCGGCCATCGTGCAAAGCCTCGTGTTTGGTTACGCAGCGACCTACGATCTCTATCACGTGCCTTATGCGGTGCTGGATCAGGATCACAGCGTGGCATCGAGGCAGCTCCTCGCCGGCCTCGACGGCTCGGGCGTGTTCGAGCGGGTCGCCGATCTGCGCAGCGCGGCGGACATCCGCACCTGGATCGATCGCCGCCGGGCACTGTTGGTCGTGCAGATCAACCAGGACTTCGAGAAGCAGCTCCAACGCGGACAGTCGGCCGACGTGCAGGTCATCGCCGATGGTCGTAACTCCAACACCGCCGCCACGGCTTCGAGCTACGTCACCGCCGTGGTCGGTGCATTCAACCAGCGCTGGCGCCAGGATCATGGCCAGCCCCCGGACGTGCTGACCTCGAGCGATCGCGCCTGGTACAACCCGAACCTCGAGACCCGCTGGAACATCATTCCCGGCCTGATCGGCACGCTGGCGTTGATTCAGACTCTGATGCTCACGGCCATGTCGGTAGCCCGCGAGCGCGAGCAGGGAACTTTCGACCAACTCCTGGTCACCCCGTTCAAGCCATTCGAGATCATGGCGGGCAAGGCATTGCCGTCCATGTTCGTTGGAATCGCACAGGCGACGGGCGTGTTCCTGGTGGCACAGCTCTGGTTCCAGATTCCGTTCGCCGGCTCGGTCGTGACGTTGTACGTGGGGCTGCTCATGTTTCTGTTGGCCGCCGTAGGCATCGGCTTGCTGCTCTCCTCGGTGATGGCCACCATGCAGCAGGCCATGCTGTCGGCGCTGCTCTTCATCATGCCATTTTCACTGCTGTCCGGGCTCACCACACCCGTCAGCAACATGCCCACGGTGCTGCAATACTTCACCGCCATCAATCCACTCATGTACGCCATCGATATCGCGCGGCGCGTCTACCTCGAGGGCGCGGGGTTGTCATTACTAACCCCTGATCTGTGGCCGTTGGCGATCATCGCTGCCGTTACCCTGAGCGCCGCATCATGGATGTTTGGCCACCGCGTCACATGAGGTATCGGATGACTCGCCCATTCAGGCTATTGCTCACCGTGGCCGCCGCGGCACTCCCTCTAGGATGCGCGGTAGGTCCAGACTTCAAGCGCCCAGACCCTCATCTGCCGGCACAGTGGTCCTCCGCATCGGCCTCAAAGGCACTCACCACGGAGCCCCAGTCGGTTGTCGACTGGTGGAGCACCTTCCAGGAGCCCATGCTGTCCTCCCTCATCGAGCGTGGCGTGAGCTCGAATCTCGATCTCCGCGCAGCCGTATTGCGCATCAGCGAGGCGCGGGCCCAGCGTGAGGTGGCCCAAGCGGCCTTTTGGCCTTCGGTGGATGCCAATGCCTCGTTTACCCGGCAGAGGATCAGCGAGGCCACGGCGAACGGCGCCGCGTTGACCCGCTTCGGCAATGTCAATATTCCAGGTGTGCCGTCGGTCAGCTTCCCGAATCCGTACAACCAGTTCCAGCTCGGGGCCAGCGCCTCGTGGGAATTGGACCTGTTCGGTCGCGTACGGCGCTCGGTCGAAGCGGCCAACGCCGACTTACAGGCTTCTGTGGAGGACCAACATGCGGTGCTCGTATCCCTGTGCGCCGATGTGGCCCGCACCTACATCGAGTTGCGCGGAGCGCAGCTACGCAAGGACGTGACGGATCGCAGCCTCGCCACACAAAAGGAAATCTACGACCTCACCCGCCAACGGCGGGCCGTCGGAATGACGACCGAGTTCGATGTTGCCAATGCCGGTGCACAACTCGACAGCACCCAGGCGCAGGTTCCGCAACTGGACGGTGAGGTGACCCGGGACATCAATCAGTTGAGTCTGCTGCTGGGCCGTGAGCCGGATGCGTTGCGGAGTGAGTTGGCCGCCGTGCGGGCTGTCCCCCAGGTTGCGCCGGTGTTACCCATTGGACTGCCTGCCGATCTGGCCAGAAACCGTCCTGACATTCGTCAGGCCGAGGCCCGTTTGCACGCGGCGACGGCTCGCATCGGTGTGGCGGTCGGCGACCTGTTTCCCCGCCTCACACTCAGTGCATCTGCAGGCACCCAGTCGCAGACCGGCGCGGACCTGCTGAAATGGGCCAGCCGCTTCGGCTCCATCGGCCCGACTCTCGAGGTGCCGGTGTTCGATGGCACTCGTTGGGCGACCGTGCGGCTGCAGAATGTCAAGGCGCAGGAAGCCGCGCTCGACTACGAGCGGACGGTGCTGTCAGCGTTGCACGAAATCGAGAATGCGCTGGCGACCTACACCGCGGATCGCGATCGCGGAGTGTCGTTGGCCGCGGCGGTCGAGGAAAGCCGGGATGCGCTGAGTCTCGCGCGTGACCGCTATTCCAGCGGCGTGGCCAATTTCATCGATGTGCTCGATGCCGAGCGCACCCTGCAACAGAACGAGCTGTCACTGGCCGCCAACACGACAGCCGTCGCGACCGATACAGTGGCGATCTACAGGGCACTCGGCGGAGGCTGGCAAACAAACTCTTCGACCTGAAACTCTTCGACCTGAGCCTGTCCTCCACGGCGCCCGTCCCGGCCAAGCCTGCGATCAGCCTGCGCCACCGCCGTCGATGAGCGCGGTAACAGCCGTGTGTTACTCGTTGCTCGCTACATCATTCCATCTCCCAGCCGGCGGCGTATTTCTGACCTCTTCCTTTTCTGCTCCGGTTCTGGCCTTGATGTCGGCGTCAGCTACGCCGTGTTGGGGGGTGCCCCGCGGTCGGTCCGTTCCAGGATCCCTCATACGAGGCTTGGCCGTATAGGTGGTCTCGTCTTGATCTGGGCGATTCACAGGTTTGCCGATTTCCATGCGATAATGCCTCTCTTCCGGATCGGGTAGAGAATTTTCCTCGCGCGGCCGGCCCCTTGCCATCCGCCCTTGCCGGTAATGGCTGTCGGGATTTTCCTACCTGCGCACCGGGCACGCGCTACTCTTCGCCGCCCTCCGATGCATCCCCGACCCAAACCTTCACCTCCCTGTTCAACACATCCATCCCAACCCCCCGGGCCCACTCGACAAACAGCTCCGTGACCTCAAAGCCCCGAGGAACCAGGAGAGCTCCCGAGTCCCCGTGCACGTCCTCCATGAGGATCATTCCGGGTTTCGCCGCGTGCAACGGCATCTCACGGAGTTCCCTTTCCGCAGACCCTGCATCCAGGTATGCAGCGAATCGACTCACCAGACTCTCGCCGAACCGCACGGACCGAGTTCTCAATGTCTGGACCGCGACATCGACCGACTGGCCTTGTGCGATCAGCGCGTCGTAATGCAACACCAGGCCCAGGATCCGCGCGCCCAGCCCGATCGTCCCGTCCCCGAGCCGCGCGATCTGCTGGTCCGTCCAGTTGAGTGCCGTCAGAATCTGTACAACAGGCCCGAGGCGCGGCACTTTTTCCAACAGGGTGCTCACGACATCCGGTGTCCTGTTGGCCATGACGGCCTCTTGCGGCGTGAGCTTCTCTCCGTAGTAGATTTTCTCCAGGAGCTCGGCCGGAATGGACAGGTGCCCGATGTGCACGAGCATGGCCGCCGCCTCGAGCGGCCAACAGTCCCCAATCCCGAGCGTCGCGGCGAATGCCATCGCCTGTTGCCGGATCCGCGCGGCGCGACCGAAGGCGACCGCGTTCGTGAGCGCCAACACGTCCATGAGCGTCTTGATACAGCCGTTCAAGGTCTCCCTGAGAAGCGATTGCTCCACATTCAGCAACTGGTGCCGGGCGACCCCCGCCTCGACGGCCGCCTTCAGCTCATCGGGAGAGCAGGGCTTGGTGAGAAAATGAAAAATGTGCCCTTTGTTGACGGCCGACACCGCCGCATCGCGCCCAAGCTCGCCGGTCAGTAAAATCCGGCTCGTTTGCGGGAAGAGGTGCATCACGTTATTCAGAAACGTGGCGCCGTCCATGCCGGGCATACGCATGTCCGAGATCACCACAGCGGCGCCCCCGATGCGCTTGAGCGTCTTGAGGGCCTCTTCGCCAGTGAGTGCCGTAAATACTTGGTAGTTCTTACGCAGATTCAGCACGATTGCTTCAATGACGCGTGATTCGTCATCGACACACAACACGCGGGGCAAGTCCGGTCGGTTCATGTGCGTCGCCAGGAAGCGATAACGGCTGTTGGAAAACAGTACAGGGTACGCTCGCGCTTTCTCACGTTCAATTTTGGTTTATGTGCGGCGCATCAGCCCCGGTTGCGATTCATTGCAAGCGAGATATGCGCTGGACAATCGTGTTGCGGTGCCGCAATCTGACCAACAAGGTGTACCTGGTGACCGCATCGCCCAACATCAATCCAGCCGATCCGACGCCCGGGACGAACGTCCTCGGCACTCCGCGCACGTATGGCGTGCGTCTGTCCGCCCACTACCGAGGAATGTCCGTGCGAGCACGAATCCACATCATCCTGTCTGTCCTGGCACTGGCTGCATTGACTCCGCAGCTCGTTTTGGCCGCAGCCGACCGCGTGCGGACAACATCTGGAACCCTCGAGGGCGCGGGTGTCGACAGTTCCGGCGTTCGCATCTTTCGGGGCATCCCGTTCGCTCAGCCTCCGGTCGGGGAGTTGCGTTGGAAAGCGCCCCAGCCACCGAAGAAGTGGTCCGGTGTTCGCAAGGCGGATCAGTTCGGCCCGCGCTGCATGCAGCAGGCGGTGTTTGGAGACATGAGCTTTCGCTCCAACGGGATGAGCGAGGACTGCCTGTATCTGAATGTCTGGACACCGGCCCGCGCGGCGACGGAGGGACGGCCGGTGCTGGTCTACTTTTACGGGGGCGGCTTTGTAGCCGGGGACGGCTCCGAGCCGCGATACGACGGCGAGAGCATGGCCCGACGCGGAATCGTGGTTGTCACGATGAGCTACCGGCTGGGCGTGTTCGGATTCCTGGCTCACCCGGAGCTCTCGCGGGAGGCACCCTACGGTGGCTCGGGAAATTACGGCCTGCTCGATCAGGTCGCGGCCCTGCGCTGGGTACACGACAACATCGCCGCCTTCGGTGGCGATCCCCGGCGGATTACCATCGGCGGTGAATCAGCCGGTTCGGTCTCGGCCAGCGCGCTGATGGCATCGCCGCTCTCGCGGGAGCTCATCGCTGGCGCCATCGGGGAGAGTGGCTCGATCCTCGGCGCGTTGCCCGCCGTACCTTTGACCGATGCCGAAGCAACCGGGCTGAAGTTCGCATCCCAGGCCGGGGCGAGCTCGCTCACCGCGCTTCGGGCACAACCCGCGGCGCAGTTGCTCGAAGTGGCCGGGAAGTTCGGCGCCTCTGAGTTCAAACGCACCATTGATCACCATCTCTTCCCCAAGTCTCCCGCAGCGATCTACGCCGCGGGCGAGCAGGCGCACGTACCGCTGCTGGCGGGCTCGAACTCGCAGGAAATGTCCTACCAGGTCGTGCTCGGGTCGGAGCCACAAACCTTGGCGGGTTACCGCAACGCTGTCCAACGGCTGTATGGGTCGGAAGCCGAGGCCGTGTTGAGAATCTATCCTGCCGCCAGTGACGGCGAGTCCGTTCTTGATACGGCACAGCTTCTGGCGAGCGATCGCTTCATCGCCTTCAGTACCTGGAAATGGATGGATCTCGCGACCCGAACCGGTGGGAAACCAACCTATTATTATTACTATGCGCACACGAGACCATCCTTGCGGCCCGAGTTGGCGGGCGCCGCGGAGGGTTTGGCCGGAGGCGTGGTGCGAAATAGTAAAGCCCCGCCAAGGCCGCCTGCACGCGGAGCGGTTCATTCCGCGGAGATCGAGTACGCGCTCGGTAATCTCGACGTGAATCCAATGTACGCCTGGACGCCGCAGGACTTCGAAGTGTCCCGCCTGATGCAAACCTACTTCGCTCGTTTTATCGAGTCCGGAGACCCGAATTCCCCGGGCATGCCCAACTGGCCGACCTACGCTACCCGGCAACGCATGGTGCTGGACGTGGTCCCGCGAGCAGAATCGGACACGGCAGCCGTGCGTGGCGAGCTGTTGGATCAATTGCCGGCAGCGCTCCAGCCGAATTGACTTCCGGCCCCCATCAAGGAAATTTCCTTGACTCAATCCATGACAGATCGGATACTGCACTCATGACCAGAGTAACCGGAAAATTTCAGATTACCCTTCCCAAGCGACTCGTCGAGGCATTCGGCATTCGCGTTGGGGATGAGGTTGAGTTGGTTGCTGCGGGCAATGGGATTCGCATCGTACCCGCCAATGCCGCTCGCTCTGAGCTGTCTTCGGAAGAACGACTGCGCCTGTTCGATGAAGCGACGCAGCGCGCGAAGAAGAGGGCGAAGGAAACAAAACTCCCTCCGGCAACCGACCGCGGCTGGAGCCGGGACGAGCTGTACGATCGTGGCCGCGCTCGTTGATACGAACGTTCTGGTTTATCGCTTCGATCCGCGCTTCCCGCTCAAGCAGGAGCGGGCGACGGAACTGCTGCGACAGGGCGTGGCGGATCGATCGATTGTCCTGCCCTATCAGTGCCTGGTTGAGTTTGTGGCCGCTACAACCCGGCCTATTTCAGGAAAGGCATCCTTAATGACCGAAGAGCAGGCCCACCGCGAGGTGGACGAGATGCTCGCGCAGTTTCAGGTGGTCTATCCCACCGAGAGCACTTTGCGCACGGCACTGCGAGGTGCGGCGCTTTATAAGATGTCCTGGTTCGATGCTCTCATCTGGGCCTATGCCGACGAGCACGGCTTGGATCCATTGTGGTCGGAAGACTTCCAGGACGGCCGTTTATACGGGAGAGTCAAGGTCCAGGATCCGTTTCGCATGGCGGTGCACGAGCCTGCGGCGCGTTACGGCCGCTGACGCTGCCATGGGCGACCTGCTTGCCCGATGATGTTTGAATTATACGTCACGGCCCAAGGCCGGTTCCGTTTGGAAGCTCGGCCTGACGAGCAATCTGCTTCTGTGCCGAGTGCTACGGCGGCGAGAATCGAGCGCGCATTTGGCGATGGGCAAGCCCCGGGCCTGTTGTACCTTGCCACGGCGGAATTGAAGACGGATCTTCCTCCGACACTCACCTACGGTCGTCGCTTTGCACAGCGTTACCTCACGCATCTTTCCCATTTGGGGAATGCCGAGGCTCTGGAAGAGGCGCAGTGGGTCCCCCCGCCGGATGAAGAGGAGCTGAGTAGCCTGGCGGTGGACGCTCCGCCGATGAAGGGACTGGAGTACCTCGACTCGGGCGTCCTGAGGACCGCTTGGAATGAGCTCGACACGCATGTCCGTACTGAAGTCATCGCCGCAGGCAAGGGATTGCGTGCATACCTTCACGAGAAGAATCCCCTGTGGCGTATTGTTGGCCGAGTGACCTTCCACTTGGCGGAAAACAAGCGGGACGAGGAAAATCCGTTCGCATTTCTGGCCACTTACGCAAGCGGCGTTTCGGAACGGGGTGAGGCGCAGCATCTGCCCCTGGCACGCGCGCTTCAGGAATACTCTGGCGCCTCCAATCGCAAGCGCCTTGTCGCATTGCTGACTCCCATTCGGGAGGCATCCGAGAGTCTCCCATGGGTACGGGAGCTGGTTGAAAGCACGGACATCTACCACCCGCTCGCCTGGACGCCTGTGGAGGCGCACCGGTTTCTGCGGGATGTCCCGATCCTCGAGGCCAGCGGCCTCATCGTGCGCATTCCAAACTGGTGGAAGGCGGAACGTCCACCGCGACCGCAAGTCAGTGTTCGTGTTGGTGGGCAGCCGGTAGCCTCGTTGGACGCCAACGCGTTGCTCGATTTTTCGGTTTCCTTGACCCTGGGCGGCGAAACCTTGTCGGAGGCGGAGAAGCGTGAGTTGCTAGCGGCGACTGGAGGATTGATGCGCCTCCGTGGTCAGTGGGTCGAAG
>Ga0105240_10013072_pt1 | contig 11424 bp, 12 predicted proteins | sample KBSC54metaG_FD_80426 | JGI IMG/M metagenome (GOLD analysis project Ga0105240, IMG submission 80426) | Corn rhizosphere microbial communities from Kellogg Biological Station, Michigan, USA - KBS C5-4 metaG | ecosystem: Host-associated > Plants > Roots > Rhizosphere > Soil | place: Michigan, USA...
AATTGCCCAGAAGAGGTTCACCGCCGTTGGACGTGTGGCACCCAGCGTCTTGCAGACCGTATCGAAATCGGCGCCTTCTTCAACGCCCAAAGCGACACCCATAGCCGCCGCGACACCGATGGCAGGGGCTCCGCGGATCACCATGGTCTTGATCGCATCGGCCACTTCCAGATACGTGCGGCAGGTGACGAAGCTCTGCTCGCGCGGCAGGCGAGTCTGATCGATCATGACTACGCCCGCATCAGTCCATTGAATGGTTTCAACCATGAACTTTCTATTGTGCATGGTCTGTCGCGGATCGTGTGTCTGGTGGGTTCGAAAATCGAGCTATATGAGATGAGCAACTGAAGTCATTTCGAGGCCCCCAGGCGGTTCAGTTCCCGCAGATAGAGCTGATTGTTCGGAAAGCGATTGTGCAGCTCGGAGAGTAGATCGCGCGCCGCCGAGCGATTGTTGTCGCGGACGGCGGCCACCGCCAGCAGCAGCTTCGCAAAGGGCTCCAGATAATGCCCGTACTGCGCCGTCATCCGCAGCTCTTCAATACCCTTCTGGCGGTCGACCAGAGATCCTGTCATACGCAGCAGAATGCGGAAAGGCGCGGGTTTCAGACTCAGCAAATAATTCTCGACTCCCGGACCAAGAAACGCGTCGTAGGCCTTGGGATTGATCGCCATCAGCTTGTCTGCATAGACGCGCCCCGCTTTGGTATAGCTTAGGGCGGCCAAGTCGCGCTTCTCGATCAATGCCGCGAAATCGGCGTGTAATCCGAGGGTCAATGACTTGGTGAACAAAGCGTTCTCATCCGTGGCGCGAGTCTGCAGGGCCGCGTCCGCCAGTTGATCCGCACGGTTAATGTCCTGATCGAACATCGCTTTCATGCGAGGATCCGGCATGGGCTTGGCGCGACTCCAGAAGCGCGCGTCGTCCGTGAACAATTCGGATTCGAGCACGCCCAGCCGGGCCAATTCGGAAAACAAATATGCAGCGGCATCGGATGCCGGCCCCAGCGAATCACTCGAATGAACCTGACTCCACTGCTTGAAATCCTGATGCGCCTCATCGAATCTCAGATCGTACATTTTGAGCCAGCCGCTGTAGAGATCCTCGGACGGGGTGGCGGTCACGTCGGCGGCGAACGCGGAAGACATCAAAGCCGCGAGCAAGACGAAGCGCATCACTTCACGGCTGCAAAAATCTGAAAATCAATATCCACTTCATTTTTTACTTTTACCAATCCGCCACCCACGGTGACCGGCTGAATCCCGTAGTCGGTCTGTTTAAGGACGGTGTGCGCCGCATAGAAATCGCCATTTCGCTTCACTGCAAGACTGACAGGTTTAGTTACGCCGTGCAGCGACAAAGCGCCATCCACTTTCCATTGCGAATCGCCGAGTTTTTCGATATGGGACGAGCGGAATGTGATCTCGTGAAACTTCCTGGTCTCGAGCGTCATGTCCTCCATATCCTTCTGGATCTCAGCCTGCGTCTTCGCGGCCACCTTGGGGTCCGGCTTCACCGTCATTTTCGCGGTTTGGACGGTGAACTCGACGGAGGGATCAGGAGATTCGCGGATAGTGCCCGTAGAGATAGGCGCATTCACCCAATGTTCGTGTCCGGCGGCGGAAAACAACCCGGCTTTGCCCACATGAACGGTGATGGTGCTGCGGTTCGTATCGATAGCCCGGTCCTGGGCGCTAGCGGCCGCCACGATGCCACAAAACGCACAAGCAAGCCACACGCCGCTATGGCTCATAAGAATACACTCTTCTCAGATTATGCTCGAACAGAGCGGCCGGAAGAAGTTTGGTCACCATGCCCAGTCCGGCCACAACCGCACGTAACGTTGCTGAGTGACGCGGCGCATCCCCGCACGCCGAATCTCGGCCAGGGAGGCACCATGGCGCTCGGCTACTGGGCCATCGGCGAAATGACCTCGGATCTTTGACTTGTTGGTTTCCAGATACTTGAAGTCCCGGCCGCAGAGAATGCGTTCGGCGGGCACGGCCGATTGAAGCGACGCCAGCAGATCTGCCCGGCGCGTGCACAAAGCCGGGACATGGAAGTCGCCCAGGGGAATGTCCACCAGCACCTGGCCGCAGTTCGCGCGCACCCGAAAATGGTGGGTTGTTCCGCTGCGCGCCGCGATATCGTCCAGCAGTCCGAGGTTTTTCAGTACTCGCGTGGCGTTGGGCCACAGCATCATACCGGCGCCGGATTCCTGCAGCCGGTGAGCGCGTTCGTACACGGTCACATGGACGCCGAATTTATCAAACGCGGCAGCGGCTGCCACTCCGCCAATGCCGCCGCCGATAATTCCGATACTCATTACAGGTAATTCTCAGATGGCGATGCTCAGAGCTCGCGCTTGCCCTGATAGACCATATCCTCCAGATAAAAAGATTGAGCAAGCTGCAGGCGGCCGATCTGGACGTCGAATAGAATCCGCCTGTCGTCCTTGGTGATCTCTTGGTTTCGCGGAAACAGGTACACGATTACGGGCCCGTCATCCCGCTGCAGCACCTGGACGCTGGAGGGCTTCAAATCTTTTTTCCCATCGCGCTTGATGGAAGCTTGCTTCTTAAGCTGATTGGCTTGGCTTTGCGAGATGCCGGGGGCCATCCGTTCGGGGACGCCGTAGACGGCGATGGCGTAGTGGTCTTCATCCAGGGTGGGAGCGCCGGTGTCGCGCGATTTCAGCTCGGCTTCGCGCACCGGGAGCGCACTTTCCCAGCGGAGCGTAAGGGTGGGAGGCGTGATCGAAGTTGTGCCGCGATCGTCCGCGCCTCCCGTCTGCCCTCCCCGTGGATAGCCGCCGCCCGCCCCAGGGCCGCCGATTCCGCCACGCCGGCCCATCCCTCCGATGCCGGGCAGGCTGATTCCAACACCCCCTACGCCGATACCGCCGCCCTGGCCTCGGCCGCTCGACCGGCGCGGTCCGTCATTCGCAGACCTGTTGAGCGTAGGCGTCACAGTCTTTACCCAGGGGGAATCACTCAGCACCTGCTTAGCGTCAGCCTCGCTCCATTCAGCGATCTGCTTGTCCTTCCAGGCTTCATCCGCGGTGGCCAGGAGAAGCGCGGGCATCAGAAGAAGACACGGCCGCCATTTGTAGGACATCTTATTGCTCCGGTAACCGTTAAACGCGGCCCCTCGCGTTTAAGTTACAGCGGAATGGGCCTGACCTTGACCCTCTACCCCGGCGTCTGTATACTCTCGCTGAAGGATGTCGCTAATGAGAGCTGAATGGCATATTCGAGCGAGTTGGGCAGCGGCCCTGGCCGGATGCATGGTGGCCGCGTTCCCGGCGCTGGCGCATCATTCATTCGCCGCAGAGTACGATCAGAAGCAACCTGTCTCATTTACGGGAGTGGTCGCCAAGCTGGACTGGATGAATCCGCATGTGTACTTCTACGTCGACGCCCAGGACAAGGGCGGCGCTGTGATGCATTGGGCGTGCGAAGCCGGTAATCCCAACGCACTGGCGCGGCGCGGCTGGAAGAAGACCAGTCTTCAGGCCGGCGATCGCGTCACCGTGGAAGGATATCGTGCCAAAGATGGCAGCTTCACTATGAACGCCAGATCGATTACGATGGCCGATGGCAAGAAGGTCTTTGCCGCGTCCTCTGATGACGGCGGTCCGCTCAATTAGGCTGGTTTCCATGAGCAAAATCCGTCCCGTTGCGTTGATTGTAATCGCTTTAAGCTGGGCGTGCGTGTCAGTATTCGGACAGGCCGGCGATAACGCCGAGTTGCCTCTGCCGCCCCAGGCGCCGGCTCCCGGGAACGGCATCCCGGATTTTAATGGAATCTGGCAGGCTCCTTACACTCCGGATCTTGCCAGGGCATACGGCGGCCCGCTGCCCTTCACGCCTTTCGGAGCGGACAAATTCAAAAGCCATTTGGGCGGGGACGATCCGCATGGCTATTGCCAGCCCACTGGCCCAAGCCGCGCGGTCCATTCGCCGTTTCCGTTTCAGATTATTCAGTCAGCAGGAATGCTGACCGTTCTGTTTGAGATCGACCACACCTTCCGCCGGATCTTTACCGATGGGCGGCCCCATCCGAAGGATCAGGACATAACCTGGTATGGCGATTCCATCGGCCGTTATCAAGGCGCTACGCTGCACGTCGATACCACCGGCGTGAGCGATCGAAGCTGGCTGGATACGGCCGGTCACCAGCATAGCGACAAGCTGCATATCACCGAGACATTCACGAAGACTGGTCCCGATGCGATCCAGTGGACGGTCACCTATGATGATCCGGTCTACTTCACCAAGCCCTGGAGCGTTTCGCTCGCGATGAAGCGGCAGAAGTACGACATCATGGAAATGATCTGCACCGACAACAATCAGGACATGCCGCACTACATCACGTCGAAGCCCAAACCCTAGGCCGGGGACGCGAATCTTACTTGTGCCGGTAAGTGATGCGGCCTCGCGTGAGGTCGTAGGGCGACAGTTCCAGCGAAACGCGGTCGCCGTTCATGATCTTGATGCGATTGCGCCGGAGTCTTCCGGCCATGGTCGCCAGGACGGTCTTGCCTGCGTCCAATTCGATGGAAAACATCCCGGCTTTGAATTTCTCGACAACTTTCCCTAACACTTCAATGGAGTCTTCTTTGGGCAAATTTTTTCCTTTCTATTCGCGGTCAGAACCAGATTAGTCGATTAGTAGCGCTTGTTGCCGCGGTAGCCGCCACCGCCGCCGCCCGATCCACGGTCGGCTTTCGGACGCGCTTCGTTGACGGTCAACGCCCGGCCATTGAGCTCCCGGCCGCTGAGAGATTCGATGGCGCGATCGCCCTCGGCATCTACGCTCATCTCGACAAAGGCAAAACCCTTTTGCTGCCCTGTCTCGCGGTCGGTCACGATGCTTACGCGGTCCACCGTTCCGTATTCCTCGAACAAGGACCGGACAGCGTTTTCGGACACGTTATAACTGAGATTTCCCACAAAAATATTCTTCATCTTAGGTTCCTTTTGAAATTTGCAGAGCAATGATTCGTGTTGGCAGTGGATAGGAGAGCATCGAATTACCCGCGCTTCTTGCGAGAAACTCTGCCCTTGGGAGCAAAGCTGCGAACATGGTGCGGGCGCACGCCGCGTTCGCGTGAAGGGACGGGTGCCCCTTGGCTTACGCGCGCCGGATCCTGCTCCAATGCCGACGGCACCGGGCGTCGCGTCAACTGGAGCTCCAGGAGCTGTTCGATCTTGCGGATCTCCCCCCGCTCGCTCCTAGTGCTGAAGGTGGAGGCTGTTCCGCGAAGCCCTGCGCGGCCCGTGCGGCCCACGCGGTGAATGAAATCCTCGGGCACCTGCGGCAGATCGTAATTGACGACGTGCGCAATCCCTTCCACGTGGACCCCGCGCGCGGCCACATCGGTGGCCACCAGGACGCGATAGCTGCCTTCCTGAAATCCGCGCAGAGCCATGTTGCGCTGGGATTGCGAACGGTTTCCGTGAATGCTGGTGGCTTTCGATCCGCCCCGCGCCAGTCTGCTGGCCAGGCGGTCGGCCCCGTGCTTGGTGCGGGCGAATACCAGAAACGACCCGCGCTCTTCCTGGAGCATCTTCTCCAGCAGGCTGAACTTGCGGTCCTGTTCGACCTCGTAAATGTGCAGATCGATTCCGGCGTGGGGTTTCGTGGTGGAACCGATGGCGATGCGCACCGGGTTCTTCAGATGCGTGTTGATCAAGTGCGCAACTGACGATTCGATCGTCGCAGAACAAAACACCGTCTGGCGGTCGGCTGGCAGCGTAGCCAGAATGCGCTTGATGGTGGGAAGGAAGCCCATGTCGAGCATACGGTCGGCTTCGTCCAAAACCAACGTGTGCGCCGAACCGAGCTTTACCAGTTTACGCTCCAGGAAATCAGAGAGCCGTCCGGGAGTTGCGATGAGCACCTGAGCGCCCCGATGGATGGCCTGCAATTGCCGTTGTTCATTTAAGCCGCCCACGGCGACAGCCGCTCGCAGACCGGTCCCGGCTGCGAGCTGTGAAAATGCTTCGCTGATCTGTATCGCCAGCTCTCGGGTGGGGCTTAGGATCAGTGCCCGCACACCCGTCGGAATACTCCCTGTGAGGCGTTCTTTGCCCAGCCGGTCCAAGAGGGGCAGAAGAAAGGCGAGGGTCTTACCTGTGCCGGTTTGCGCCGTAATCACGAGGTCGTGGCCGGCGAGTTGTTGAGGGATGGCTAGGGCCTGGACAGGGGTTGGCTCAGTAAAACCAAGGAGCGCCAAGTTGTTCTGTAAGGCAGTTGAAAGAGGAAGATCGGAAAAGGTATTCATTAGTCGGCAAAAGGTATCAGCGAGCCAGGCGGGAACTGAAAATAAACAGGTGGCCGCAGATTGACTTCCGGTACATTTTTAGTATACCTTATTTTGCCTGCCTCATTCAGGTGTAAGCCCTGGAAGTCTGCTATCCTGGAAATACTGATGAAAGAACATCCTCCGCAGCTTTCTTCGTTTCGTTTCAAAAGGGCCAAAACTGACGGCCTGATCGAAGTCCTCAACGAGGGCTCCTATGTGATGGCCGAATACAGCGAGCGCACCGGGGTTGTGAAGTGGCAGCGCATGGTGCTGGCCACGCAGCGCGAAAAAATCGAGAAGTGGCTGGGCGACCACTATCCCGTCCAATCCGCATCCCGCCGGTAAGTTTCCCGACATCTGGTGGGCCCTGAAGGACTTGAACCTTCGACCAACGGATTATGAGTCCGCTGCTCTAACCAACTGAGCTAAGGGCCCGTGCCTCTGCTGTCACGAATGTAACATGAAGTTCCGGTTCTCAAAAGTTGGTTAAAGCCTCGCCCGTCAAGCGGAACATCGTCCAGTCATCCAGCGGGACGGCACCAAGCTTCTTGTAAAAGTTAATCGCCGGCTCGTTCCAATCGAGCACGCTCCACTCCATGCGGCCGTAATCCCGCTCCCGCGCGATCGCCGCCAGCTTCTTGAGTAACGCCAGACCGATTCCTTTGCGCCGCAGGTGAGGCTTCACGTACAAGTCCTCCAGGTACAGTCCCGGCTTGCCCAGAAAGGTCGAATAGTTGGTGAAGAATAGCGCGAAGCCGGCGCATTCTTCTCCTTCGTACGCCAGCCAGACTTCCGCGGCGGGATGTGGGCCGAACAGCGTGCGCCTCAGCCGATCTTCCGTGGCTTCCATAACATGCGACAACCGCTCGTACTCGGCCAGGCCGCGGATCAGTTCCAGAATCAGGGGCACATCCCCCTCGGTGGCGGGCACAATCCCAGGCTTTTCCATGTATCGATCATAATTCCCACTCGCTATACTGGTAGTCTCCCCCGGGATCGGATATTGTCCATGCCCGCGCCATTCGTTCATCTGCATTGCCATACCGATTACTCCTTGCTCGATGGAGCCTGCGAGATCTCGCAACTGATGCAGCAGTTGGAGGAGCAGAAAATGCCCGCCGTGGCCATGACGGACCATGGCAACCTTTTCGGCGCGGTCGAGTTCTACAACGAGGCCAAGAAGCACGGTATCCATCCGGTAATCGGGTGCGAGGTGTATGTCGCGCAGCAGGGCCAGGGCGCGAAGAGTGACACCAATCGCTACAACCACCTGGTGCTCTTATGCGAAAACCAGACCGGGTATCGCAACCTGATCCAGCTGGTCTCCTCCGGATACCTGGATGGGTTTTACTACAAGCCGCGCATCGATAAGGACCTGCTTTCGCGGCATTCGGAAGGCCTGATCGCCCTTTCGGCATGTCTCCGCGGCGATATTAACGAAACTCTGCTGGCCGATCGCTATGAGGAAGCCAAGCGGCTGGCCTACGAATACACTGACCTGTTCGGCAAGAAGAATTTTTTCCTGGAGCTGCAGAATCACGGCCTGGATGAGGATGCGCGCGTGCTTCCGCACATTCACCGGCTGGCTGCCGACACCGGAGTGCCGCTGGTAGCAACCAACGATTCGCACTATCTCCGCCAGGACGACGCGCGGGCGCATGAAATTCTCCTGTGCATTCAAACCGGCAAGACCATGTCCGATCCGAACCGGATGCGGTTCACCGTGCCGGAGTTTTATCTCAAATCGCGCGACGAGATGCTGCGGTTGTTCGGCGAAGTCCCCGATGCCCTTGACAGAACCTGGGACATTGCCCAACGATGCCAGATCAAACTGGATCCCATCGCCGAGCCATTCCCGAAATTCCCCATCCCCGAATCCCACAACACGGATACGTACTTTGAGTACGTCGCCCGCCAGGGATTCGAACAGCGCCGCGGCCGGCTGGAGGTTTTATACGCACAGGGCCGCCTCAGACATCATCTGGCCGAATACTCCGAGCGCCTGGATCGCGAGATACGCACCATTCAGCAAATGAAGTATTCCGGATACTTCCTGATCGTGTGGGATTTCATCCGCTTTGCCAAAGAGCGCAAGATCCCCGTCGGGCCAGGGCGCGGATCGGCCGCCGGATCCCTGGTCAGCTATTCGATGAACATCACCGACCTGGATCCGCTGGAGTACGAACTGCTGTTCGAGCGGTTCCTCAATCCGGAACGCGTCACCATGCCCGATATCGACGTCGATTTCTGCACGCGCGGGCGTGGCGAAGTGATCCAGTACGTCACAGAGAAGTACGGCCGCGAACAGGTTGCCCAGATCATCACCTTTGGAACGCTGGGGGCGCGCGCGGCGCTCAAAGACGTCGGCCGTGTCCTGGACGTGAGCTATGCCGATGTGGACCGGATCACCAAGCTGATTCCGACCATGCCTCTGAACATCAAGCTCAAGGAAGCGCGCAAGATGGAGCCGCAGATCGATGAGCTTGCCCGCAAGGAGCCTCGCATCCAGGAAATTCTGGACGTCGCCCAGCGGCTGGAAGGCGTAGCACGCAACGCCAGCGTGCATGCAGCAGGCGTAGTGATCGCGCCGCAACCTCTGCGGGAATTGGTTCCGCTCTACAAGACCAACAAAGACGAAATTGTCACCCAGTACGACATGGTGGGCTTGGAGAAACTCGGCCTACTCAAGATGGATTTCCTGGGGCTGACCACCCTGACCATCATCGAAGACGCGCTCAAATTGATTGAACGCCATCGCGGCGTAACGCTCAAGGTCGAAGATCTGCCGCTCGACGATCCAAAAACCTATCAGCACATATTCTGCAAGGCTTACACCAGCGGCGTGTTTCAGTTCGAATCCGCGGGCATGCGCGACATTTTGCGTCGCTACCAACCGGATCGCATCGGGGATCTGGTGGCGCTCAACGCGCTCTACCGTCCCGGACCCATGGGAATGATCGACGATTTCGTCGATCGCAAGCATGGCCGTAAGGAAGTTGTCTACGATCTTCCCGAGATGAAGGAGATCCTGGAGGAAACCTACGGCGTGATGGTGTACCAGGAACAGGTCACCCGTCTCGCCAACCGTCTTGCCGGATACTCGCTGGGCGAAGCGGATCTGCTGCGCCGTGCCATGGGGAAGAAGAAACCGGAAGAGATGGCCAAGCAGCGCGCCCGCTTTGTCGACGGCGCCAAAGCCAATGGCCATCCTGCGAAAAAAGCCGAGCGTATTTTCGATCTGATGGAGAAATTCGCCGGGTACGGCTTTCCAAAGGCGCACTCGGCGGCCTACGCCTACCTCGCATTCGTCACCGCGTATTTGAAAACGCATTATCCGATAGAGTTCATGTCTGCGCTGCTGACGTCGGAATCGGGCAACACAGCCAAAGTGGTGAAGTACATCAATGAATGCCGGGAAATGTCCATCCCGGTTCTGGCCCCTGATGTGAATTCCTCCGAATTCACGTTTACACCCTCCCAGGAAGGCATCCGGTTCGGCCTGGGCGCAATTAAAAACGTCGGCGCGAACGCCGTCGAATCGATCCGGGCAGCGCGCGCGGAAGGCGGCAATTTCACGTCGATCTACGATTTCTGCGAGCGCGTGGATCTCTCCGCGGTAAACCGCCGCATGATCGAAAGTTTCATTAAAGCCGGAGCGCTCGATTCCCTGGGCGGCGCGCGCGCACAGTTATTCGCAGTGATCGACGGGGCCATGGAAATCGGAACGCGGGCATGGAAAGATCGGGCCAGCGGCCAATCCGGCTTGTTTGCCGACCTGGCGATCCATGAGCCGGCCGCGGCCCATCCTCTCCCCGCCGTCCCGGACTGGACACCGCACGAAAAGTTGACCGGCGAAAAGGAGATGCTGGGTTTCTACATTACCGGCCATCCGCTCGATCAGTTCAAGGACAAGGCCGCGGACCTTGCCACGCATCTTACGTCCAACCTCGAAGGTCTGGCGAAAAACACGGAGGTCGTTTTGTGCGGAATCCTCACCGGAATCCAGCGCAAGCGTAATAAGGATGGGAAGCTGTGGGCGGCCATGCAGATCGAGGATCGCGAGGGCAGCGTCGAATCCATGGTGTTCTCCACCCAGTACGAGCGCCTGCTGCCAGTGCTCAACGAGGACAAGGCGGTAATGGTGCGCGGGCTGGTCCTGCCGGAAGAAAACGCTCCTCCTAAGATCTCCGTCCAGGACATCATTTTGCTCGAAAACGCGCGTGTAAATCTGCCTTCGCTGATCTCTATCCGCGTTCCCATGAACGGTGCGGTAGTGAATGGGTCCACCGACGCCGACCGCGCCGAGGCGCTTTCCCAGCTATTCGCGCGCAAGCCCGGCGCTACCGAAGTTCGCCTGCGCCTGGAAAAGAGACGCGACTTCTCGGTTATCCTGGACGTACCGGCCAGGGTCCGCCCGGATAAGGAATTCTGCGCCGAGCTGGCGCGTATTTGCGGACCCGAAGCGCTGGAGGTTCTTGCCAACGAATGAGCGCGCCGCAACCGGCAGTATTAGGAAGCGCAAAGGAAGCGGCGAGCCTTTTAGGCGAGAAGAAAGTGATGGAGCCGCGCTCCGTTTTGCGCGCATCTTTGAAAGATCCCATGGCCGACGCCAAAGTCCCTATTGAAACCAATCCGAGCTGGGAGCGCGTGCTGCTGGCGCGGCATTCCAAGCGTCCGCACGCGTTGGACTATATCCAGCGCCTCTTCACGAATTTTGAAGAGCTCCACGGCGATCGCGCTTATGGCGACGATCACGCCATCGTGGCCGGGCCCGCATGGTTCGAGGCGCGTCCGGTGATGATCATCGGACAGCAGAAAGGCCGCGACACCAAGCAAAAACTGTTCCGTAATTTCGGCATGCCCAAGCCGGAAGGGTATCGCAAGGCCCTGCGCCTGATGCAGTTGGCGGCGAAATTTTCACGCCCGGTGATCACGCTTATGGACACCATGGGGGCCTACCCCGGCATCGACGCGGAAGAGCGCGGCCAGGCCGAGGCGATCGCGCAGAACCTTCGCGAAATGTCGCGTCTGCCGGTTCCCGTTATCGCCGTCGTGTTGGGCGAAGGCGGCAGCGGAGGGGCCCTGGCGCTAGGCGTCGCAAATCGCATTTATAT
>Ga0105240_10013073_pt1 | contig 11424 bp, 10 predicted proteins | sample KBSC54metaG_FD_80426 | JGI IMG/M metagenome (GOLD analysis project Ga0105240, IMG submission 80426) | Corn rhizosphere microbial communities from Kellogg Biological Station, Michigan, USA - KBS C5-4 metaG | ecosystem: Host-associated > Plants > Roots > Rhizosphere > Soil | place: Michigan, USA...
ACTAAATCAACTACCGATAAATCATTTACACATAAATTTTCTACACAATTTTCTACCACTAAATCTGCGACAGAAAGAGTACCTTTAATGGAGACATTTTTTTTGAACTTTGCACTTTTACGAACCTTCAAATGACCTTCACAATGGATGCCCTGTTTTGCATGTACATGCTTATCAAGCTGCGATTTACCCTTAACACGAAGATTGTTTCGCACTATGAGAGAATTTACATGCCGAGCTCGTGTTAGTGATTCATCGATCATGACATTATCAATTATTCCATCAAGATCAGAAACTATTTTACCCACATGCTCTGGTGCGAGTCGACCATTATTTTTATGTATAATTGATTCAGCATATTCCAATGCTTCCATAACAGCATGATATTCTGCTATAGAAAAACCATTGTTAATGTGTTCTTGTAATTTATGCAATGGTGAATTACTATCATCGTCTAATGCACATAATTGATAAACTATATCTGCTATGTTACTTCGGTCTTGACCCAAATACACATATAGTTTATTAGGATTTTGAGCAATAATATCATCTTCCATTTCTGATATATTCATTGCGATTTCTTGTGCTATTGCTGATAGTGGTAATGGCGCAAAAAATAAAGAAATCGATATACATAACAAGAAAAAACGTGAATTTTGTCTTGAAACCATAAAAAACCCTTTATAAAAAAAATAATTTAATAAAAATACAAGCAAAAAGACTCTCGATTTAACAAGAGTCTTGTTTGATATTTGATTTTCTCAGGTTCTTTTTATGCTATAATATATTGGTTATATATTGCCAAATTGTGAAGTAGACACGGATTGTCAGGGGTTGTTTCCATCGCCTTTAGCACAGCGCTTCTTCCTATTTGAATTTCACCCGCATATATTGCACATTGGCCTAAAATATCGTACCGCAAATAATCGTATATTTTTTTCTCTACAAAAAGACCATTTTTATGAGGATATGGCAGTTCAGCTGCACGTACTGCAAATAAATAAGCTACTGCATGCTGGTTATTCCGAATATAATGGCAAGCAATTCTAAAGAGTGGTTCAGCTCGATGCGGGAGCATGTTGTGTGCTAGTAAATAATAGTGTAAAGCATCTTCCCATCTGTATTTTGCCCGTATATCAGAGTCTTCTGTCTCTTCTAAAAAATATTCGATTGCATAACCAATGCGGTATGCAGCTAAATATTTTTCTTCACTCAACTCTCCCAACTCTAATCTTTTGCCATAATAAAAGATTGCCTGTTCCCATTCGTGCAAGAATTGACATGTTTGACCAAGGTAAAATAAAGTACGCATATTTGTTGGATCTTCTTCATGACTTCTTTTTAACAACTCATAATCACGAATACAACGCGCTTGCGATTTTTCCCTGCCACATTGTTGCGGTGCATATTCAAAATATACAGAATCTGGTACGATTCCACTTGCAACATCAGATATTGTCTCGTGTACTACACCACGATAACGCACATTGTATCCACGGCGAATAAGTCTGACCACATAGTTATTAATAGAATCTTGAACGGTAAACAGTCTCATTAAATAGCAGCTGCCAGTAGATTCTGGTGCAATATAATGCTTATGTGTTTCGCAAAAACTGATTAGTTCAGGGACATTATGAATATACCATTCAGCATCTAGCATCACCAAAAAGGTATGTTTGGTAAAAATTTGTTCTGCCAAATCCAATGCCCTGTTGCGTGATGTAGCAAAATCTACAAATGGTTCTTCAATAATATATGCTTGTGAAAGACCGGATTGTTTGAAGTAATCCCTAATTACATCTTGCGTACCATCTGTTGAACCGGTATCAAATACCAAAAACGATCTAACTCCCGCATCCACAAATGGCTTTAAGGTTGGAATTATCACATCAACTTCATCTTTAACCATTATAACAACGGCTAAAAGATCATCCTTATCTTCCGCGTAGAATGTACTGTGGGTAAAAATCGAAAACATTAAAAAAAGAACTTGAATACCAATAAATCTTTTCATATCACTCCTTTATTATGATTTTTGGAAAATAACAAGAAAGGAATCAAATAACAAGAACAATTTCTTTTACTCGGTTCATGGTATAATGATAGTATTTAAACAACAAAAAGTACCAAAATTACCATGAAAATTAAGCAAATACACGCACTATTACAAGACAACGCTAACCCCAACAGTAACAGTAAATTTTTTTTCAAGACAGGCGCTGGGCAATATGCTGAAGGTGATGAATTTATTGGAGTAAGCGTACCAAAACTGCGCATCATTGCTAAAGAATTTAAAAGCCTGCCAATTGCCGATATTGAAAAGCTTCTCAAATCACAATTTAACGAAGAACGGTTACTAGCCCTTATTATTTTGACAGAACAATATAAAAAATCTGATGCGCAAGCAAAAGAAGAATTATATCAATTCTATTTAAAGTACCTACAATACGTAAACAACTGGAATCTTGTGGATGCATCAGCTCATCTGATTGTGGGCGCTCATTTATTGCATAAAGATAAAAATCTTCTGGTTGATCTAGCTCAATCAAAAAACTTGTGGGATCGCAGAATAGCGATTGTTGCAACATGGTATTTTATTCGCAACAACTATCTTGAATGGACCTTTAAGCTCGCGACCATGTTGCTTGCTGACACACAAGACCTGATTCATAAAGCTGTTGGTTGGATGTTGCGAGAAGCTGGTCAAAAAAATGAATCGGAACTTATAGCATTTTTAGAAACGCATGCAACTGATATGCCAAGAACTATGCTCAGGTATGCAATTGAAAAATTACCAGAAGATATGCGAAAAAGTTATTTATTAAAGAAGTAACTACATATTACAAACAATATAGAGAACCCCGGTCTTTTATAGGACCGGGGTTCTGTTTTATATGCAAAAAAAAACCATCGCATTAACGGTTAAGTTAATGCGATGGAAAAAAGGAGAGTAGTAATGAAGCCTAAGTTAATTTTGTACGTCTCTGTAAGCAATTGTTAGTAATAAGATTAAACATTATTTCAAAAAAGTCAAAGTTATTTTTATTAATTTATATTGATATCTTCGATAAAATCACTAATAATTCTCAATTAATATATATGAAAAAGATCGTTCAGTCAAAAAAAGAGGTCAAATAAAGGAAATATAGGCCCGGAGAAATTCACATAGAAATTATTTTGCAACGAGCCTGACATGATAGTAATGCGCTTTCCAAGGCACTATCGCGACGAGGAGAGGTAAAAATCAGCTGACAATTCAGCTCCAATAGAGCTGCTAATAATGCCTTGCCTCGATCAACATCAAAATCAATCATAAAATCGTCTAAAAGAAAGATTATAGGGCCAGTTTTAAGGGTTAAGCGTTTGATTTGGGCTATTTTTATGAGCAAAACAACCATTTTTTGTTGCCCTCGAGATGCATAGGACCGGGATTTTTTACCCTCCAGTGCTATGGAAAAGTCGTCAACATGGGCTCCAAAGAGAGAGCGCTTAAAATATAGCTCAGATCGCATGAGTTCAGCCAAAGAACCATTTTTATGCAAAAAGTCTTCGAATGATGGCAAATCGCTATTTTTCTTTGCTTGATATATAAAGGATGCAGCCAAATTGGGATCGATATACCGCTCAAGCATAACATTCACTTCTGTCTGGAGTTGCGACAAGAGTTGTTTGCGCATATGTTGAATCTCAACGGTATACTCCCACAATTTTTTAGTCCATACAAAATATGCTTCGCTATCAATCCGATCCTTTTGGAACAATGCATTACGATTGTCCAGCACAACACGATATTCTCGCATTTTTGTAAGAATTGCAGCATCATCAAGCAATAATGCTTGATCCATAAAAGACCTGCGTTCCTCTGGGCCATCTTGAATTAATTTTAAATCATCTTCCGTCAGACTAATTATTCGATAGTAAGACAATAAATCTTTGTATGATGCAGTTGATTTGTTATCAACTTTCACCAAGCGTTTATTATTTGCAAAGCCTACTTGAATGGTATGATCAACAAGATTTTCTTGCGAACCCCCTCGGATAAGAAATTTTACAAAAAAAGATTCTTTACCCAAAGCAATCAAGTCCCGAGCTATATGCGTTCTGAATGAACGCAAATAGCATCCATAATATAATGCTTCAAGTAAAGATGTTTTTCCGGTACCATTTGACCCACAGATGAGTACAATAGGACTGTCCAAATCTATCGTTGTTTGTTCAAAGCAACGAAAGTCTTTCAGGTATATGCTTGCTAATTGCAGGGTTTTACTATTGTTGTTCATGTGTTTGTGCTACTGGCATCACCAGATAAAACATAGTATACGCACTACCTTCATTTTTGCCTTGAGCATCAAAGATAATTGGCTTAGATTTACCCTGTAAGTAAAACTGTATTTGTTCACCAGGAAAAACTTGTAGCCCATTAAGCAAATAAGGCGCATAAAAACGAATATCACACTCATCGCCAGTAAAATCAAAAAGAGGCACTTCTTCTTCTAATGTACCAACTTCTTTATTATGCAAAGATACTTTTAGCTTTTCCATGCCAAATGCAAACGTTGTTGCAATAAACTGCCCAGAAAGCAAGCATGACGAACGGCGCAGTGTTTTAATGAAATGAGAACGCTCAACACGCGCAGGAACAAAGCCTTTTTTATCTAAAATTGATGAGTATGCAGGGAACCCATCAACCAATAATTTAGAGAAAAAGTTGAATGATTCACCAGAAAACACTAATTGATTACCACATAAACCAAGGAATATGTTAGCATCATTACTGCTTTCTAAAATCTTTTTAACTTCAAATACAGCTCTGCGTGGCAATAACCATTTACGTGATTCTTCTAGCGTATATTCAGATGTTTGCACTTGAGCAAGACAATGACCATCACTTGCAGTCATTTTTAATTCTGATTGCGATATTTCAAGAAGTAAGCCATTTAAAGAAGAGTTGGCATTGTTTTGTGGAATTAAAAACGCAACCTTACTCAAAAGCTCAAGTACAAATGGCGCATTTAATTGCATCAAATTTTCAATACGTTCAGGAAACGGTGGAAAGTTTTGTGCATCTTGAATGTTCAATGCAACATTAACTGAACCCGCTTTTACCAACAGAGAAGTGCTATCAAGTATAAACGTGATATCTCCTTCTAATTCTTTTACCAAATCAAAAAGACGTCTGCCCGAGACCAGAAACATACGTGGCTCATCAATGTCACATTCTTTAAGTAAATAGCTTGCTTGTAAACTGATTTCTAAATCAGTACTCTTGAGCACTAACTCTTTGTGCCCAACCTGAAACAAGATTGTTGTTGTTGCATCCAATGTTGTACGTTTTGTACAAATGGGTTGCATGGAAGATAAAATAGACAATAACGGTTTTTGTTCTACGACAAATATATTTTTCATTAAAAATCCTTATGGAATAAGCGCTTTTTCCAGTATAGCTATACGTTATAAAAATAAAAAGCTTATTTTAGCTCCATACTTCACTTTGTTGCATATGGGGACCCCATTTAAGAAAAGACACCTGAATTGTTTAGGCTAAGATCGCGGATGCTTCTTATCATAAATTTTACGCAGTTGTGATGTTTCAACATGTGTATACACTTCTACCGTTGTAATTTCTTCATGACCAAGCAACACTTGTAGCGATCGCAAATCTACTCCTTTTTCTAGCATATGCGTTGCAAAAGAATGACGCAGTTGATGAGGCGATATTGCACGCTTTATGCCAGCCTGCTCACATAATTTTTTCAGAATACCCCAACATGATTGGCGAGAAATAGGCTTTATTTTTTTCCCATATAGTATAGGGAATAAATAAACAGGATCCACTGATGCTGGCAGTCCGCTATGCGCATGTTTTTGTATATACTCATGCAATAACAGTAATACTGACTGCGGCATAGGTATCATTCGTTGTTTGCCACCCTTGCCTTCAATTGCAATAAAGCGCGTATCAAAATGAATATCCGATATTTTTATATTGATAAGTTCGCTTACGCGCATTCCAGAACTATACAACAAATATAGCATGATAGAATTACGAACACCCAAAGATGTTCTATCTTTTTCTGAATGAGTAAGCACGATACTCACTTCCTCTTGAGTAAGATAGGTAGGAAGTCTCTTTTCAATTTTTGGAATATGCAGCTCTTTAGCAATGTTTTTAGTATCAAACACACGGCTCATATAGCCAAAAAATGTTTTTAAGGTCGAGATTTTTCTCGCAATACTGCGAGCGGAAAGTTTAAGACCATAGAGATGATGAACAAAAGTCTTTAATTGATCGCTGGTAATATCTTGTAAAACAATATTACTTTTTTCCAAAAAACTAACAAATTGATTGAGGTCGAGCTGATAGGAAAAAAATGTATTGTTAGCAACACGTTTTTCTGTTAAAAGATATGCTTCAAACTTGGTTTGAATCTGTTTTGCATCCATGCTAGCTTTCTTTTTTATTAAATTGTCTCTTTTTATGTGAACAACATAAGTGTTATTAAATTTTTATCTGTTATGATTAGAAATTTATATTAGACTATATCTTATAGATATTTTTCAAAAAAAACATAAAGGTCAACATGAATAAAAAAATATTGATTTTGTCTTTCACGTTTTTTACCATAAACACATACAGCATGTTAAAAATATACCCCGAGCCGATGCGAGCTCAATTGAAATATGATCCTTGTGTACAACCAGAAAATACCCATACGTACAGAGCAAGAACGACTCTATCTAATTTTGCTCAAATTTACAGCGCATTGCCATCGCTTGACGCAGAAGAGGCAAAAAAGCTACAACTGAGATCTGATCTTTTAGAGGCAACATTAATTAATATGGGGAGTCTTTATGCAGCAAAATATGCAACAGATGAAGAAAAAAAATATGATTGCACAAGCTATGCAGTCGCAAAAACCATAGGTTTTAAAAATAATCCTACAGTTGAACAAGGAGTTTATAGACAGTCATCTTTAAACCTATTTAAATACTTTAAACAAACAAATAGTCCGCAAACAAATGACCTTGCAATTTGCTCAAGGGAAAAAGAATTTTCATCTCCCACACACACCAGTATTGTTATTAATAATGATACGTTTGAATGCAAATTGGGACTATCACCATGTATCATCATAGGCTCATTATTTTGTGTACCAAATCCATATGGTAATTATGTCTATTTTTTCACGCTCAGAAGTAGATTTCGAGCTCTACCCAAAGAATTATTAATCAATCTTATGACTCATGATACTACTATAAGCCATGGAAATGCTAACGCCACACGGCGCAACAGATTATTAAAGGCTTATTCTTTTTTTGCTCATTTAGAAGCGATAGAAGCTATTGAACTCCTATCAGAAATAGAGCTGTATATAGACTAGAAAAGAGGGAAGCTGAAAAGCTTCCCTCTTTATGGATTTTTTGTGTCTAGGTTCTAACCTTACATTTTAAGAACACCGTTAACGCTGTTTTTGGTACCACTGTCTTTCTAATTGTCCTTCTCCAGGAAACACTTTTTTCTTGATGTATTTTTGAATATTTCCAATCATGTTTGAAAACGCTTCTAAAAGTCCGTTAAAAAAAATACTAATTTTATTCATCAACGGCAAACTATGGGATAAAAATGGATGATTATAAAAAGTGGCTTGAAGAATGGCAAATAGCTCAACAAAATTATACAGGTCCTTTTTGTTGCCTGGACATGAATTCAATGCTTGATAATGATGATGAACTTTATAATGTAAAATATAGCTCTAAAGCACGAGAATATTACTTAAAATCTTTACAAGGGCCATATTGTCGAACCATAGAATTCTGTCCCTGGTGCGGCTCAGAATTACCAAAAAGCTTAGGGGATGAATGGTTTGATATTCTAGAAAATGAATATGGTTTAGATATGCCGGCTATTCCTGAACAAGAAGTAAAAATTCCTGCTGAATTCAAAACTGATGAATGGTGGAAAAAACGTGGACTATAGTTATTGTGGTAGCGATAGCAAAAATGCTATCGCTACCATCGATTTACTTAAAATAATTGTCCACCAAGCGGAATGTTTCCATCAGGACGAATAAGTACCACAGTCTTATTTTCTGATGGCACTCCCAATGTTAATACTTCAGAAACAAATGGCCCGATTTGTCGTGGTGGAAAATTAGTAACACACATTACAAGGCTGTTTAAAAGTCCTTCTTTGGTATAGTTTTCTGTTATTTGAGCAGAAGATCTTTTGATACCAATTTCAGGACCAAAATCAATAGTAAGTTTATATGCAGGCTTTCTTGCTTCTGGGAAATCATTAACTTCTATGATTTTTCCAACGCGAATTTCAAGTTTTTGAAAGTCAGTTATTGACGCAAGATTCATGAACGATCCTTTTTGCTTTATCCTATATTCTTGATTATTTAATATGAACGAGCAACCAACACATCTTTTGTGCTTGGCTGTTTACAATTAAAGCATGTTTTAAAGGTTAATCCTTCAATAATGCAACGAATGCTTGCTTTATACTGTTTCAATTCGCTTTCACATTCAGCTTTTTCACACCAACTTGTTTGATAGAATTTGCCATCTTTTTCTAAGGCTGGTCCAAATTCTGCCAAATCAGCACTTTGGCAACGCATGCTTGCAACTTTTGCCTGAGCTCGTTCAAAGAGAGTGGTTTGGATAAGGTCCAATAACTGCTGTATCTCATCAACAATAGTAGCTAATGGGATAAACTTTTTACCAAGGCCAATACGGTCAACAACTACAGCCTGGTTATTTTCTAAATCTTTAGGCCCAATTTCTACGCGCAGAGGAACACCTTTAAGTTCCCATTTAAAGAACTTCGAACCAGGAGTTTTACCATCTTCATCATCAATATGAACGCGGATACCTTTTTCTTGAAGGTTTTTTTGTAATGTTTGCACCGCAGCCATAATGGCAGAACTATCTGTTCCTGATTTAAAAATAGGAATAATCACTACATGAATTGGAGCTATTTTAGGAGGAATAATAAGTCCTTTTTCATCGCCGTGGGTCATGATAAGACCACCAATCAAGCGTGTTGAAGCTCCCCAGCTTGTTAGGAACGGATAAGATTCTTTGCCATCTCTATCTTGATATTTCATCTCAAAGGCATGTGCAAATGATTGGGATATTAAATGAGAGGTTCCCATTTGCAATGCTTTACCATCTGGCATTATGCCTTCTATCGTGGTAGTGATATCGGCACCAGCAAATCTTTCTTGTGCTGTTTTAAAACCGGCAAAAACTGGAACTGCTAAGTAATTTTGGACAAGATTGATGTATTCTTTAAGCATGGTATGAACTTCTTCATGAGCTTCATCATAGGTCTCATGAGCAGTGTGACCCTCTTGCCAAAAGAATTCGCTTGTGCGTAAAAACGGACGCGTCCGCATTTCCCAGCGAACAATATTTGCCCATTGATTAATCTTTATTGGAAGATCGCGCCATGAGCGTAACCAACGTGCAAACATATAATGAATAATAGTTTCTGAAGTTGGTCGTATTACCAATGGCTCTTCTAATTGCTTGCCGCCAGCATGTGTTACCACCGCTAATTCGGGTGCAAAACCGGCTACGTGTTGCGCTTCTTTTTTGAGAAAAGATTCTGGAATAAGTAAGGGGAAGGCAGCATTTTGATGACCAGTTTCCTTGATTCGCTTATCCAAAACATCTTTAATATTTTCCCAAATGGCATAGCCATAGGGTCTGATCACCATGCAACCTTTTACCGGGGCATGATCAACAAGCTCAGAATCGTAAATAACTTCATTGTACCAACCCGAGAAGTCTTGTTTTATATCAGGAAGTTTTTTCATAAAAAAGCTCACTTAGCGGTTTAAATATATTCATTTTCTGGTAGAATTATACCATATAGGCCAAAAAGTACAAAATCTACCATTTCAGCATGAGTGTTTGATAAGATCAAGAGCCTATAGTCTGAGTTAAGGAAAGTATCTATGAAGACCATAAAGAATATTCTTATCTACCTCATTGCTACAAGTAGTATCATCTCTACTTGCCAGCGGCAAACAGTTACTCTCTTTTCTCACGGTATAGCTGATACCTGGAAGCAAATATATCAGTACCTTCCATCCTATACAAAAAAAGATATTGTGTTTCACAATGCCCATCATACTATCAATAAACCATTTGTTTCATTCAATTACCCTGATGCCACCAGTAGGTTTTATCGAGTAAATTATCATGAAACGAGCTTTGGTCAGGCAAATGAAATTGGTAGACTGTATAGCGCTTATAAACAAACAATTAAAAAGTTTGGCAACGATTGCGACATCATTCTCTATGGGTTATCCCGCGGAGCAGCCAACGTTATTATCTTTGCAGGGTCATATCAATTAGACCACGTCAAAGCTCTTGTTCTTGAGTCTCCTTACTATACTATGTCAGAAGTAATTTATAGCATAATGAAGAAAAAAAACCTTGAATGGCTGCCATTATCATATGGCGAATCGATAGCAGAAACTATTTTCAAACGATACACGCGCTATGGAACAACTCCTGCTGGATCTCTAGAAAACATCCCTAAAGAAATGCCAATTTTGATAATTTGTTCACAAGAAGACCACCTTGTTCCAGCTGAAAGTTCAATTAATGTGTATAAAAAATTAATTGAGTCCGGCCACGAACACACTTATATTTTTATTACCAATCAAGGACGACACGCTGCAATATTGTCAGGCCCCGATGGCGAGAAATATGAGCAGGTTGTTAATGCATTTTATAAAAAATATAATCTTCCATATTCAGCTGAGAATGCTGCTCTTGGGGAACCACTGCTTGCTCAGTGCCAACCAACATTCGAATAAAAATACATTCCTTCTTTTATGCTTTTTTCTTTCACTCAAAACAATATATTTACAACAGTAATAATATAAATGGTTTTTTAATTTTAGTTTTTAAAAAAATATTTATTCATTCTGTTGATTTTATAAAATAGTTTTTTGTACAATTGAAATTGAAGTAAGTATAAGGTTGAGTTCAAACCAAAAAAGGAGTCCCTATGGTAGTCAAGAAAGCGAAAAAAGCTGTAGCTAAAAAAGCTACTGCAAAACGTAAACCAGCTGCTAAAAAGGCTGCTGCTAAACGTAAACCAGCCGCGAAAAGAACAACTGCAAAACGTAAACCAGCTGCTAAAAAAGCTGCCGCTAAACGCAAACCAGCTAAAAAAGCAACTGCAAAACGTAAGCCAGCTGCGAAAAAAGCTGCTGCTAAACGCAAACCAGCTGCAAAAAAAGCTGCTGCTAAACGTAAACCAGCTGCGAAAAAAGCTGCTGCTAAACGCAAACCAGCTGCAAAAAAAGCTGCTGCTAAACGTAAACCAGCTAAAAGAGCTGCTGCTAAACGCAGACCAGCTAAAAAAGAAGGTTTACTTGCTGGCCTAGCTCACATGGTAGG
>Ga0105240_10013075_pt1 | contig 11423 bp, 10 predicted proteins | sample KBSC54metaG_FD_80426 | JGI IMG/M metagenome (GOLD analysis project Ga0105240, IMG submission 80426) | Corn rhizosphere microbial communities from Kellogg Biological Station, Michigan, USA - KBS C5-4 metaG | ecosystem: Host-associated > Plants > Roots > Rhizosphere > Soil | place: Michigan, USA...
GTCTTCCTTGGTGGCGGGTGCGCGGCGGAAGGTGACGTCCTTGAGCACCTCGACCAGCACGCCCCCCAGGCCAAACGCAACCAGCTTGCCGAAGCTGCCGTCGGTGACGGCGCCGACGATCACTTCCTGGCCACCCTTGATCATCTGCTGGATCTGCACGCCGACGATGTTGGCGTTGGCCTTGTACTTCTTGGCGTTGGCGATGATGGTGTCGTAACCCTTGGCCGCTTCCTCGGCGCTCTTCACGCCCACGATCACGCCGCCGGCTTCTGTCTTGTGCAGGATGTCGGGCGAGACGATCTTCATCACGACCGGGAAACCCATCGACGACGCGAGCTTCTGCGCTTCCGCGGCGCTTGCGACGACGCCTTCCTGCGGCACCGAGATGCCGTAAGCGTCGCAAACCTGCTTGCCCTCGGGGGCGGTGAGCGAATCGCGGCCGGCAGCTTTCACTGCGTCGAGGATTTGCCGGACTTTGGCCTGGGTTTCTTTATTCATCGAGTGCCTTTCAAAAACTGAAAACGGGGCGCGGCGCGCCCCGGACTTGGGCCGTTCAAATAACTTTCGCTTCCCGCAGGTTCGCAATCTCTTCCCTGCTGTAGCCCAGCTGCCCCAGCACTTCCTCGGTGTGCTCGCCCAGCAGGGGAGAGCGGGTCACTTCGGTGATGCTGTCGGACAGCTTGATCGGGTTGCCGACGGTGAGGTACTTGCCGCGCTTGGGATGATCGACTTCGACCACCGTGCCGGTGGCGCGCAGCGACGGCTCTTCGGCGATTTCCTTCATCGACAGGATCGGGCCGCAAGGAATGTCGTACTTGTTCAGGATGTCCATCGCCTCGAACTTGGTCTTGGTCTTGGTCCACTCCTCGATCCGCGCGAAGATCGACTTCAGGTGCGGCAGGCGCGCTTTTGGCGTCGAATAGTTGGGGTCGGTGATCCAGCCTTCTTCGCCGATCACCTTGCAGATGGAATCCCACACGGGCGCCTGCGTGATGAAGTAGATGTAGGCGTTGGGGTCCTTCTGCCAGCCCTTGCACTTCAGGATCCAGCCCGGCTGTCCGCCGCCCGAGGCATTGCCGGCGCGCGGCACCGCCTCGCCGAATTCCTTGTCGGGATACTGCGGATACTCTTCCATCACACCCGTGCGGTCCAGGCGCTGCTGGTCGCGCAGCTTGACGCGGCACAGGTTCAGCACGGCGTCCTGCATGGCGGCGAGCACCTTCTGGCCCCGGCCGGTGGTGTTGCGCTGGTAGAGCGCGGCAACGATGCCCAGCGCCAGGTGCAAGCCCGTGCCGCTGTCGCCGATCTGCGCGCCCGTGACCAGCGGCGGACCGTCGTCGAAGCCGGTGGTGGAGGCGGAGCCGCCGGCGCATTGCGCGACGTTCTCGTACACCTTGCATTCCTCGTACGGGCCGGGGCCGAAGCCCTTGACGGAGGCCATGATCATGCGCGGATTGATCTCCTGGATGCGCTCCCATGAGAAGCCCATGCGATCCAAAGCGCCGGGCGCGAAGTTTTCGACCAGCACGTCGCATTCCTTGATGAGGCGCACCAGCACTTCCTTGCCTTTCGGATCCTTGGTGTTCACCGTGATCGAACGCTTGTTATGGTTCAACATGGTGAAGTACAGGCTGTCCACGCCGGGGATGTCGCGCAGCTGGCCGCGCGTTGCGTCGCCTTCGCCCGCACGCTCCACCTTGATGACGTCCGCGCCGAACCAGGCCAGCAACTGCGTGCAGGTGGGGCCGGACTGGACGTGGGTGAAGTCGAGAATCTTGACGCCGTCTAATGCTTTGCTCATGGTGCTTCCTTTACTTCTTCTTGGCGGCAGCCGGGTTCAGGCTGGTGATGCGGCCGCTCTCGGTGCCGGCGGCTTCATCGATGATCGCATTGATCAAGGTCGGACGTCCGGAGGACACGGCCTCGTCCATCGCCTTGGACAGTTCCTCGGGTGTGGCGGCGCGCACACCGGCGCCGCCGAACGCTTGCATCAGCATTTCGTACTTGGCGCCCTTCACGAACTGCGTCGGCGCCATGTCGGTGCCGGCCGGGTTCTTGTCGGTGCCTTTGTAGATGCCGTTGTTGTTGAAGACCACAACGCACACCGGCAGGTTGTAGCGGCAGATGGTCTCGACTTCCATGCCCGAGAAGCCGAACGCGCTGTCGCCGCAGACCGCGATCACGGGCTTGCCGGTCTCCACGGCGGCGGCGACCGCGTAGCCCATTCCGATGCCCATGATGCCCCAGGTGCCCACGTCGATGCGTTTGCGCGGCTCGTACATGTCCACGATGGAGCGCGCGAAGTCGAGCGTGTTGGCGCCTTCGTTGACCAGAATGGCATCCGGCCGCTCCTTGATCTTGTTCTTGACGACGTTCAACGCGCTGTGGAAGTTCATCGGGGAAGGATTCTTCGCCAGCGTCTCGGCCATCTTGGTCAGGTTCTTGTCCTTGCGCTCGGAGATCGCGCCGGTCCAGTCAGAGGGCGGCTTGTTCCAGCTTGAACCCATGGCCGAATTGAATGCGGCGATGCACGAGCCGATGTCGCCGATGACCGGCGCGGCAGTGGCCACGTTGCTGTCAGGCTCGATGGGGGAGATGTCGACCTGGATGATCTTCGCCTTGGTCGGCTCCTTGGACGATGAGGCGCCCCAGGTCTTGCCCTTGCCGTGCGACAGCAGCCAGTTCAGGCGCGCGCCGACCAGCATCACCACGTCGGCCTCGGCCAGCACGTATGAGCGAGCGGCGGAGGCGCATTGCGGATGGTTGTCGGGCAGCAGGCCCTTGGCCATCGACATCGGGAGGTAAGGCACACCGGACGATTCGATGAACTTCCTGATCTCGGCATCGGCGCGCGCGTAGGCGGCGCCCTTGCCGAGGATGACGAGCGGTTTCTTCGCGTTCTTGAGCAGGTCGAGCGCGCGGTTCACCGCCTCAGGCGCGGGGATCTGCTTGGGCGCCGGATCCACGACCTTGATCAAGGATTTCTGGCCCACGTCCTTGGCGATGGTTTGCGCGAACAGCTTCGCCGGCAGGTCGAGGTAGACGCCACCGGGACGGCCTGATACAGCCGAACGAATGGCGCGCGCAATGCCCACGCCGATGTCCTCGGCGTGCAGTACGCGATAGGCCGCCTTGCACAGCGGCTTGGCGATGGCCAGTTGGTCCATCTCTTCGTAGTCGCCTTGCTGCAAGTCGACGACCTCGCGCTCGCTGGAGCCGCTGATCAGGATCATCGGGAAGCAGTTGGTGGTGGCGTTGGCCAGCGCAGTGAGGCCGTTCAGGAACCCGGGCGCCGACACCGTGAAGCAGATGCCGGGCTTGCCTGTGAGGAAGCCGGCCGCGGCTGCCGCGTTGCCGGCGTGCTGTTCGTGGCGGAAGGAAATGACCTTCATGCCCTCGGCCTGCGAGATGCGCAGGAAGTCGGTGATGGGAATGCCGGGCAGGGCGTAGAGGGTGTTGATGTCGTTGAGCTTCAGGGCATCGATGATCAGATGGAAGCCGTCGATCGTGTCTTGCGATTGCGCGTCGTTCGTCATGGGGGGTCTCGGGTTGGGGGCCGTAAGTCCGCACCGTGCGGAAAAGGCCGATTGCACCGTGACAGGTATCATAGGAATCCCACCGCGTTTTCACTCTTGACCACGGTCAATTTTCGAGATTTCGGGCCGTTTGGCCGTTGATGTGTCCGCCTCCCAAACTCATCCATCGTCCGTAGATAGCCACGCCGAGAAGAACGTCATCCGCGTGCAGCTGGCGCATAACGTGGTGCTCAAAGGGATGACTGCCGCGCAGATGGTGGAGCTCGAGCCGCATCTGGTCGTGGTCGACTGCCAGAAAGGCGAGGCGCTGCTCAATCAAGGCGTGCATGAGATGGAACAGTATTTCATCCTCGACGGCGTGCTCAAGCGCGTGGTGAGCAATGCCGAGGCGAAGGAAATGATCCTGCGCTTCACCGAGGAAGGCGACATGGAGACCGTCTATGCGGCGTGGCGGCTCGGCACGCCCACGCCTTACAGCATCGTCTGCGTCACCAAGGCCCGCGTGGCCAAGCTGCCGATGCGCGAGTGGGTCGCATTTCTCGAAAAGCATCCTGGCATCAAGCAGTCGTTCGAGTATTGCGTGATGCAGGAGATGAGCGAAATCATGGCGCACACGATCACGCTGCACCTGCTGGATGCGCCGGGCCGTTTCAAGCGCTTCATGCGCAAGCATCCGGAGCTGCAGGACCGCATCCCCAAAAAGGAACTGGCGTCCTACCTGAACTTGTCGGCGGAAACGCTCAGCCGCCTGAAGAAGAGCGGGAAAATATAAAGGGCTTGTGCACCGCGTATGCGGCATGCACAAGCCCCAGGGCCGGGCGCGAAGCCCAGCACGCCGAGCGAATGACCTCAGGCCGGCGCTGCCGCCGCTTCCTGGATGGAACGATCCATCTGCGCGCGCCGCATCGGCCGCAACACGAACCAGGCCATCAGCGCCGCCGCAGCGTTCAGGATGGCCGCCACGATGAACACGGCATGCCAACCTCCCGTCGCGGCTGCCAGCACGCTCGAAAGCGGAACCAGCAAGGATGCGGTGCCCTTGGCCGTGTACAACAGGCCGGCATTGGCCGCCGCATACTTCGCACCGAACGTGTCGGCGCAGGTGGACGGGAACAAGCTGTAGATCTCGCCCCAGGCGAAGAACACCAGGCCGGTCAGGATCACGAACAGCACCGGGTCGTGACCGAGCTTGTACAGCGCCATGATGCCGATCGCCTCGAGACCAAAGGCAATCAGCATTGTGAGCTCGCGGCCGATATGGTCGGAGACCCAGCCGAAGAAGGGCCGGGTAAGGCCGTTGAGCACGCGGTCGATGGTCAGCGCGAAAGTCAGCGCGGGCAGCGTCAGGCCGATCAAGCTCACCGGGATATCCGCGATCTTGAAGTCCTTCGCGATGGGCGCAAGTTGGGCCACCGCCATCAGGCCACCAGCCCCCACCAGCACGAACATCACATACATGACCCAGAAGACCGGTTTGCGAACCATCTCGCCGGGCCCGTACTCGCGCCGGGTCTGCTGCAGCTTCGTCTCGGAGACGCCGGTGATCTTCTTGGCCTCGGGCGCTTTTGTCAGCAACCACGACAGCAGGAACACGATCAGGCCCTGGCCGATGCCGAAGTAGAAGAACGCGGCTTCGTAGCCGCTGGACTTGATGAAGGCCGAGATCGGGATGATGGTCAACGCCGAGCCCGCGCCGAAGCCCGCGGCAGTGAGGCCGGCCGCGAGGCCGCGCTTGTCCGGGAACCACTTCAACGCGTTACCGACGCAGGTGCCGTAGACGGCGCCTGCGCCGACGCCGCCGATCGCACCGCCCAGATAGAGCATGGGCAGGGAATCGGCATACGAGTTGACCACCCAGCCGATGCCGGCCAGGATGCCGCCGACCATCACCACCAAACGCGGGCCGAAGCGGTCGACCAGGTAGCCTTCGACGGGGACGAGCCAGGTTTCCGTCAGCACGAAGATGCTGAACGCCACCTGGATCGCGGCGCGGGTCCAGCCGTGCCGCTCGCCCATCGGGCCGACGAACAGGGTCCAGCCGTACTGGAGATTGGCCACCATGGCCATGCAAACGATGCCGATAATGAGCTGGCCCCAGCGATAGCCGGGGCTGCGGACGACGATCGGTGCGTCGACGTCCGCTCTCGCGTTATAGGGTGCCGTTGCCTCGACTTTGGGCATTTGTGTCTCCTTGCGTTCTGGTGTCAAAAATGCGTGACGCGCGTGGCGCGAGTGCATCTGCATCGCTGCGCCCCTGTGCAACACCAGTGTATTCTCGGGCGCCCGCGCCGTGTGATTTCTTGACCACGGTCATTAACTCGGGTTATCACCTAATCGAAGACGCGTCGGCGTGGGAAAAACCGCTGCGGAAACTACGTACACGTACTACGTCGAGTTGAAGCGCGATAGCCGGGCCCGGGTGGCCCGGCTTGCGAAGCTGGCAGCTTCGCGTGCCCGCGCTGAGCCGGCGGGCGAGGCGAATGGCAGCGCTCAGGCGGCCGCGCGCATGGATGTGTTTGCCGCGTCGCGGCCGTGCATGCGATTCGCGCGGTTGCGGATCATCACTTCGTAGCAACGGCGCTTCGCGGTTTCGATCGCATTAACCAGGAAGTCCGCCTCATACGCGCGCAGCAGGTGCGAGTGTTCTTTCTCCAGGTACGCGCGCAGGCCTTCGGGGCCTTGCGCCGGCAGGCAGGCGTATGTGACGGGGTCCCAGTGCCAGTTCAGGCCCAGCTCTTCGAAGGCCGCGTTATAGGCCTGCCGATGGGCTTGCGTCTCGGCCTCGTTGACGTTGTCGTGGTCGGTTGTTGCATACATGGCGGTACTCCTTGATCAGTTGAATCGGCCCTTTGGGGCGCGTCGTGGTGCAACTGTAGGTGCGATCAACGATAAATAACAGTTAAAGTATTTGATGATTTACATTACTTGCAGGTTATAGTCTGGGGCCATGAAAAACGCGACCCTGCGCCAGCTGAAAGTGTTCGAGGCCGTGGCCCGCAACCTGAGCTTTTCACGTGCCGCCGAGGAGCTGCACCTGACACAGCCGGCGGTCTCGACGCAGGTGCGCAAGCTCGAGGAGCACGCCGGCCTGCCGCTGTTCGAGCAGCTCGGCAAGAAGATCCACCTCACGCCCGCCGGCGCGCAGATGCTGCAGTCCAGCCGCGCCATCATCCAGCAGTTCCAGGAGGTCGAGGAGGCGATGACGCAGTTCAAGGGCGTCTCGGGCGGCAAGCTGAACGTCACCGTGATCAGCGCCGGCGATTATTTTTTCCCGAGGCTGCTGGTGGAGTTCGCGCGGCGGCATTCCGGCGTCACGCTGAACTTCGGCGTATGCAATCGCGAGGAACTGCTCGGGCAGCTCGCCGAGAACCGCACGGACCTCGCGATCATGGTGCGGCCGCCACTGGACGCCGACACGGTGGCCGAACCGTTCGCGCCGCATCCTTATGTGGTTGTGTCGGCGCCCGATCACCCGCTGGCGGCGAAGAAGCGAATCCCCGTGTCTCGGATCGCGCGCGAGCCGTTCATCGTGCGCGAGAAGGGCTCGGACACCTGGAATTCGATGGAGGACGCGTTCGGCACGCACCTGGCGCAGCTCAATATCGCGATGGAAATCAAGAGCACCGAAACCATCAAGCAGGCCGTGATGGCCGGCATGGGCGTGAGTTTCCTGTCGGCGCACACCATCAGCCGCGAGCTGCAGGCAGGCAGCCTCGCCGTGCTGGACGTGCAGGGGTTCCCGCTGATGTTGAACTGGTACGTCGTGCACCGGCGCAGCAAGAGGCTGCCGCCGGTCGCCCAGGCGTTCAAGCGCTTTCTGATGAAGGACGGCGCCACCCTGCTGCAGCAGATGATGGGAACGCGTGCACGCAAGCGCGCCAAAGCGGCGGCGGGCGCCTCAGGAGCCGTGTCGATCCGTGCTTAAGCGCGCGAGACCGTGAGGCCGCGCTGCCGCGCGAATTCGGCCGCGCTCATCTTCTTGCCGCCCTCGGGCCGCAGCTTGAACACCTCGAGGCGGCCGCCTTGCGCGCTGATCTCGATCGCGGCATCGGAAATGGCGGCGATCGTTCCCGGCTTTCCGGCGACCGAACCGAAGTTGCGCACCGGATGCTTGCGGCTGTCGTAGAGCCAGGTGCGAACGCCGTCCAGCACTGTCCAGGCGCCCGGAGCCGGGTTGCAGGCGCGTACGAGGTTGTAGACGTTGTCGATGTGATTGGCCCAGTTGACGCGTGACTCTTCTTCCTGGAACCAGCCCTCGTAGCGCGCTTGCGATTCGTCCTGCACGCGCTCTTCGTGCCGGCCCGCCACCACGAGATCGGCCGCTTCCAGCAGCGCCGCCACGCCCATGGGGAACAGCTTGTTGAAATAAAGCTCGCCCAGCGTTTCATCGGGCCCGATCGGGCAGGACTTCTGCAGGATGACGGGTCCTTCGTCGAGGCCATCGGTGGGGCGGAATACCGTGAGGCCGGTTTGCGTTTCGCCCAGCGCGATGGCCCAGCTGATGGCGGACGGACCGCGGTGCAGCGGCAGAAGCGAGGGATGATATTGGATGGTGCCGTGGCGCGGGATGTTGACGAACTCCTGCGGCGCGAACTGCAGCACGTAAGCCATCACGCCGATGTCCACCTCGAGTTCGCGCATGGCCCGCAGCGCGAATTCACTCTTGAGGCTGCTGAACTGGAACTCCGGCAGCCCGAGTTCCTGCGCCGCTTCGCGCAGCGCGTCGGGCTTGGCGCCCGCCTTCTCGGGCATGCAGAACACACCGGCCACCTGGTCGCCGCGGGCGATGAACGCCTGCAGCGCGGCCTTGCCGAAATCCTGCTGGCCGATAATTGCGATTCTCATGATGCGTGGATCCGAAGCGAAGCTATCTCAGCAGCAAGTATGCCGCCAGAAAATACAGCACCACGGCGAAGCTTCGGCGCAGCGGCCGGGCGTTCATCCGATGGGCGGTGCGCGCACCGAGCGGGGCCATCGCGATGCTGGCGATGGAAATGATCACCAGCGCGGGCACGAACAGGTAGCCCACTGCACCGGGCAATGCCGGCATCCCGCGGCCGGCCCACACATAGCCCGCGGTGCCTGCGACCGCGATCGGAAAGCCCAGCGCCGCCGACGTGCCCACCGCATCGTGGATCTTGACATTGCACCAGGTCATGAAAGGCACCGACAGGAATGCGCCGCCGGCGCCGACCAGCGCGGAGACCACCCCGATCAGCGATCCCATGCTGAAGGTGCCCAGGGTGCCGGGCAAGGTGCGCGCCGCCTTCGGTTTGAGGTCCAGCAGCATCTGCGTGGCGGAGAACGCCACGAAAATCGCGAAGGTGATGCCCAGGAATTTGCCCGGCAGCGCCGCCGCCAGCTGCGCGCCAAGCAGCGAGCCCACGACGATGCCGGGAGCCAGCACGCGCACCACCGGCCAGAGCACCGCTTTGCGCCGCTGGTGTGCGCGCAGCGAGGACAGCGAGGTGAAGCAGATGGTGGCGAGCGACGTGGCGACGGCGATCTTCGCGGTGTATTCGGCAGGGTAGCCCCGGTGATTGAGCATGATCGTCAGGGCCGGCACCATCAGCATCGCGCCGCCGATACCCAGCAGGCCCGCGATGAACCCCACCGCCAGGCCCAGCACGGCGAGTTCCAAGATGAATTGTGGTTCGAGCGGCATGTGTTCTTGTGCGCGCTGTCGCGCGCTGTTGCCGCCAATTGTCGCAGCGCCGCGATGAAGGGCTGCCGACGCGAAAAAAGGTGTCTGCAAGTGCCACCGGACCGGCATCCTGAACCGGGGTTCAGGTGGGCGAGGTCAACTTGGCGTTGGGTTCATCTGACGCGAGACGATCACGCTCACCAAGCGATTTTCCAAGCCCGGGCTCAATGAGCATTGGTTCAAGGAAATATAAAGCCCGGCACGCACTGCAGACGCTTTGCATTCTAGGCCGCGAACGAGGCCGCGGGGCCGCTTGCACGAATACCTGCGACGCTTGCGTGAAAAAAATTTTTGACTTGACAGCGCGCGAAAGAAGCCAACTGCGAAGAGCCTTCGCGCCCGCCGCGGCTCAGAGCAGGCGGCCGTCGTCGCCCAGGGCGCTGTCCAGCCGCTTGAGCAAGCTGCCCAGGCGCGGATCGGCCATGTCATGGCCATTCGCGGCGTGACCGTTGCCGGTGATCGGCAACGCAGGTGATGCGGCACTCGCACGCGACGGCGCCGCATTGCGATCCGCGACGTCGAACGCGAGATTCAACGCGGCGAGCACCGCGATGCGATCGCGGGCCTTCACCTTGCCGGCATCGCGGATCTTGCACATGGCGGTGTCCACTTTTTCGACGGCTTCCAGCAGCCGTTGCTCGCCGCCTTCGGGACAGCCGAGCAGGTAGCTCTGACCCATGATCTGGACTTCGACCTGCTTCATCGCACTCATGGGGCTGTGCTCACGCCGCGCTCTTCACGTCCGGCAGCCGCTCGAGCAGCGCTTCGACGCGCGATCTCGCGGCCGAGAGGCGCGACCTGAGCGAGTCGCGTTCATGCGTGAGCACTTCGAGCTGTTCGGCCATCAGGGTGTTGGTGCGCTGCAGCTCCTCGTAGCGCACGAGCAGGCGCTCGACTCGTTCAGCCACCAGGTCGATTTGGGAGGCACTGGGCATACAAGACGAATTGTAGGGTTTTGTGTCAGATTTCAACCGTAAAATGAATGCGTTGGTGCTCGCGGTGTGGTTCGCATGCCGCAGTTCAACGGGAAGCAGGGTGCGAAGCCGCGTCATACGGCCAAGCCAACCTGCGCTGCCCCCGCAACGGTAAGCGGACGAATTTCTGTACGAAATTCCGCCCCATCATCACAAGCCACTGGGCGCTGCCTGAAACAGCGCGCCTGGGAAGGCGATGGAAGCGTCCCGCCAGCCCGGATACCGGCCAACGCGGTGGCCGTGCGCCTTTGAAAAGCGCGCGGCCGTGACGCCCACTGTACTGGCGGGGAAGCCGGTCCGGGCATTGAACGTTTCGGTCCATCATGAAATTACTTTTCGTCTCCATGCGCGCGGCTGCTTTGCCGCTGGCGCTCGCAGCTTCGTGCGCCTTCGCGCAACCATCCTTGCAGGAAACCACGGTCACCGCCAGTCGCATCGAGCAACGCGTGCAGGACGCACTGCCCGCGACAACGCTGATCACCCGCGCCGACATCGAGCGCGCACAGACGCCCGACTTGCCGACGCTGCTGCGGCAAGTCGCCGGCCTGGAGATCGCGCAGACCGGCGGTCCGGGCACCGTTGCCAGCGCCTTCATCCGCGGCGCGGAATCGCGCCACACGCTGGTCCTCATCGACGGCGTGCCCGTCAACAACCTCAACTTCGGCACCCCCGCCATCGAGCACCTTCCATTGGCGAACGTCGAACGAATCGAGATCGTGCGCGGCAACGTGTCGGCCTTGTACGGCAGCGCGGCGCTGGGCGGCGTGATCCAGGTCTTCACGCGCCAGGCGGGCAGCGCGCCCTACGCCGGTGTGACGGTGCAAGGCGGCTCGCGCGGGCTGGCGCAACTCGACGCGAATGCCGGCACGCGGCTGGACTCCGGCACACGCCTGAGTGCGTCGGTGCAAACGCTGAGCGACCGAGGCTTCAACGCGATCAAGCAGGAAGAGCGGCCCGGCACCAATCCGGACCGCGATGGCTACACGCGCCGCGCTGCTTCATTCGCGCTGGCGCAGGAACTGGCGGGCGGCAACACGGTCGGGCTGCGCCTGCGCGACGCGCAGGGCACGACGCAATTCGACAGCCAGTTTGGCCCCGCCAACCAGGCCGACGAATCGCGCTTCGCGGAACGCGGCGCCGTGCTGGAGGGACACTTCAAGGTCGCCAGCGATCTGCGCCTGAACGCCGCGTTGACCAGCGCCAGCGACA
>Ga0105240_10013076_pt1 | contig 11423 bp, 11 predicted proteins | sample KBSC54metaG_FD_80426 | JGI IMG/M metagenome (GOLD analysis project Ga0105240, IMG submission 80426) | Corn rhizosphere microbial communities from Kellogg Biological Station, Michigan, USA - KBS C5-4 metaG | ecosystem: Host-associated > Plants > Roots > Rhizosphere > Soil | place: Michigan, USA...
CATCGCCTTGTGGTCGTAGCCGTTGGAGCCGCCGGAGGCGAAGGCGTCGCCCAGCCAGAAGCCCTTCTCCACCGCGATCGCATTGGCGACGTCGGAGAAGGTCGCGGTGCCCTTGTCGGCGGCGACGACGAAATAGGGATCCTCGCCGTCGAGGATGGCGACACGCTCCGGATGCGTCACCTTGCCCTCGACGAGATTGTCGGTGACCGACAGCAGGGAGCGGATGAAGATGCGGTAGCTCTCGGTGCCTTCCGCCAGCCAGGCCGGGCGGTTGGTCGGCGCGGGCAATTGCTTGGGATAGAATCCGCCCTTGGCGCCGGTCGGCACGATCACGGCATTCTTCACCACCTGCGCCTTCATCAGGCCGAGGATCTCGGTGCGGAAATCGTCGCGCCGGTCAGACCAGCGCAGGCCGCCGCGCGCGATCGGACCGCCGCGCAGGTGGATGCCCTCGACGCGCGGGCTGTACACCCAGATTTCACGCCACGGGCGCGGCGCCGGCAGGTCCGGCACCCTGGCGCTGTCCAGCTTGAAGGCGAGCGCTTCCTGCGCGGCGGGGGCGAAAGCGTTGGTGCGCAGGATCGCCTCGATCAGGCCGCGCATCCGGCGCAGGATGCGATCGTCATCGATCGCGGCGACGGCGACGAGCCCCTCGTCGATCGCAGCCCGTGCCGCCTCGGCCTTGGCCTTGGAAGCATGTTTCGGATCGTGCCGCGCATCGAACAGGGCGACGAAGCCCCTGGCCACCTCGGGCGCGCGGGCGAGCGCATCGGCGGTGGTGGCGAGGCCGTAGGTCATGCCCGTCTGGCGCAGGTAGCGGAACCAGGCGCGCAGCAGCACGACGGCGCGCGGCTCCAGCCCGATGCTGACGATCAGCTTGTTGAAGGTGTCGTTCTCGGCGCGGCCCTTGAGCACTTCCGCGATCGCGGCTTCGGCGATCCCGGCGCGGGCGAGTACGTCGGCACCGCAGCCCTCCGGCGCGTCGAGCAGGAATTCGTGGATATGGCCGAGGCCGCTGGCGAGCGCCGTCGGCACCTCCTCCAGCACGACGAAGCCGAAATCCTCCAGCACCGGCACCACGTCGGACAGCGGCACCAGCCCGCCGGTGCGGTAGATCTTGAGGTGGAGGCGGTCGCCCGCCTCGCCCGGCACGGCGTAGAGGCGCGCCGCGCGATCCTCGTCATTCTCCAGGCCGGTCAGGCGGATGATGTCCTCCGCCGCCTCGCTGGCCTCGGCGCGGGCGCGATAGCCCGGCGGGAAGGCCGCGGCATGGCTGAGCCCGAGGCGCGCGGCGCGCGAAGCACCGATGCGTTCGGACAGCGCGGCTTCCACGGCGGGCGCCCAGCCACGCACCATCTGCTCCAGCCGCCGGTCGAGCGGCTCGGCGTCGGGGCGCCGGCCCTGCGCGGTGAGGGCGATGGTGTAGCGGATCAGGGCGACGTCGCCGTCGCCGAGATCGATCGCCCAGCTTGTCAGCGTGCCGCCGGCCGCCTCCGCGATCATCCGTCCGATCGCCTCGCGCCGGCCGGTGGTCATCTCGTCGCGCGGCAGCCAGACGAAGGCGAACAGGTGGCGGCTCAGCACCTCGTCGACCAGCACCAGCTTGGGGCGCGGCCGGTCGGACAGCGACATCGCCGTCAGCGCCACCTGCTTGAGCGCCTGCCCCGAAAAGGCGATCAGCAGATCGTGCGGCAGCTCGTAGATGGCGTGGCGCAGCGCCTTGCCGGCATGGCTGTTGGGATCGAAGCCGAGCTCCTCCTCCAGATCGGAGAGGCGGCGGCGCAGCAGCGGCACGCGGTCCGGCCGCGTCGCGAGCGCGCCCGAGGTCCACAGGCCGGCATGGATGTCGACCCCCGTGATCCGGCCGCCTTCCCGACGAGGAAGCACGATCAGGTCGAGCGGCACGCGGCGGTGGACCGCCGAGACGCGATCGGCCTTGAGCAGCAGCGGCGCCTCGTTGCCCGCCTCGAACCAGGCGATCGCGGCGGCGCGGGTGCCGTCGGCCATGAAGGCGCTGTCGTCGGCGCGCGCGATGCCCAGCTCCTGCTCGATCCGGCCGTCGGCATCGACGCGGCGGGAACCCAGCAGCGTCATGTTGCCATCGTGGAACCAGCGCAGCAGCGCCGCCCCCTCGCCGTCGGGCAGCTTGGCGGCGCCGTCCTTCAGCGCATGGAGCAGCAGCGGCCAGTCCTCCACCGCCGCGCGGACATGGGACAGCACCCCGTCCAGCTCGTCGACGATGGTGCGACGCTCCTTCGCGTCGACCCGCTCGATCTCCATGTAGATGATCGATTCGCGGCGCTCGCCCTCGGTGCGGGCGGGCATCAGGCCGGTGAGCGTGCCGGCGCCGTCGCGGCGCACCGCGACGATCGGGTGGAGCAGGCGATGGACGGCGAGGCTCCGCGCGGCGAGCGCGGCGGCGATCGAATCCACCAGGAAGGGCATGTCGTCATTGACGATGGCGAGCCGCATGAGCCGGCGCCCGCTTTCCCCGCCGATCGAATCGAGCGCGAAGCTCGGGCGGTTCGGCGCGCGCTTGGCGGCGGCGGTGGCGATGAAGATGGCCGCCGCCTGGCCCGCCGCCTCGTCGAAACCGTCGGTCTCGCCGGGCAGCGCGCCCGCCGTCAGCACGTCGGCGATCTCGCGGATGAGGCCGGGCGCCACCTCCGTCGTCTCGCCGGAAGTCGCTTCGCTCGCCACAGATGCCGTCATGTCTCTTCCGCTCCTTGCGCGGTGGATCGCCCCGTTTTCGGGGCCGATTTCGCTGGCCGATATGCGCCTCTCGGCGCCGCCGCTCAACCCCGGCGGGGCAAAAGCAACGGCGCGTCGGGCAGGCCGGAGAGTAACGAATCTTTGTTGCGTCTGTCGGTCGCTGTCAGCGCGTGATCTTGCGGATGGCACGATCGAGCAGGCTTTCCTCCTCGGGCACCGGCGCGATCACGGCGAGCTTTCCGTCGCTTTCTCGGCGGGCCAGCAGCAGCACGAACTCGCCCGAGTCGGCAGGCAGGTCGATCACCACCTGCGCCGCGACCTTGCGCAGCGCCGCGCGCGCGATCTCGGCATGGCTGGGCGGGGCGGCCGCGGGCTTGCGCGCCTGCCGCTCGGCCGCGACCATCGCCTTCAGGCCGCCCGGCTGCGCCTCGATATGCCCGGCGAGCGCGCCCGGCTCGAGGCCGAGACGATGCGCATAGGCCAGGGTCGCGGCGAATTCGGTGGCGCGCGCCTTGTCGACGTCGGCGCCGAAGATCAGCTTCACCACCGCCGTCATCGGCGCGCGCGTCTGCGCCTTCACCCCGGCATCGCCGAGCAGCTCGGCATATTCGGCCGGGCGGGCATCCGCGAGCAGCGAGAAATCGTAGGCGAGGCCGAGCGCGCGATACAGCGCCGCGCGGCTCTTGAGGCGCGCGCCCTGCGCCGCTTCGGCCTGATCGCGCGCGGCGGCGAGATGATCGGCGAGCGCGGCATTGTGGCCGGGCAGCAGATCGTCCTCCGGCGCCGCCTCGGCCTCCTCCTGGCCCTGCGCCAGCCCGCCGAACGGCCCGTCCGCCCACACCGGCGCGGCGGGTGCCTCCGCCACCGGTTCGTCGGCGGCCGTCACCGGCTCCGCCGCGATTTCGGCGGGCGCTTCCTTCCAGTTGATCACGCCGTAGACGAAGTCGATCGTGTCGTCGTCGGACGAGAAGGGCATCAGGATGCCCCGGTACATGCTGTTCAGGTTGCGCTGGTTGACGAACTCGGCCTCGAAGCCGATCGGCGCCCGGTTGGCGAGGATCTGGAGATAATGGTCGGTCAGGCGGCTGAGCAGCGAGCGACTCGGCACATCGGAGATGGAGTGGATGTCATGGTCCAGCCCGCATTCGCGGCGCAGCGCCTGGCCCAGGAAGGTGATGGCGGGGTCCTCGATGCCGGCCGTGAAATCCAGCAGCACGCTGTGCGGCCCGAAATCCTCGCTATGTTCGGGATCGAGATCCTCGATCGACGGATAAGCGCGGCCACCCAACATCGAGACCCAGAAATTGTAGGCGCGCACGTGCATGCGCCGCTCGTCGCTGCCGATCGCGGGCGGCCGATCGGCTTCGATCGCGGGTTCGTACCCCTCGCCGGGCTCGTGATCGATCCCCCGCATGCCGTCCATTCGATGCTCTCCGCCCCGCCCCGCGCAACCGATCGCACGGGGAGCCCGCATCTTGCGCGCACCGTGGTTGAAATAGCGTAAAGCCTGTGCACTTCCGGCGCTTGCGGGCGCGGGATCACGCTGCTACAGGCGCCGCACTCCGGTTAGCCGCTTTAGCTCAGCTGGTAGAGCATCGCAGTCGTAATGCGGGGGTCACAGGTTCGAGTCCTGTAAGCGGCACCATTTACTCCTTCGCTGATGTTCGCCAGCGGTTGCAAAACCCCCGAAAATCCGGCATTTCTTCTGCTCCGACGTTCGCCGGGCTTCGCCGCCCTTCGTGGGCAATCGGAGCTTTCTGGGGGTACTATCGGGGGTAGGTTGCGATACCCCCAGTGCCGATACCCCCAATCTGGTCGATGGCTAGCGGGCGAAATACCCCCAGCCGATGGTGAGTGCGGGGTATCGAATGGCCCTTTCCGACGTCGAGATTCGAGGTGCTAAGCCCGGCGCGAAGCCGGCGAAGCTGTTCGACGGGAAGGGGTTGCACCTCGTCGTCACGCCGGCCGGCGGCAAGCTGTGGCGCCTCAAATACCGCGTCTCGGGCAAAGAGAAGCTGCTGTCGCTGGGCGTTTACCCGGCCATGTCGTTGGCAGCGGCACGCAAGGCGGCCGACAAAGCTCGCGATGATCTGGCCAACGGCTCCGATCCCGCACTTGAGAAGCGCCGTTCCAAAGCCCGCGCCAAAGGCGATGTTGGCAACACCTTCACAGCCATCGCCGCCGAGTTCATCAAGATGCGCAAGGCCGACGGCGCGAGGCCCTACTCCGCCGCCACGGCCACCAAGGCGGAGTGGTTCGCCGAGCTGCTGGCCCCCTCGATCGGCCACATGCCCGTGACCTCGATTCAGCCAAGCGACATCCTGGCGGGGCTTCGGAAGATCCAGGCTAAGGGCGCTCTCGAAACCGCGAATCGTTGCCTGCAGTTCGCGGGGCGCGTGCTGCGCTATGCCGTCGCGACCGCCCGCCTGACCAGCGATCCCAGTCGGGATCTGAAAGGCGCACTCCCCGCGGCGAAGGTGACGCACCACGCCGCGATCCTCGATCCGGTGAAGCTGGGCGGGCTGCTGCGAGCGATCGACAGCTATGCCGGAGACGGGGTGTCGCGGCTCGCGCTGCAGCTGGCACCTCATGTCTTTGTCCGGCCTGGCGAACTGCGCACTGCCCGATGGGAGGAACTGGACCTCGCGGCCGCGATCTGGACCGTCCCGGCCGAGAAGACGAAGATGCGGAAGCCCCACGCCGTTCCGCTGTCACGCCAGTCGCTCGCTATTCTCACGGAGCTGCACGGCCTGACCGGCGGCGGTGAAGGCTATCAGGGCTTCGTGTTCCCCTCGATCCGGACTCGGCTCCGACCGATGAGCGAAAACACGCTGAATGCTGCGCTCAGGCGGCTGGGCTATGGCGCAGGCGAGATGACGGCGCATGGCTTCCGCGCCACTGCCTCCACGTTGCTGAACGAATCGGGCAAATGGAGCATCGACGCGATCGAACGAGCTCTTGCTCATGGCCACAGCGATGCAGTGCGCGGCGCCTATGCACGTGGCCAGCATTGGGAGGAACGTGTCGCGATGGCTCAATGGTGGAGCGATTATCTCGATACGCTCAGGAGCGGCGAGAGTGTGCTGCCGTTCATGACGCAAGGAATGAGATAATGATGAGCCCATGTCGAGCCGGACAAGCTGATGCGCGCTCAAGCCTACGGACTTTCTTGATATGCAGCGGACAGAAATAGTGCGGTGGGATGCCTATCTTGCGCAGGCGCCCATAAGAAAGAAACAGGCGGTGACGGGGTGATCTCGAATTCTCTGGTCTTCAGGCCCTATCGAAAAACTCTCTCAACCGTCGACGGCGATACGGAGGTTGTTCATCTTGGGGTTGGCGGCCCCAATTTGGATCATGCCTTCATCGAGATGCGGCGCGCGCCAGTGGACGCCGACACTGTTGAGCGATGGTTCTCCGGCTGGTTGCAGCCGCTCAATGCATGGCAAAGTGAACGGATGGCCGAAATGCTCTCCGTGATGAAGGCCACGGTCCATTGGACGGAAAGCGCGGAGATGGTAAAAATAAAGGCGATCCGCCAAGCGTTGAATATCCTCGTGGCCGAGTTGCCGTCGTACATCACCGGTAAGGAGGCTGACTTGGCAAAGGAATGCCGCTTTGAATTCCTGAGGCTCACGTGGAGTGAGGCAAAAGCGAACGCTGAAATGGCACTATCTGCCTCAGACCAGCTCTTACGAAATATGGAGATCGAGGACGACGAGCCAAATCCAAAAATGGCTTGGCGGGCCGACGCCTATGCAATCGCGGCTATGATCCGGACCATCGCGATCAGTCAGCGCGAACAAGTCAAATTCTCTGCGAAGGCAGAGTACATCGGCCAGCCGGTGCGCGTGGTGCAAGAAGCATTGAAGGCGATAGGACGCGGCAAGTTTGAAGCGAGCCGGATCGTGAAGGCATTGAACCGGGATCGTCCACCGCTGCGCGAAAACCAGATTTTCAGGGGAATCTGGCGGTAAGACAGGCCCAAAATTGATGTCATACGACGAGTGCCACCACTGCTGACATCTTCACCAAGTCCCGCCGGTCCACGCCGGCCCCTTGGGAGAATGAAAATGGAGCCAGAGGTCGTTTCCGTTGCTGAAGCCCGGACAATTACGCGTTTGGGCGAGACGAAGATCTATGAACTCATCGGCACTGGTCAACTCGCGTCCGTGAAGATCGGCCGCCGTCGGCTGATCCGCCTCGATAGCATCCGGCGCCTTACTGGCGCGGTCGCAGCGTGACCCGTGAACGCGCCTCACTCGGTCGCGCTTCGGCCTGAAAACGAAGCGCCCCGCCGGTCCTGGCAGACCAAGCGGGGCACCACGAATTTCATCACTTGCAGCACCGACGACGATAACCTCTCGAACCGCCGCGCGCAACGGCTCTCGCAGATCTTCGGTTTGCCTACCCGGCGCGCGCGCCTTGTCGCCGAGCTTGCATGGGGAGGAGCGCGTGGTTGATCTCGTCATGGATCGCGCCACGATCTTCGCCGTCATGGGCTCCTGCAAGGCGAAGTTCGAGCAATTCGAGGGTCCAGGCGTCTGGGCGGAGATTGCCACTCAGCTTGCCGATTTCGTCGTGGAGCACGGCGAGGATTGGTCCCTCAACGAGCTTACGATGATCTGCAGCATCGGCGGCATGCTCCTCCATCGGGAAGACCGCGAGACCGAAGCGTTGGCGATGTCGACGGCAGCGATCGTGCAAGCGCGCGATGGTGGCGAGGTGCGCCATGGGTGACGTGATCACCTTGCCGGGCGTCGATCCGACCCAGATTCATCGCGCGCCCAGCCCACGCGGCCGAACGCTCGTGATCCGTGAGCGAGCCTGCGGCGACTTCGTGCTGATGATCGAGCCTCGCCAGAAGCAATCCGGCTGGCTGGATGGGTGGGTGGCCCGGCGGGCGCAAGATGCGCGCCTCCGCGCCGGTGATCTTCTGTACAACTTTCCCCGTCTCTTCTCCGGCGTAATCGACAAGACCGGATCGACACGCCCGACGGCCATGGAGGCCATGGCCGCCCCCTTCGGTGGGGATGCCGCATGACGCCGATTGCTACCATCCTGCGTGGCAAGAACCAGATGCTTCGGATCAGCGCCGCCATGATCGACGGCAAGCCGGTGATCGACATGGCGCTGATACCCATAGACGGATCGCAGGCCAATCCTCGCAAGGGTCTCGCTATCGAGTTGGAAACTCTGCCGTCGCTGCTCGCGGGCCTGCAAATGGCAGCGAGTGCCTTGGTAGAGGGTGAGGTATGACGGTAGCCCCCCTCCGCCTCGCCGGGGTACCGGGCAAGCCTGTGATCCAGATCCGCGCTGGCGCCCTACATATGATGGCTACCGAGGCAGAAGCCGCGCTCGTCGCGGCCGAAGCACCGCTCTACGTTCGCGGCGGGATCGTCCGACCGGTCGTGGACGAGATGCCCGCCGCCCACGGTAAGCGGACGAAGGTTGCCCGCCTCGTCCCCGTCGAGATCAATACATTGGTCGATCACCTGTCGCGCTCGAGCGAGTGGCTGAAATTCAATGTTCGCAAGAACGGGTGGGTGCCTGCCGATCCGCCTCTGAACGTCGCTGCAACGATCTTGTCGCGTGATGGCGAATGGAAGTTTCTCCCGTTGGCCGGCGCGATCACTGCCCCGACGCTCCGGCCTGATGGATCGCTCTTGGCCACGCCCGGCTATGATCCGCAGACCCGCTTGGTCCTGCTGGATCCGCCGAAGCTGCCCGAGATCCCCGACAACCCGACCAAGGACGACGCCGCTCGGGCGCTGGCGAAGCTGGATGCTCTGCTCGACGGCTTCCCGTTCGTGGATGCGGCGAGCCGATCGGTCGCGCTATCCGGTTTGATCACCCCGGTGGTGCGCGGCGCCATGCCGGTCGCGCCGCTGCACGCTGCCAGCGCACCCGTTGCCGGCTCAGGGAAATCGTATCTGGTCGATCTCGCCTCGGTGATCCTGACCGGCGATAGCGCGCCCGTCATCGCCGCCGCGCAGACCGAGGAGGAGACGGAAAAGCGCTTGGCATCCGCTCTGCTTAATGGCCAGCCCATCGTGTCGATCGACAATGTGAACGGAAGGCTGGGCGGTGATCAGCTGTGTCAATTGATCGAGCGGCCCGTGGTCTCGGTGCGCCCGCTCGGCGTGTCGAAGCTCGTTCGCATCGAAAGCCGGGCAACCACCTTCGCCACCGGCAACAACATCCTGCTGGTCGGCGACATGACACGGCGCACCATCCTTTGCTCGCTCGACCCCAATATGGAGCGCCCCGAGTTGCGCCAGTTCAAGAACGATCCCCGCAAGATGGTGATGTCGAACCGCGGTGCATACATCGCAGCAGCACTGACGATCGTCCGCGCCTATATCGTGGCAGGCTTTCCCAACGAGCGTCCGGCGCTGGCCTCCTTTGGCGAGTGGAGCAAGTTTGTACGCTCAGCTCTTGTGTGGCTCGGGCGCGCCGACCCGATCGATACCATGGAAGCCGCTCGGGCCGACGATCCCGAGCTTTCGATGCTGGGCGCGCTCCTCGCAGCTTGGCATGGCGCGATTGGCCAAGAGGGCAGAACAGCGGGCGGGATCGCCGACGCCGCCATGACGAAAAACACCTTCCACAATCTCATCCACCCGGATTTGCTGACGGCGCTGCTGTCAATCGCGGACGACCATCGCGGCGGCGTGAATTCGGTCAGGCTCGGCAACTACCTGAAAGCACGCGAGGGACGGATTGTCGGCGGGCTTCGGCTCACCTCCGCGAAGGATTCACACTCAAAACAGCTGATCTGGAGGGTCATGAAATGAGATTTGCGGGTGTTGCGGGTGTTTGCGGGTGTTTCCCCAGCTACGTGACGAGATTTCGCATTCCCACCGCGAAAATCGGGAGGGCCGCTCGGAGAACCCCCGCCATCACCCGCAACACCCGCAGCCACATGCTCGGCCATCAGCGCCGGCACGATCCCATTCTCGACGTCGTCCGCCACCTGGCTGGCGACCAACCCTTCTTAACGTGGAGACGGTGATGTCCCGCCCTTCGACCTATACCGACGTTCTTGCTGACCTGATCTGCGACCGGATTGCCGATGGCGAAAGCTTGCGCGCGATCTGCAATGATGACGCCATGCCGGATCGTCGCACTGTGTTGCGCTGGCTTGCCGACCCGGAGCACACGACTTTCGCCACCAAGCATGCGCACGCGAGAGAGATGCAGGGCGATCTCATGGACGTCGTGTCGAGCGACGATGCCTTCCGTCCGATCGGATTGACGCACTTCTACGGCGGCCCGCGTCACGGCGGAGGCGACAATGGCGAAGCGTGATTCTCGCGCGCTGGCAGTCGCGCCGCCCAGGGGGGTGCCGGGGCGGAAGAAGAAAACTGCGATTTCACCCCATGCACCGATCGATCCGCTCGACGATGATATGCGCTTGGCCGCAGTCCATGGCGGAATCTCTGACGATAAGGGTAATGCGACCGAGGAGGAGCAGAGAGCGTTCCGTGATGCCAAGCGCCGCGTCAACGGTCGCAAGCCTGCTGTCATGATCGCCAAGAGCGAGGAAGGTCGGAGGATCAGCCCGACCGGGGACGCCTTCGCCTCCCACATGCGCATGTTGGACACGTTCGGCACCCGCTCCGACTTCTTCATGGCGCGGCAGATGCACGAGATTGAGTGCATGGTGGCAAGGATCGGAGAAGACGGCGATCACACCTCCACTGCCGTTAACTCCGCCCTCGCCATAGTATCGGCTATCGCTCCAACCAATGAGATCGAGGCTGCGCTGGCGGTGCAGATGGCCGGCACTCACACGCTATCCTGCGAGATGGCGGCGCGGATCGTGCGCAACGACAACATCGAGCGGATGAACACCTACGTGAACGCGGCGAGCAAGTTGCAGCGCACGTTCCTCGCCCAACTCGACGCGCTCGATCGGCTTCGCGGCAAGGGTCAGCAGACCGTCCGGGTCGAGCATGTGACCGTCGCCCCAGGCGGGCAAGCGATCGTCGGCGACATCCACCACTACCCCCATTTGCCCCCACAGGATCCGGCCAATGCCCCAGCCCTTGGAACTGAAGAACGCGCCGCGCTGCCTAGCCCGGACCCGATCAGGCAGACCCTGCCAGGGGCCCGCGATGAAGAATGGGCGATGCAGGATGCATGGCGGGAAGAGCACTGGCGCGCCGAGGGGTAGTCAGAACGCGCTGAAGCACGGGTTCTACACGCGCGCTGCGATCGACGAGAGGAAGATGATGAAGGAATGGCTTCGGGAATGCCATGAATCCATCTAGGAACTTCCTCATATTCACAAATAACCGTAGCCTTATCTGTCCTATTTTATTTTGCACTAATCGAAGACAAGGTTCGGAGACTGTCGAGGTGAAGGGGCTCCGCTGCTCCGCCAGCATCACTGGCGCTGGAACGTAAGAGACAGCCGTAATTTCAAAAAAAGATCGCGACTAATGACGTTAAACTATGATCTCGACAGCCCCGTTGGTGAGTATTATGTGAATAGTCCGTACGGATACAAGAACTATGTATTATCTTTTAGCATTCTGCACGGCAGACGATCACTATCTTGAGGAGGCATGAGGATAATGTCGACGATCATCGATTCCCTTGTCATCACTCTTGGACTTGATCCGCAGGGCTTCTCGAAGGGCCAAAAGGAGATCGAGCAGGGGTTGAAGCGAACCCGGAACGACGCTGACAGCTCAGCGAAGGCC
>Ga0105240_10013077_pt1 | contig 11423 bp, 14 predicted proteins | sample KBSC54metaG_FD_80426 | JGI IMG/M metagenome (GOLD analysis project Ga0105240, IMG submission 80426) | Corn rhizosphere microbial communities from Kellogg Biological Station, Michigan, USA - KBS C5-4 metaG | ecosystem: Host-associated > Plants > Roots > Rhizosphere > Soil | place: Michigan, USA...
CGAGCACGGAGCCCGGGCACAGCTTGAGCGGGCGTTGGAGCAGCTGCGCGAGGCCGACGCTGCCCGCGACCGCGCCGACGGCCAACTGCGCGAGGCTGACCGGCGTCTTTCCGAGGTAGCCGAGCAGCAGCGCAAGGCGGGCTGGCTGATCGAGCAGCGCCGGGCCGCGCCCGAGCAGGGTCCGCTGGCGGTCAAGCGCGCACAGCTGGAGGGCGAGCTGGCGGCCGAGCGCCGTGCCCTTGAGCGCCGCCGCACCGAGGAGGCCGAGCGCCGCCGACGGATAGCGCGGCTACGCGCCCAACGCGAGTCAGACCTGCAACATGCACCCCGCGCCGAGCGTTTGGTCGCCGCCTGCGCGGCGGCGGGGGAGGCGATGGTCAGCGTGCTCGACAGCGTCGAGCGGCTGCTGGCCGACGATCGCACTGCCGGCGAGGAGGTGTCCGCAGAGCTGCGCGCCTGCGCGCAGGAGGAGGCAGAGATCCAGTCGGCGCTGCGTGTTGAGGGGGAGGCGGTCACCGGCGCCGAGGTGGCTGCCCAGCGCTTGCGCGACCAGGCAGCCGAGGCCGAGCAGGAGCTCGTGACAGTCTGTCAGCGGCTCGAGCTGCCTCTGCCCGAGGGCGAGTCCGAGGCACTTGACGAAGAACAGGAGCAGGCTCTACGCGCCCGTCTAGAGCGCCTCGCGCGCCGCCGCGAGCAGCTCGGGCCAGTCAATCCGCTGGCCGGTCAGGAGTACGCGGAGGCGCTTGCGCACGTCGAGGAGCTCGAGGAGCGCCGCACCGACCTCGAGACCGCGCTGCGCGAGCTGCGTGGCGTGATCAGCGAGACCGATCGCCAGATCCACGAGACCTTCAACGCGACCTTCGAGGCGGCCGCGCGCAACTTCGAGGAGTTGGTCGGCGACGTCTTCCCCGGCGGCAGCGGCCGTCTGCGGCTGGTCAGCGAAGAGCAATCGCCGCAGCCGGTGCTCGGCGGTCAGCCGGCGGCCGCGAATCGCTCCGGCGAGAGCGACGCCGAGGCTCAAGCCGACGCCGAGTCCGAGGACGAGTCGCAGGCCGACGGCGAGCAGATGCCGGGCGTGGAGATCGAGATAACGCCCGCCGGCAAGTCGGCCAAGCGCCTGTCACTGCTCTCAGGCGGTGAGAAGTCGATGACAGCGCTGGCCTTCCTGTTCGCGGTCTTCCTCGCCCGCCCCTGTCCGTTCTACGTGCTCGACGAGGTCGAGGCGGCGCTTGACGATCTCAACCTCGACCGCTTCCTGACGCTGCTGCGTCGCTACGCCGGCGGGGAGGGTGGGGCTCAATTCATCGTCATCACCCACCAGAAGCGCACGATGGAGGCCGCTGACTGGCTATATGGCGTCTCGATGGCCGAAAACGGCGTCTCCAAGGTGCTCTCGCGACGTTTGCCGCCCGAAGAGCCCTTGCCGCAGCCGGTCCCGGCGCCCCAAGTCGCTCCGGTCGCTTAGCGGCGCGCGGCCGACGAGGAGAGCTGACCGCAGCCGATGGGACGCGATTGGGCCGACCTGTTCGTGATCGACGCGGGTGCTGGGCAGCACTCACGCGCGAAGGAGGGCGCCGACAGCGAACGTCGAGCGGGCCTGTTTCGCCGTCTGCGCGAAAATCTCTCCAAGACCCGACAGGCGCTTGGTTCAGAGATCCAAGCGACTCTCCTCACCACGATCGACGAGGACACCTGGGAGCGCCTCGAGGAGGCGCTGATCATGGCCGATGTCGGGGCGAGCACCACCGCCTCGGTGGTGGAGACGCTCGAGCGCGAAGTCTCCGAGGGCGGGCTGAGCGGCGGCGAGGCGCTGTTCGAGCGTCTGATCGCGCTGCTGGCCGAAACAGCCCGCAGTGAGGACTGGCAGATCGACCTGCGTGCCAAGCCGACCGTGATTCTAACCGTCGGCGTTAACGGCACCGGCAAGACGACGAGCATCGGCAAGCTCGCCTGGCATTTGCGCGAGGAGTTTGGATTGAGCGTCGTGCTCGGCGCCGCCGACACGTTCAGGGCGGCAGCCACAGAGCAGCTGCAGGAGTGGGCGGTGCGAGCGGGCTGTGAGATCGTCACCGGCGCCGAGGGGTCCGATCCTGGTTCGGTTGCCTTCGAGACCGTTGCGCAGACGATATCGACGGGCGCCGACGTAGCGATCGTCGACACCGCCGGGCGCCTGCACACCCAAGACGACCTGATGGAGGAGCTGGCCAAGGTGCGTCGCGTGATCGCCCGTCGACTGGAGGGCGCTCCGCACGAGACGCTGCTCACCGTCGATGCGAGCACCGGCCAGAACGGTTTGCGTCAGGCGCGCCTGTTCGCGGAGTCATCTGGCGTGAGCGGGATCGTGCTGACCAAGCTCGACGGCACCGCTCGTGGCGGCATCGCGCTGGCGATCGCGCGCGAGCTTGAACTGCCCGTCAAGTTGATCGGGATCGGCGAGCAGCTCGAGGACCTACGTCCGTTCGATCCCGACGAGTTCGCACGCGCGCTCGTCGCTGAGCGATAATCACACGATGAGCTGGATCATCTGGGTGGTTGCAGCCTGCTTGCTCGGCGTGGGAGAGATGCACCAGGGCGGTTTCTATCTGGCTCCGTTCGCGGTTGGGGCTGGGCTGGCGGCGGTCGTCAGTCTGCTTGGCGTCGGGCTGCTGCTGAGCTCGCTTGTGTTCTTGCTCTCCTCGGGGATCGTGTTCGCCACCTTGCGTCCTGTCGCCCAGCGCCACCGCCGCCTGCCGCCGGCGATCCGCACCGGAGCGGCCGCGCTGGTCGGGCACAAGGCGATCGTGCTCGAGCGGATCGCCAACGACGAGGGAGTCGGCTGCGTGAAGATCGAGGGCGAGGTGTGGACCGCCCGTAGCTTCGACGAAGAGGAGGTCTTCGAGCCCGGCGAGCGCGTCGAAGTCGTCGAAATACGCGGCGCGACGGCTCTCGTGATGCACTAGGGGGCTTGAACCGCGAAGATGTCCGGCGGATTCCAGTAGTCGAGCGAAAGGGAGAGACCTAATGGTCCCGTTGATCGTGGTTGCCGTCGTCGTGCTGTTCCTGCTGGTCGTGGCGGCGCGGACGATCAGGGTCATCCCGCAGGCGCGCGCCGGCGTTGTCGAGCGGCTGGGGCGTTACAGTCGCACGCTCGAGCCGGGCCTGACGATCGTCACGCCCTTCATCGACCGCGTTAAGCCCCTCGTAGACCTGCGCGAGCAGGTCGTCAACTTCGCGCCGCAGTCGGTCATCACCGAAGACAACGTCGTCGTCGGCATCGAGACGGTGCTGTACTTCACGATCACCGATCCGCGCTCGGCCACGTATGAAATCGCCAACCCGCTGCAGGCGATCGAGCAGCTGACGGTGACCACGCTGCGCAACGTGATCGGTGGGCTGACGCTCGAGGCGACGTTGACGGCGCGCGAGAACGTCAACACCGAGTTGCGCGTCGTCCTGGACGAGGCCACCGGCAAGTGGGGTATTCGCATCAACCGCGTCGAGATCAAGTCCGTCGACCCGCCAGCGGACATTCGCACCGCAATGGAGAAGCAGATGCGCGCCGAGCGCGATCGCCGTGCCGCGATCCTCACCGCAGAAGGCGAGAAGCAGTCGCAGATTCTCACCGCGGAGGGCCAGCAGCAGGCGGCAGTGCTACGCGCCGAGGGCGACAAGCAGGCTGCGGTGCTGCGTGCCGAGGGCGAAGCGAAGGCGATCGATACGGTCTTCAAAGCGATCCACGCAGGCAAGCCTTCGCGTGAGCTGCTCAGCTACGAATACCTGCAGATGCTTCCACAACTGGCCGAAGGGGACTCAAACAAGGTGTTCGTGATCCCCTCGGAGTTCGCCGAGGCGTTCGGAGGCATCGGTGAGGCGCTGAGCAAGCGTGCTCCTGGCTCGCCGCCGGCTGCGCGCGATTGACATGCGGCCCAGCCGGTAACTCCAGGCTGCGAGAATCCTGCTGATGTTCGACTCGCTCGCCGAGAAGCTGCAAGCCACGCTCGCCGACGTGCGCGGGCACGGCACGCTGAGCGAGGGCGATATCGATGCGGCTCTGCGCGAGATCCGCCTGGCGCTGCTGGAGGCCGACGTCAACTTCAAGGTCGTCAAGGGCTTCACCAAGGACGTCAAGGAGCGCTGCGAGGGCGCGGAGATCGTCGGCAAGCTGAACCCCGGCCAGCAAGTCGTCAAGATCGTCAGCGAGGAGCTGACGGTCCTGATGGGGGGAGCATCAGCCGGACTGAGTTTTTCCCCGCGACCGCCGACGGTGATCTTGATGGCCGGCCTGCAAGGCTCGGGCAAGACGACGGCGACCGCCAAGCTCGCGCGTTACCTGCGCGAGGAACACTCGTCTTCGGTGGCGTTGGCCGCTTGCGACGTCTACCGCCCCGCGGCCGTCGATCAGCTGGTCAAGGTCGGCGCGCAGGCCGGCGCGCAGGTATACGAGCAAGGAACCGACCGCGACCCCGTGCAGATCGCCTCCTGGTCGCTTGAGCGAGCTCGCGAAGAAGGCAAGGACGTCCTGATCGTCGACACCAGCGGCCGCCTGCACGTCGACGAGGAGATGATGGCGGAGTTGGTCAGGGTCCGCGACGCCGTCAAGCCCCACAACGTGTTGCTGGTAGTCGATGCGATGACCGGCCAGGACGCCGTCAACGTCGCCGAGCAGTTCGCCGCGGCGGTCCAGTTCGACGGCGTGGTGATGAGCAAGCTCGACGGCGACGCCCGCGGTGGCGCCGCGCTGTCTGTGAAGGCCGTCACGGGCAAGCCGATTCTGTTCGCCTCCACGGGCGAGCAGCTCGATCGGTTCGAGCGCTTCCATCCTGACCGGATGGCTCAGCGCATCCTTGGCATGGGCGACGTGATGAGCCTGATCGAGAAGGCCGAGCGCCAGCTCGACTCCGATCGGGCGCTGGCCTTGGAGCGCAAGCTGCGCCGCAACGAGTTTGGGCTCGATGACTTCCTCGATCAACTGCGGACGATTCGCCGGATGGGGCCGTTGACGAACCTACTCGGCATGATCCCCGGCTTTGCCGGCCAGCAGATGAAGGGGCTGAAGGTGGACGAGCGCGAGCTCGACCGCATCCAGGCGATCATCCTCTCGATGACCCCGCGGGAGCGCACGCACCCGGAGCTGATCAAGGGCTCGCGGCGACTGCGGATCGCGCGGGGTTCGGGCACAAACGTGCAGCAGGTCAACCAGCTCGTCAAGCAGTTCGGCCAGATGCGCAAGGTGATGAAGCAGGTCGGGCGTGGCAAGACGCCTGATGTCGGCGCGTTGATGCGCCAGGCCAGGTGAGCGCGATTGCGACCGGCTTCGCGCGGATCGGGCCCTCGCGCGCACGTCAGCTAAGCTTTCTGCCGCAAATCGATTGGCTTTAGAGAGGAATACGTGTCGGTAAGGCTGAGGCTCACGCGAGTGGGCGCAAAGAAGAATCCTGTGTGGCGCGTCGTGGTCGCCGACCAACGCTCCCCGCGCGACGGGCGCGTGATCGAGACGATCGGCCACTACAACGCCCAGACCGAGCCCTCCACGATCGCGATCGACGAGGAGCGCGCCAAGAGCTGGCTCGCCCGCGGCGCGCAGCCGTCGAGCACGGTTCGCAAGCTGCTACGCATCCAAGGCATCCCCTCTTAGCGGCGCAGGCGGCGATATGGCCACCGAGGTGATGCGCGACCTGCTCGAGTACCTCGCCCAGGGGCTGGTCGACAATCCCGAAGAGGTGGTAGTCGAGCAGTTCGAGGAGGATGACGGCACCGTCGTGCTCGAGCTGTGTGTCGCCGACGACGATTACGGACAGGTGATCGGTCGCGGCGGGCGCACCGCCCAGGCACTGCGCACAGTGGTCAAGGCGGCGGCGGTGAACGAGCGCCGTCGCGTGCTGATCGACATCGTCGACTGACGTGCCCGCGGCGAGCGGAGATGACTCGGCCCGCGCGAAAGCGGGCCGCGGATCGATGTCGGCCGGCCGAGTCGGACGGCCACATGGTCTTGATGGCAGCTTCTATGTGACCGGCGCGCGCCCCCGACTGCTTGCGCTCGGCACGCGTGTTGCGCTGGGCGAGAAAACCACTGAGATCGTCAGGCGGCGTGGCACCGACCGTCGCCCGATCGTGCACGTGCAGGGAGTGGAGGATCGTGAAGCCGCCGAAGCCGTGCGCGGGCAGGAGTTGATGGTGCAGGCGGCGGACGCCCCGGCGCTGCAGGAGGGGGAATGGTGGGCCAGTGACCTGGAGGGCTGCGAGGTGTTCGACGGCGCTCGCCGGGTCGGGGTTGTCTCCAAGTTGGTTGAGCTTCCCTCCTGCGAGGCGCTGCAGGTGAGCCCGGCGGGGGCTCCGGACGAGCATCTGCTCGTGCCGATGGTTCACGACGCGATCCGTTCGGTCGACATCGCCGCCCGCCGGATCGACATCGACATGGGCTTCCTGGGGGCTTAGTGGTTCATCCGGCAAACCCACACCGAATTTCCAGGATGAGCCACTAGTGCAGATCGACATCTTCACTTTGTTCCCGCAGTGGTTTGAGTGGCTGGAGGGCCAGCGCCACGTCGGCAACGCGATCGAGGCCGGCGCTCGCCTGCGCTACGTCGACCTTCGTGCACACACGCCGCTCAGCGGCGGACAGGTCGACGACACACCCTTCGGCGGCGGCGCCGGGATGGTGTTGCGCGTTGACGTGATGGACGCGGCGCTGCGCGCCCACTACGGCGTCGACGCCACCGAGGTGCGCAACCGGCGCCGCGTGATCGCACTGGCTCCGGGTGGGCGGCTGCTGGACGACCAGTACGTGAACGAGCTGGCCTGCGAGCGCGAGATCACGCTGTTGTGTGGTCGCTACGAGGGGTTTGACGAGCGGATCGTCGAGCACTTCGCCACTGAGACGCTCTCGATCGGGCGCTACGTGCTCGCCGGCGGCGAGCTGGCCGCGATGGTCGTCTGCGACGCGGTGTTGCGCAAGCTGCCTGGCGCGCTCGGTCATCGGGATTCGGCGGTGGAGGAGTCCTTCAGCGAGGCGCTCGAAGGCGCGCCGGAGTACCCGCACTACACGCGCCCGGCCGAGCACCGCGGCTGGAGCGTGCCGGAGGTGCTGCTCTCCGGCCACCACGAGAACATCCGCCGGTGGCGCGCCGAGCAGAGCCGCCGCCGTGCACAGGAGAACTGAGGGACCCTCGTCAAAATATCTGCCGGGGTTCAACCCACCATCTATTTTGACGAGGGTCCTGACCTGCGCTTGCCCGCAGCCGGTTCGCTACCATTCGCCGTCGCGCTGGGCCTTGGGCCACCGCTTCACCGCGCCAGCGCGTATTTCCCATGAGCACAGTCATCGAAAGCATCGAGCGTGCGCAGCTGCGCCGCGTCCCCAACTTCGGCCCGGGCGACCGCGTCAAGGTTCACTTTCAGGTGGTCGAGGGCACGCGCCGACGCATCCAGGTCTTCGAGGGCGTCGTGATCAAGCGCCAAGGGCATGGCGCGCGTGAGACCTTCACAGTGCGCAAGCAATCCTTTGGCGTCGGCGTGGAGCGCATGTTCCCCGTGCACTCGCCGAAGATCGAGCGCATCGAGGTCGCTGCCCGCGGTGACGTTCGCCGCGCCAAGCTCTACTACCTGCGCGATCGCGTAGGCAAGCGCGCGCGTGTGCGCGAGCGCCGCTACACCGGCCCGGAGGAGGCGATCGAGGGTGGGCTGCTGTACGGGCCGAGCGAAGCCGTCGACGCCGAGGGCGCCACCGCCGAGGAGACTTCGATCGAGACCGAGGTGCTCGAGCAGGAGCAAGCCGCCGAGGCGAGCGAGGCACAGGCAGCGCTGGCCGATGCCGGCGAGGCGGCGCAAGCGTCGGCCGAGCAGGCCGAGCCAGAGGCATCCGCGGATGAGCAGGCAGGCCTTCAGGATGCCGACGCAGCAGCGGGCGAGCAGGAGGCCGACTCCGCCGCCGGCGAGAGCGACGCCCCGACCGACTCGGCGGCGTGAGCGCCGATCCCACCGCGGCCAAGGCCAGCGGTAAGGGCAACGAGAAGTCGCGCACGAACTCTCTGGTCGAGCTGGTCGTGATCGTGCTGGTCGCGGTTGGGCTTGCCTTGGCGATCCAAGCGTGGGTCGTCAAGCCCTACCGGATTCCCAGCGGGTCGATGGAACCGACCCTGAAGGTGGGGCAGCGGGTGCTCGTGGACCGGATCGGCATGCACTTCGGCGGGCCGAAAGTGGGCGAGATCGTCGTCTTTCATCCGCCCAAGGACGCCGAACAACAGGTCTGCGGTCCGGCTCCTCACATGGTTACGCCAGGCCACGCCGCTTGTGCGACGCCCGAGCCACAGGAGTCGAGCACCAACTTCATCAAGCGCATCGTCGCCGGGCCCGGCGACATGCTCTACATCAAGGAAGGGCACGCCTACCGCGACGGCAAGCGCGAGCACGACCCCTACATCGCGGAATGTGGCGGCGGCTCGGAGTGCAACTTCCCGACCCCGATCAAGATTCCCGCCGGTCACTGGTTCATGATGGGGGACAATCGTGGCGAGTCCGACGACAGCAGGTTCTGGGGACCGGTCCCCACCAGTTGGATCATCGGTGGAGCCTTCGCCACCTACTGGCCGCCAGACCGCATCGGCATCCTCTAGCGAGGTGTCCATGCCGCGCATGCCCTCCAAGCGCGCGGCGCGGCGAAAGGCCCGGCGGCACAGCAGCGGCTCGCGTCTGTTCGCATTCGACCGTCGGCTCGGGTCACGTTGGGTGGCCGGTGCGGATGAGGCAGGGCGCGGCTGCCTGGCCGGTCCGCTGATTGCCGCCGCGGTGCTGTTCGACTACGAGCGACTGACTACGCGCGAGCTGCGCTCGCTGGCGGCGCTAAACGACTCAAAGCAGCACACAAGCGAAGCACGCCAAGAGCTCTACCCGCTGGTGCTCTCCAGCGCCACGCGCGTCACCGTCGTCTCGCGCTGCGTGTCGGGGATCGACTCGCGCGGTCTGCACAAGACCAATCTGGCGGCACTGCGCGATGCGCTTCGCGGCGTAACCGCGGACGTGCAGGGCGGGGTCGAGTGCCTGATCGACGGCTTCGCCGTCCCGGCGTTCGAGCGCCAGCAGCGGCCGATCGTGGGCGGCGACTCCACCAGCGCTGCGATCGCGGCGGCTTCGATCGTCGCCAAGGTCACTCGTGACCGCTACATGCACCACGCGGATGGGCTGCATCCCGGCTGGGCGTTCGCCGAGCATGTCGGCTACTCGACCCCTGTGCACCGCGAAGCGATCCAGCGCCAGGGCGTCTCGCCGCTGCACCGGATGTCGTTTCAGTCGACGGCGTACCAGCAGTTGGCGCTGGAGGCTTGAGGGGCGCCACTCGGAGGCGAGCGGCACGGCGCTACCACGCCCCCTCGATGTGATCGAGGCGCAGCAGGCGGTCGGCGCCGTCCACGACCACGCCGATCGCGTCGAAGCGGATCGTGGTTGCTCTTGGGCGCCTGGCTGTCGTCTCGTATAGCCACGAGTGCGCCAGGCGGCGCAGTCGAGATCGCTGGGAGAACTTCAGCCACGCCAGTGGCTGCTCCTCGGGACATAGGCCGCGACGGCGGTTGCTGGCGCGCCTGGTCTTGACCTCGGCGAAGACGAGCGTTGCCTGCTCATCGACGGCGATCAGGTCGATCTCGCCGTGGCGGGTTCGTACGTTGCGCTGCACGATCACGAAGCCACGGCGACGCAGATGCTCGACGGCAAGGTCCTCGCCGAGCTCGCCGAGCTTGCGGCGCGGGTCTCCTTGACGCGGTGCCGGCGAGTCGGTCTCTCCCATGAGAGCTGATCCGACGGCCGGACGCGCGGCGGGACGCTGTAGGCGGCGCGGATATGCTGGCATGGCCGCACAGGCGCTTATGAGCTCAACGCAGGAAAACAACGCTGGGACGACCGCCGAGACCGCGCCCGAACCCGCCCGGGATGGCGCGGCACGAGCGGGCCGTCGGCGCGGCATCGACGGCGTCAGCCGCTTCATGGGGATGCAGTGGGAGAACCCAGAGACCGTCCATCTCGAGATTCGGCCCGAGCTGATCAACGCCGCCGGGCTGCTCTCCGGCGTAGTCACCTACGCGCTGGTCGACTACTGCATGGGCTCGACGCTGTGGCCGCATACGAGCAAAGACGAGCACATAGCCACGCTGAACATCTCGATCAACTACATCCAGACCGCCACTGAGGGCGAGATCGTCTGCACGAGCGTGCTCGACCGGCGCAACCGCACCAACGCCGTCATGCGCAGCGAGGTGCGCGACGAAAGCGGCAAGCTGTTGGTGACGGCGATCGGCAGCTACGCGATCTTCCCGGCGCGACGGCCGCGGCCGGCCGCCTGACCGCGCCAGAGGACTGCAATGGGGCCGGCACGCACCCCCCGCGCGCTCACGATCGCCGGCTCGGATTCAGGCGGCGGGGCGGGGATTCAGGCCGACCTGAAGGCGTTCGCGCGTTGCGGCGTGCACGGCACCGCTGCCATCACCGCGATCACCGCGCAGAACACGCTCGGCGTCAGCGCGATCCACCCGGTGCCACCGGAGATCGTGCTCGCACAGGTGCGCGCGGTCATCTCCGATATCGGCGTGGACGCTGTCAAGGTCGGGATGCTCGGCGACGCCGCGACGATTCGCGCGGTCGCGGCGGCGCTCGACGAGTTGCCGCCCGGCACCCCGGTTGTGGTCGATCCCGTGATGGTCGCCGAGTCGGGGGCGCGGTTGTTGGATTTGGAGGGGGAGGGCGTGCTGGTCGATGAGATCCTGCCTCGGGCTACCGTCCTTACCCCAAACGTGCCCGAGGCGCGTGCGTTGCTGCGCGGTCGCGCCACTGGCAGTCACGATCGGCAAACCGGGCTTGGTGGCGACGACGGCGAGGCTGAGGCGCTCGTCCGCGGCGTGCTTGAGATGGGGTCGCGCATCGTCGTGCTGACCGGCGGTCATCGCGAGCACGCGGTCGATCTGTTCGTCGACTCGGATGCGCCTGGGCAATTGGTGAGCATTCCCGGCCAGCGCCACCCGGACGGCGCCTCACACGGCTCCGGCTGCACGCACTCCTCCGTGCTTGCCGCACAACTGGCGCTGGGTCGCGATCCGTTGCAGGCGGCATTCGCGGCGCGGGCTCTGGCTGGAGCGGCTGTAGCCGCCGGGCTGCGCGATGTAGGGGAGGGGCCAGGGCCGGTTGATGTGCTCGGGCTGGCCCGTGCGCGAAGGACATAGCGCCATGGCGCCGCCGGACCTCCGTGCCAGGCTGCTCGGCGCCGGTAGTGTTTGGCCGCAATGAGCACCGCCGTTCAGTTCGATGTCAAGCACCGTTCCCGCGCCCTGATCGAGGGGCCAGAGCGCGCGGCCGCTCGCGCCTACCTGCACGGGATCGGCTACACCGCCGAGGACCTGGCCAAGCCGATCGTCGGGGTCGCGCACTCTTGGATCGAGACGATGCCGTGCAACTTCAACAAC
>Ga0105240_10013078_pt1 | contig 11423 bp, 8 predicted proteins | sample KBSC54metaG_FD_80426 | JGI IMG/M metagenome (GOLD analysis project Ga0105240, IMG submission 80426) | Corn rhizosphere microbial communities from Kellogg Biological Station, Michigan, USA - KBS C5-4 metaG | ecosystem: Host-associated > Plants > Roots > Rhizosphere > Soil | place: Michigan, USA...
CACCCTGTTCGGTCATCCGAAGGGACTGACGGTCCTGTTCGGCACGGAAATGTGGGAACGCTTCTCCTACTACGGGATGCGGGCGATCCTGATCTATTACATGGTCAAATATCTGCTTATGCCCGGGAATGTGGAGCATGTCGCCGGATACCACGCCGTCAGGGCCGCGATGGAATGGCTTTACGGGCCGCAAGATGCGCAGCCGCTCGCCTCGAACATCTATGGCTGGTACACCGGCCTTGTGTATCTAACGCCTTTTTTCGGCGGAATTATCGCCGATCATCTGCTGGGCCAAAAGAAATCCGTGTATGTCGGCGCGGTCCTCATGGCGATCGCCGAATTCATGCTGACCGTCGATTCGCTGTTCTTTTTCGGGCTTCTGCTGCTGATCATCGGGAACGGCGCCTTCAAGCCGAATATGTCGACCCAGGTCGGCGGCCTTTATGCCCAGGGCGACCATCGCCGCGACCGAGCCTATTCGATCTTTTATGTCGGGATCAACGTCGGAGCGACATTCTCGCCGCTGGTATGCGGCACGTTGGGTGAAGAGGTCGGCTGGCATTACGGCTTCGCCGCCGCGGGTATCGGGATGATAGCGGGCCTGATCATTTATGCCTATGGCCAGCGCCATCTGCCGCCCGACGAGCTGACCAAAGCCAAGTCCGCGAACGCTGAGAAAGTGCCTATGAGCCGCGAGGAGATGAAGGCTGTCATCGCGTTGGCGATTGTCAGCGTTATCTCGGTATTTTTCTGGGCTTGCTACGAACAGCAGGGCAACACGATCGCATTATGGGCCGACGACAACACCGACCGGGCGATCAACCTCCTCGGCGTCAGTTGGGAAATCCCCGCGACCTGGTTTCAATCTTTCAACCCGGCAATGATCTTCCTGTTCACGCCTTTCGTGATTGCGTTCTGGGCACGACAGGAAAAGCGCGGCACCGAACCATCCACCGTCATGAAGATGGCGGTCGGCCTTTTCCTCCTCAGCGCCTCCTATGTCGTCATGGCGGCCGCCGCCGCCCTGGCGGGTCCCGAGAAGACAAGTTGGCTGTGGTTGCTGTTGTTTTTCGTAATCATCACGCTTGGCGAACTGTATCTCTCGCCCATAGGCCTGTCTCTCACCAGTAAAGTTGCGCCGCCACGCATGGTGTCGATGATGATGGGTGTTTGGCTGGGCTCGAGCTTCGTCGGGAACATTTTACAGGGCTACCTTGGAAGCTTTTGGACCCGTATGGAAAAGCCCTATTTCTTCCTGATGATCGCCGGCATCGCGGCGGCGGCCGGCTTGGCCATGGCGGCCTTCAATCGACCGCTGAAGCCCATGCTTACCGAAAAGAGCGTCCGGAACTAAGGATCAACATGCGCCCACACCTCATTCGTTCCTTATCCATACTGGTGGTCGCCGGCCTGTTTCTGGGGCCTTTCCGCGCCCATGCCGACGAGGGCATGTGGACCTTCAACAATTTCCCCTCCGACAAGGTAAAGCAGGCTTACGGCTTCGCACCTGATCAAAAATGGCTGGACCATGTCCGGCTGTCTTCGATTCGGCTGGCGCGCGGCTGTTCCGCCAGCCTGGTTTCCCCCAACGGCTTGGTGATGACCAACCATCATTGCGCTCATAGTTGCCTTGAACAGCTTTCCACCCATGATCGCGACTATGTGGCGGCCGGCTTTTACGCAAAGGGAATCAAGGATGAGGTGAAATGCCCGGACATGGAGGCGAACCAGCTGACCGAGATCAGCGACGTCACCGCGCGGGTCAATGCTTCCACCGCCGGCAAGGACGGCCAAGCCTATTCGGACGCGCTGAAGGCGGTAGAAGCGGCGATCGCGAAAGAGTGCTCCGCAGGGAGCGACACAACCCGCTGCGATGTCGTCGAGCTTTACCATGGCGGCAGCTATAATTTGTATAAGTATCGCCGCTACCAGGATCTGCGGCTAGTTTTCGCGCCTGAATTCGCTATAGCGTTTTTTGGCGGCGATCCGGATAATTTCGAGTTTCCCCGCTATGATCTCGACGTCAGCTTCGTGCGGATATACGACGAGGGCAAGCCGCTGGATTCCAGCGGAGCGTTCATGCACTTTGCAAAAGCTGACCCCAACGAGGGAGACCTGACGTTCGTTTCCGGCCACCCGGGCACCACTGACCGGCTCGACACCGTCGCCGAATTGGAACTGGCCCGCGACGTCAAGCTTCCCAGCACGCTGTTCTATTTGGCCGAGCTCCGCGGCGTATTGGAAGAATTCAGCGACCGCGGGCCGGAGCAGAGGCGCATCGCCGATGCTCGTCTGTTTTATACGGAGAACTCGTTTAAGGCGCGCAAGGGTCAATTCGAGGCGCTGGTAGATCCGGAACTGATCAAGGCGAAACGCAACGAAGAGGCGGTGCTGAAGGCCAAGGTCGATGCCGACCCGGCGATGAAAGCGGCATATGGCGTGGCCTGGGACAATATCCGGGCCGCAGTCGCCCATCAGAAATCGATCCGAGACCGCTATAACATGCTGGAAGCCGGCCAGGGGTTCGACTCCGAGCTTTTCCATGCCGCGAGAATATTGGTGCGTCACGCCGCCGAGTTGGGGAAGCCCGACGCACAGCGCCTCAAGGAATATACGGACGCGAATTTCCCGATTCTCCGCCAGGCCGTGCTGTCCACCGCCCCGATCTATCCCGAATTGGAAAAGACCACATTCGGCTTTTCCCTGACGCTGGTGCAGCGGCTGCTTGGGCCGGATGACGCCGCCGTCAAGAAAATGTTCGGCAATCGCTCACCCGCCGATCTCGCCGCCGAGTTGGTTGACAAGACCGCGCTTAAAGACCCGGCGGTACGCAAGAAACTGCTGGAGGACGACGCTTCCGCCGTCGCCGCGTCCAGCGACCCGCTGATCCAGTTCGCCAAGCTGGTCGATCCCGACGCTCGCGCAATTCGCAAGGATTACGAGGATAACGTCGAAGCCCCGCTTTCAAAAAATTCTGGGTTGCTGGCCCAAGCGCGGTTCAAGCTCTATGGCGCATCGGTCGATCCGGATGCGACCTTCACGCTTCGCCTGTCATACGGGTCGATCAAAGGCTATGCCCAGAATGGACAGCAGGTCGCGCCGTTCACGCGGATCGCCGGTCTCTATGAGCGCGCGACCGGCGCACCTCCATTTAAGCTGCCCGATAGTTGGGTAGTGGCAAAATCACGGATCGATCTCCATCAGAAATTCAATTTCTGCACGACGAACGACATTATCGGCGGAAATTCCGGATCGCCCGTGATCGATAAGGACGCCGAAATCGTCGGATTGATCTTTGACGGCAACATTCAATCCCTAGGCGGCGATTTCGGATTCGACCCTGCTGTCAACCGTGCTGTCGCCGTCGACGCCGGGGCCATTCGCGAATCGCTTAAAAACATCTATCACGCCGATCGGATCGTAACAGAGCTGGGGAACCAATAGCGTGGATCAACTTCTGAACGATATTTTCACCGAGCCGCCCGCAATCGACGGCGACACGCTTAAAAACCTTGGACCGCTTTCCGGAATGGCCGGCATATGGCAGGGAACTGGGGGAGTGGATGTCAGTCCCTCCGCGGGCGGGCCGACAAGACAGGAATTCATCGAGCGGATCGAACTCCAGCCGATCGATCCACAAACTAACGGACCGCAATTATTTTACGGTCTGCGCTATCACACGTGGATCGTGAAACCGGGCGAGACCGAAACATATCATGACCAGATCGGCTATTGGCTGTGGGAGCCCGCGACCGGAACGGTGATTCAGACGGTCGCCATTCCGCGCGCCCAAATCGCCATGGCCGTTGGCAAGGCAAGCGCGGACTCTAAAAGCTTCGAATTGGTCGCCACACGCGGGTCCGAAACCTATGGCATCTGTTCGACGCCGTTCCTTGAAGATGCGTTCCGGACCGTCGAATACCGGATCAAAGTGACTATCAATCCGAGCGGCACATGGTCCTATGACGAAGACACGGTAATGATGATTCGCGGCAAATCCGAGCCCTTCCACCACAGGGACAGCAACACGCTGACCAAGATCGCCGAGCCGACTCCTAATCCGCGGGCCCTCAAGTAGGGCGGCTTATGCGGATGCCGCCCCGACCGCGCCCAATGTCAGCCGGCCGTGCAACTCGAGCAAAGACCCTTCAGCTCAATCGTCTGGTGAGTCAGGGTGAAGCCCTGCGCCTTCGCGCGGTCGCGCAATAATTCGGTCACCCCCTCGTCGGCAAGTTCCTGGCAGCGACCGCAATCCGAGCAAATCAGGAACTGACGCTCATGGCGCGGGTCGGGTTGGCTGCATGCGACAAAGGCGTTAAGCGACTCGATGCGATGCACCAGCCCCTTGCCCTGGAGGAAATTGAGCGCGCGATAGATCGTCGGTGGCATCACCCGCGCGCCTTTGTCGGACATTGCTTCTAAAAGCCGGTAAGCGCCGATCGGCTGGCCGGCCTTGACCACGAGCTCGAAAACCCGGCGGCGGGTTTCGGTCAAGCTGATCCCATGTTCCGCAGCGACACGCGCCGCATTGTCAGGCGATACGATTGCGTCTTCCATCCGGAATCCCCTTAGCCGGCTAGACTAACTGCACATTGTTGCTTGTCAAAAACTCTTGCTGACCCCAGTGAAAAAAGCGCGCCTCGGTCCGAATTGCGGCGCGCCGACTCCCACGCCGCTACCGTCGCGGATCGCATAGCTTTCGTCCAGCAGATTAATAACATCGAACCGCACCGTAATGCCGGAAAAAGGCCCTTTTCCCTCGACGTCTTGGGCAAGGCCCAGATTGACCTGGGTATAGCTGGGTAGCTTTTCGCCGTTAGGCTCCAGAAAGTTGCTGGGGCTGCGCCGCAATCCGCTACCGAAAAGCAGGTCGACGCTGACGCGCAATCGCCCGACGCCATCTTCCAGGCCATAGGACGCTCCGCCGGAAATGGTCCATGCCTGATCGTGATCCGTATAGATCGAGTGGGTATGGATGTAATCCAGCTCATCCTGCCCGAAAAAGAACTGGCTCGAGACGATGTCCTTGCCCTTCTCCTGTCCGTAGGCGGCGTTCGCATAGGCGGAAAACGGGCCATTATGATAAGATTTCGTCAGTTCAATGCCGTAAGCGCGGCCGAGCCGGTAATTGAATGGCGACAAGACCAGGGACTCCCCGAACTGCCCCTCGTCCAGCAGGTTCCGCTTCATCTTGTAGTAAGCGTCCAGACCGATATCGAGCCCCGGCAGAACAGTCCGCAGAATACCCACGTCGAAATAATGCTCGCGTTCGGCCCGCACCGGCGAGTTCGTCGGGATTTGGGCCGCCTTGGTCGTACCGGCGAAACTGGCGACCGACTGCGATGGAACCAATTCCTGAGGCGGCGGGGTGAAAGCCCGGGCGTAACCGACGTGAAAGCTGGTGTCTGGATCGATCTTCCACACCAGATTGATCCGCGGACTGATCTGATTCTCGTCGGTAAAGGCGTTCACGATGTCGAAACGCGCGCCGTAGTTCAGCGTCACATTGTCGGTGACGGCCCATTCATCCTGCAGATAGACGCCGTATAGATATCCTGTTTTGCTGTTCTGATCGTAAATTCTGATCGGCCGATCGCCAATCTGGTTCCCGTCCGCATCCACCGGGAACACGTCGGACGTGACCTGCGAGATCGTTCGTTCTCCGGCAAAAAACAGGCCGGCGCGCACGGTATGGTTATCGAGCAACCGGTAGCTGGCGTCCGCCTGAATCCCGCTCGACCAGCTCGATAGCTGCGAACGGTCGGAAAATCCGTTGAATATCAGATCGCCCAACGGATCCGGGGTGAATTTCGTCTTGGAATAGCGCGCGAAGGGAGCGATCTGGTAATCCAGCGTGTCGCCCGAAATCTGCAGCGCGACGATGGCATAGTGATTGATTTCGCGCTGCCGCTGATTGAGCTTGGCCGAATCGAAATCCGACACGCCGAACGCCGTGAAGCCCGGAGCTTGGCCGGGATTATTCGGAATTTCAAAATACCCCACAGTGCTCCCGAGCATTGCGGAAATGCGCGCGTCCGGCGACAAAATTTCCGAGAGATAGGCGAAACCATGCGCTTGCTCGGTATGGTCGTGGATCGCACTGGCCGACTGGGTCGGATTCTCGACGCCCAAATCGTTCCTGAGATAGCTGCCCGATAAATAATAGTTGAACCCGCCCGACGAGCCGCTGGCCGTCGCGGATGGCTGGAACGTGCCATGGCTGCCGCCATAAAGATCGATCGTTCCACCTTGATCGAACGCGCCGCTCTTCGTGGTGATGCTGACGATGCCCGCCGTGCGGTAACCATATTGCGCTGGAAGCGTTCCGGTAATGAGATCGATGGAGTCGGCGAATCTGGGATCGAGTGCCTGACCGAAACCTGAGATGCCCTCGGGCAGAATCACGCCGTTGATGCGATATTGCAGATTGGCGTGTTCGTTCCGCACATGGAGCTGTCCGAAACTATCCTGCGACATGCCGGGGGCCTGCAGCAGAACCTGATTGAAGCCGGCATCTACGCCCTGCGGGGCGCTGGCGACCGATTTGCTGTCGATGATGTAATCGCTGGCGCCAAGACTCGGCGAAATGGCGTCGCGCGCCGTGTCGAGGCGTTTGGCGGTGACAACGATCTCTTCGGTCGGAATTGAGCCGGCGTCCTGCGGCGCGGTTTGGGCGAGCGCGAGGCTTGTGCACGACATTGCCAAACCTACCGCGAGCGGCAGGCGGATATTACGAACGGACATGGTAGACTCCGAAGCGGATGCCTGATCAGGAACGGGCATCCCGGCGCCACTGCGATGGGATGCCTCCAGTCGATTGTAGCGAGCTCGTCGGATCAGACTGGCGGCGCGTGCGCCCTAAAGCCGAGGCGGTCGCCCGGCCGCGCCACGATGGCTTTATGCGCAACCCAGAAGCGAACGAAGAAGACAATGAATACCGGCGCGGTAAACAGAACCGGCAGGGTCGGCAGATCGGTAATCGGCGCAAACGCGTCGCACGCGTCTTCGCCGCATTCCATCTGCTCCGGCTCGATATAATGTTCGATCCGATGGGCGATCAGGCCAAGCTGAGCGATCACGACGATAAAGGCGAGGAATCTGAAGGCTCGGCCAGTCGCCGACCTCACGATAGCCGGCCGCGAATCTCGCCGGTCTTTCGCCATGGATGAACAGGTCGCCATGAGCAAAACGGATTAGGGAACATACAATATCAAGTCAAGGCAGCCTGTCTTTCACGGCAGGCCGGCCCGCAGGACGAAGGGGTTGTACCCTTGCTCGGCCAACGCCGCCCATGCCGCCGCGGCGAGATGCGGTAGCCGATAATAATAACGCAGTTCGGTACCGGTTGCCGGGTCGATGAAGCCGGTCGCGAGCCGCGGCTTCGCCGTCGCGTAATAGCCTCCGAGAGGTGCGCGCTGAGTGTCTATCACAGCCTCCAGCGATACCGCCTCGGCATCGTGGCCAAGCAGGCGCTCCAATAGCGCGGCCTGCGCCGTTCCCTCCGTCCACAGACCTCGATCCGCCTCGCTGTAGCTGTAGCCGCCATCCGCAGCCAGTGTTCGCGCCATTGCCGCAAAGACGATTTCCGACCGCGACTTTACCGGTCCTGGCAACGCCAGCAGCGGCCAGACCTGGGCGTCCAGGGCCACCAGGGGGTTGCGGGTCACCCCGTCGGCCGCCGCGCCCGCGGAAAAGCATGCGCGATCCGGATCCCACATCGCGGCAACGAATTGCGCCGCCTGATGCGACCGCTCGGCCCAAATCGAATCACCGGTCGCCTGGAACAACAGTGCAAAGGCCGCGGCGATGTCGGTATTCTGTTCAGTCGATTTCCAAAGCTGCGGCGTCGGCGTCGGCTCCCAGCCCAAGAACCCTCCGGTAAAGCCGCCCGCGCCGCGCGCATCGGCCTGGGCAGCCAGCCACGAGCCGATCCGAATCGCCCCATCCCGCCAACGGCGATTCTCTGCGCCGCGGTCGAGCGCCAGCAGCGCCAGAACCGCCCAGGCCATGTCGCCGCTGGCGCTGCCGGCCTGATATCCGTCCTCAAGCCAACGGTTTTGTCCAGTATCCCACCATCCCCCGAGTTTCACCGGGAACTGGTCTACCGGGCCGGCGGCATAGCCGTTGCGCAACCTGCCGTCATGCCAAGCCCTGTCATGATCGAGCCCGGCCAAGATGGCGTCGCCGATCCTTCTTGCCCGCGCAGCCTCGCCGCAGCCGACAAGAGCGATCACCGCCGCCGCGTCATCGTAAAGAAATGCGACGTTGTGCGTCGAGCCGCTTTCCACTGTCGGATAGCTCGGCAGGAACAGCGGTCCGCCGGTCGCCGGGATGAGACTGGCAAGGTAGGCGCAAGCGGTCTGCGTTTCCGCCGCGCCGGTCGCGGCGCGTGCCAGCAGTACGAGCGAGAGCCCGGCGGCAAACACGAAATTTCGGATCATTGTCTAAGCGACCGGAATGGCGCGGCGTGCGAGCTTGCCAATATCGAGACCCGCGGGCAGCGTTCCGAACGCGCGCCCAATCTCGTTGTCGAGCCTCGAAGCGCAGAAGGCGTCGGCGACCTCCGGCGAGGATTCCTTAAGCAAGAGAGATCCTTGAATCGCTAAAGACAGCCGCTCAGCGAAACGCCGCGCATCGCGCTCCTCTACGGCGCGTCGCGCGAAATCCTGCTCAAAGCGCGCACAGAATCGCTCGAACCTGGGATCGGCCGCACGCGCCGGGCTCAGTTCAGCGAGCACCGCTTCCAGACCCTCGGAAAACCGGGCCGTGGCGCGGAGAACATCCAGGCACATGATATTGCCCGACCCTTCCCATATCGAATTGACCGGCATCTCGCGATAGAGTCGCGGCATCGGGCTTTCTTCGACATAGCCGTTACCGCCAAGCACTTCCATCGCTTCGGCGGCCAAAGCCGGGCCTCGCTTGCACACCCAATATTTCACCGCGGGCGTCATTATCCGCCTGAATGCCGCGTCGGCGGAATCGTCGGGCTGATCATAGGCGTTTGCAAGGCGAAGCGCGAGCCAGGCGGCCGCCTCCACTTCGACAGTCATGTCCGCGATCACGTTCTCCATGAGCGGCTGATCGATGAGGGCGCGTCCAAAGACGCTGCGGTGCGCGGCGTGATGGGCAGCCTGGCTCAATGCCTGGCGCATCAGCCCAGCCGAGCCCAGGGCGCAATCCAGCCGTGTGTAGTTCGCCACTTCGACCAGGGTTCGGATGCCCCTCCCCTCATCACCGATCAGCCAGCCGATCGCGCTCGCAAACTCGACCTCGCTCGATGCGTTGGAGCGGTTGCCGAGCTTATCCTTCAGACGCTGAAGAAAGATCCTGTTCAACGACCCGTCCGGCAACCAGCGCGGCAAGAAAAAGCAGGAAGGTCCGGCAGCGGCTTGGGCCAGCACCAAAAACGCGTCGCACATCGGAGCCGAAAGGAACCATTTATGGCCGGTTAGGCGATATGGCCGCCCCGCACCTTCCCCCGCCAACGGCTCAGCATGAGTCGTGACGGCGCGTAGATCGCTGCCGCCCTGCTTCTCGGTCATCCCCATGCCGACCAACGCCGCGGTCTTTTGGGACGCGGGTGCGAACCGGCGATCGTAAATCGCGGAATAGATGGGGGGCAGCCATTCCCTACCGATCTCCGGCTGTTGTTTCAGTGCCGACACAGCGCCGTATGTCATGGTCATGGGACACTGAACGCCGGCCTCGATCTGGCACATCAGATAGACGCCGGCCGCTCGCGCAGCATGCGCGCCGGGACGGGGCTCGGCCCAGGGGGCACTGTGAAGCCCCTGCTCCATGGCTATTGCCATCAGCTCATGCCAGGCTGGATGAAATTCCACCTCGTCCTGGCGGCCGCCATACCGGTCGAAGGCGTGGAGGATTGGCGGATTTCGATTCGCCAGCGCACCCCATGCCATCGCATCCGCCCGCCCCAGGCGAGCGCCGAACAACGTCAGCCCGTCCATCGCCCATGCAGCGCCCGCACGCACCATCGCCGCCGGCAAAACCGGATCGGTGGAAAACAGGTTGTAATCGACGAGCGGCGGCGGCTGGTTGAAAACCGCGTGGGTTTCAAGAACGTCGGGCGAGGCAATGGACATGTTCTACCTAAGATGGGGTACGATTCGGGCGAAATCACCCTGCGTTGTCGAATCGCCTCCACCGTCCGATCCGCCCCGCCGCAATTTCACGAAAGAAATCGTCAATTTTTTTTACATCTGAAAGGAGACGAAAAGATTATATCGCAGTACAGCGCTGGAATCTCGCGATATTTGAAAAATGGCATAACGTTTGCATCGAACCATACAGATTGAGACGCGTCGGTCTTCGACGCGGTTAAGGAGAACGATGTCGATGGTTCGCATCCTTAAATTCGCAACGATTGTCGGAGCCGCGTTGGCCTTCGCCAGCGGCGCGGCGCAAGCAACCTACGTCCCCGCCGGCACGCTGACGGTCGCCGCCGCCTTCAATCCCATCGTCGATTTGAATGCCGACACCATCAAGCTCGCGAGCACCACCGGTGGGCACAAATTCAATTTCTTCGGAGGCACCGACCAGTTTTCAACTGCGGACTCCGGTAATTTGGACCCGCAAGGCCTCACCTCGAGCGCAACGCTTTCCTTCGATCCGACGGTCGGCAACGTCGTGCTCTACTCGGTTTCCCCACTGACCAATCTCTTTCAATTCACCGACACGACATTCGGTGACACCTACGATTTCACGCTCGATAATTCGATCACAACGCTCAGCGATCAGACAACCGGGAGTGGCACGACGATCGGGCTCTATCTGCTGGGCACACTGACAGGGTCCGGAAGCGTCGCCTACGCCGACCCCACCCCCACCGCCCTCACCTTGTCCCTGACCACAACCGGCGGGTCGAACTGGTCCTTGTCCGGCACGCTGTCCAACCCGCCCCCGGGGACCGGGTTACCGGTGCCGGAGCCCGCCAGCATGGTTCTGCTGGGAAGCGGTGTCGCCGCCTTGGGCCTGCTGCGCCGCCGCCGGAAACAATAAGCCGCGCGATCTGGGCTCGAAAACGGCGTCTTCGGACGCCGTTTTTTGTTGCCGGTCCCCTGTGCTTCGCGCTTCATAGCGTTTTACGGCCATGCACGGGGGCGGTCATGTCTCGTTCCACGATCGTTATTGACGATCGGCTTGCGGATTATCTCGACGAAATCATGCGGCCGGAAACCCCTGTGCAAACGGGGCTTCGCGACGAGGCTGCGAAGATGCCGCAAGCCAGTATGCAAATCGGCGCCAACCAGGGTGCCTTCATGGCTTTTCTGATCAAATTGATCGGCGCCAAGCGCGCCCTCGAGATCGGAACGTTTACCGGCTACAGCGCCCTAACCGTGGCAGCCGCGCTGCCAGCCGATGGGAAGCTGGTCTGCTGCGACGTCAGCGAAGAATGGACG
>Ga0105240_10013079_pt1 | contig 11422 bp, 9 predicted proteins | sample KBSC54metaG_FD_80426 | JGI IMG/M metagenome (GOLD analysis project Ga0105240, IMG submission 80426) | Corn rhizosphere microbial communities from Kellogg Biological Station, Michigan, USA - KBS C5-4 metaG | ecosystem: Host-associated > Plants > Roots > Rhizosphere > Soil | place: Michigan, USA...
CAAATTCGTATGTGGCGCGGGCGCCTCGCCTGCGTGTGGCAATTCCAAACCAAATTGAAAAAGGATTTACTAAAAGGACGGACATGCGCAATCGTTTAATACTTTCAACTCTGCTGGCGTTTTCATTCGTCGCCGTGGCACAACAGAAGACCGCCCCAAAGACGAAGTCTTCCGATCAACTGGGCACGCACGCCACCGCCAATTTGCCGTCCGAGGAAGACGTCAACGCCTTCTTACATGAGACTTTCGGTTATGACTCGCAACTCACCTGGAAGATCAAGGGAATCAGGCCGAGCCAGGCCGAAGGTCTTGCGGAAGTGACGGTTCAGATCAGCGGCCCGCAGGGTCAGGGCGAACAGAAATTCTATGTGACGGAAGATGGCAAGCACGCGGTGGTCGGCGACGTAATTCCTTTTGGAGCGCATCCTTTCGAACAAACTCGCCAATTATTAGAGAAAAAAGCGACCGGCCCGTCTCGCGGTCCAGCCAGCGCACCGGTTACGGTAGTTGAATTCAGCGATCTGCAATGTCCGCATTGCAAAGAAGCGGCGCCCACGATCGAAAAGCTCTTGACCGAAGACGCCAACGTTCATTTCGTCTTCCAAAGTTTTCCCTTGCCTATGCACAATTGGGCGATGAAGGCCGCCGAGTATGCGGATTGCGTAGCGCGATCGTCGAACGACGGGTTCTGGAAATACATTTCGAGCGTCTATGCCGCGCAAGCTGACATAACGCCTGAGAATGCTGATCAGAAGCTGACGGAACTTGCCGACAGCGCTGGGGTAACGGGAAAAGATATCGCTGCTTGCGCCGCCAAGCCGGAGACTCAATCACAAGTCGAGGCGTCGGTTGCGTTAGGCAAGTCTGTCGACGTCAACTCGACCCCGACGCTGTTTATCAATGGCCGGCCGGTAGGGGTGAATGGCAACAATTACGACGTTCTGAAGCAGATTGTGGATTTTGCGGCGAACGATAAATAGCGTCTCTACTTCGGCAAATACACTTCTGTGTTTTGTCCGACGCCGCGCCGGGTAATGTGAGGCGTGATCACCACCAGCAATTCGTCATATTCAGTTTGTTTGGTGTTGGTGGCCGTGATTTTGTTCAGAATCGGTATTTGACCTAACCCCGGAATGCCGCTCAGGTCGCGGGTCTCGCTGCGGCTGATCTGTCCCGCGATCACCGCCGGCTCGCCGTCCTCCAGGCTGATGCTGCCTTTGTACTCGCGATTGCCGATCACCGGCACGCCATTGATAGACTGACCAGCGAGCGCGCGCAGATTGATTTCGAGTTGCATGCTTACATTTTTGTCTGAAGTAATTGAAGGCTTCGCCTTTACCGTCAGCCCGAGATCTTCGTAATTAAAAGATGGAAATGCCGCCTGAAAGCTATTGTTCTGCAATACCTGGGAAATTGCCGCGCTATTAAACACCGGAGCGAAACTCGCATTGAGGATTGGATAGCGCGATCCCATTCGGAAGGTTGCGTCATCGCCCTGCGATGCACGCAGCATGGCTTGATCTAACGACTTGACCCATCCTTCGTTCAATGACAGTTGGGCCGAAAGCTGATCGAGGCTTATGCCGCTTAAGGTTTTGCCGCCACCAAAAGTCGCGAGCGGTTGACTGAAGATTGAGTTCTGTTGACCTTGCAATTGCGCCAACAGCGCTGAAATAGCGGTGTTGTTCGCTTGGTTGATCCCACCGCTCGAAATTAGCTGATTAACTAAATCCTGAATATTTTGACCGCCTAAGGCCGCAAGCGCAGCCGCAGGAATGTTGAATAAATTGAAGTCGTTGGGGATATGAACCCCAATGTTGCGCGCAAAAGTATGGCTCACCTGGTAGACGTGAACGTCGAGCATGACCTCGGGACGGGTGGCGTCGAGACTTTGCAGCAGCTGAGTTGCAGCGTCCAGAGTGGATTGCGGCGCACGTACCACAATTGTTCCCGAAGCCGGATTAGGAGTCACTGAGCGGATTTCGAGGATCGTACGCAGAAGGTTAACGATTTCAGTGAACGCTGCAGGCGTATCGATTCCAGGTATATAAAAGGTGCGCATCGCCATGCGCTCGAACTGCCGCCGATTCTCCGGACTGTCGGTCGCGACCAGGATTTGCTTGTTGGTCAGTGGTGACCAAAATGTTTTGGTCACTGCTCCCACCGCTTCCATGGCCTTGAAAAAGTCAACGTTATCGATGTCGAAAGAAACTCTGCGGGAAGGGACGGAGTCCTCAATTTGGACGGAAAGCCCATACGAGCGAGCGATGGTAGAGATCAGTTCTTTGCTATCTCCACGAAAGTGAAAGCTGGCTAGATTGTGTCCAGGGGCGAGTTGGATCTCCCGCGATTGTTCGACGACCACCGGCGGACCAGAGGGCGCGGGCGTCGAATCAGCAACTGCGTCCCGCATGCGCTCTTGTGCGAACTTATTACTGGGATCGAGATTCACCGCGGAACGGAAATCGGCCAAAGCTTCAATCTGTTTGCCGGATTGCAGCTCGGAATTCCCGCGCTCGATGTGGTTGTAAACCAGCTGCTGGCGCGCGACTTCGAGAGCGGTCATGTATTCAACGTTGCGCGGGGTCAGGTCGTTGGCATGTTGGAACTGCTCGTATGCCTGATCTGGATAGCTTTTCTCCAGTTTTAGCCCGCGACTGAACGCCTCGCGAGCTTCCTTCAATTCCTGCTTGCTGGGATTGCACTGAGCTTCGCTGGCTGCTGGGGGACAGGGCAGCAGACGGGGCGCCTGTTCTGCGCTCAAGGCAGCAGAGACGAGCAAACACACAACGACACACCCAGCCCAGCGCATCTCACGATTGTAACCGGGAGCGCTGGGGGTAAGGCCATGTTTCAAAAGGCACCGGTACCTTCGGGGAACGTGGCCTGCTTGGAAACTTGCCGCTCTTTGGCGTATAAAAGTTAGTTGGGCGCCTGTTTCCGTTTTTGCATGTGCCCTCAAGGGTTTAGCCACTCAGCAAGGAATAGCGAGGAATAATGTCCAGCCTGACCATGACGCACGCGCCCAAAGGGCTGGAGGGCGTGGTCGCCACCACATCGAAAATCTGCTACATCGACGGCGAAGAAGGCGTACTGGCCTACCGTGGAATCGATATTCACGAACTGGCTGACCACTCCAACTTTGAAGAAACCTGCTACCTGCTGTGGAATGGCGCATTACCCACCAAGAATCAACTCAAAGAGTTACACGAGCGCCTGGCGGCCGAGCGCAAGCTGGATCCGGCGATTATCGATATGCTCCGCAGCTTGCCCAAAGGCGCCATGCCTATGGACGTGCTGCGCACGGCGGTTTCGGCGTTAGGCTTGTACGATCCTGAGCAGAAGAAGGGCGATCACGCTGCGAATGTAAGCAAGTCGATCCGCTTGACTTCGCAAATTGCGATGATCGTCGCTGCCTATGACCGGCTGCGAAAAGGTAAGGACGTGGTGAAGCCGGACCTGTCACTGTCGCATTCTGCCAATTTCCTGCTGATGCTGAACGGTGAGCCACCTTCGAAAACCGCCGAGCAGGCTCTGGATATTGCTCTGATTCTTCATGCCGATCACGAATTGAATGCGTCGACCTTTGCCGCCCGTGTGACCGCCGCCACCCTTTCGGATATGCACTCGGCGATCACTTCTGCCATCGGCACGCTAAAGGGGCCGCTGCATGGGGGCGCAAACGAAGCTGTGTTCCATATTCTCGAAAAGATCGATGCGGAGAAGGCTGATCCAGTGGAGTATGTTCGCGGCCTGCTGGCGCAAAAGAAGAAAATTTCAGGCTTCGGTCACCGGGTGTATCACACCGAAGATCCGCGGGCCACGCATCTCCGCAAAATGTCCGAAGATCTCTGCAAATCCAGCGGACAGGCGAAGTGGTTCGAAATGTCGCGGAAGATTGAACAGTTCATTAAATCCGAGAAAAAGCTCAATGCCAACGTGGATTTTTACTCAGCTTCCACTTACCACGTGCTGGGAATCGACGTTGATCTGTTCACGCCGATTTTCGCGGTTTCGAGAATCAGTGGCTGGAGCGCGCACGTCATCGAGCAACTAGACGACAATCGCCTGATACGCCCGCGGGCTGACTATATCGGGCCTGCATACCCGCAGCACTGGATCCCCATTGACAAGCGCTAACTGATTTACTTGTGCCGCGGCGAGCCGGCCGAAGCAGGAGCGGACGAACTCGGAGCGGACATTCCCGTCGAACGCGGCATCGGTTCCAGCCGAGGCATAGGCTGAGAAGCACGCGAGGAACTTCCTGATCTCCCTCCGGCATTCCCCATTCGCCCCGCGGATGATTGCATTGGTACCGACTGCACAGGCACGCGCTGGCTCACGACTCCGCGCTCCTGAGTTTTTTGCGACAGCTTCGCCATATTCTGAAATTGTCCGCGAGGCACACCCAATCCAGCTGAGTTGTTGCGGACGATTAATTTGTTTCCCGTGAAGGTTGAGGCTGGCCCACGATTAACCACCACTGTGCTGGTTCCACTCACTGGCGCATGCGGTGCCACGAATGACTTCGGTGCATTGCGGACAACTGGTTGCGAATACCAGTTGTTCCAGGCACCGCCTGGTTGCCATGCCCAGCCGTATCCGGGCAGGAAAACCCATGCGCCCGTGTGATAAGGCGTCCATCCCCAGGGATAGGCCGAAACCCAGCCGAATCCAAATCCAGAATTGAATGCCCAAGCGCCATCCATGAACGGATCCCAGCCCGCGCCGACAAGGTACGGTTGCCACATCATGCCGTAGCCGGGCGCGTTGAAGAAGCTTCCGTAATAGGAGAGATCGGTGGTGCCGTACACATATGGCGAGTAGCTGTTGTAAGACTTGGCGGCATAACGTGTGCGATATTCGTTCTGTTGATCGTCCCACTCGTCGTAAGGCGTTTGCTGAATATTCTTTGCGACCTTGTACTGATTACTATCCAAGTCGAAGCTGACGGTCTGGTTCTTCTTGACTTCGATCATTCCCGAAGGACCATCAACTTGAATGAGCCCCTTAAAAACCGCAACCGTTGAATCGTCGTCTCCGAGAATCACGCGCAAGTGCGACGCACGGGCGAGCACGATTTTCTTGTCTTCGAACCGAACTGAAAACTCGTCATCCTTCGTTCCGGTGAAATTGATAAACGCTGTGCCGCTCGTGACTTGCACCTCAGAAACTTTGGCTCCCGACTCACGCAGTGACAGTTTCGAAAATCCCACCGTGCTGTCAGCCACGAGGCGCAGCGTGCTTCCGTCCTCAAACTCCACCTCGGCGCGTCCGTCGGCAGTCTTGAGCTTGGCACCCTCGGTGATGGGCAGATTGACGATGGCTTTTTCATAAGCTGCACCCGCGCCACGGGAAATCTGCACTTCGCCGTCGATGTAGCTCAAGCGAACAATGCGGACGTGCGAGTCAGCCATTGCGGAAAGAGAAGCGATCACCGCGAAAAGAGCGCCGATCAGAATATTGAAACTACGCGAGTTGGGACTGGACATAAGGGCCTCCGAGAGCGCTCTGTTTGATTAGAGCACCTTTCAACCTGTTTTGTTGTCTCCTCCGCGTCTTTACTACAACCAGACCGAATCGGCCAATGCGCAAAAAAGCCGGACTCTCGCGAGTCCGGCGCTTCGCCAACCAAAAACTACGTCAGTGAACTTCGCGCCTGGCCTCATCTGCCTGCTCGGCCAGTTCGTGCAACAGGGCAAAGAACTCAGGCGATTGCCCGCGGAAGAGGCCCATCGCGGTGAGGAACTTCACCACGCCCATGGCAATTCCCCTTGTTTCCGTCGGCCGAATCACCGAGCATCGCGGGAGCTTTCGGCTGATGAATGGGCAGGGCTCGGGCATGATCAAGTTAGTTTGGAACTCCTCGCCGCCAAAAGGCGGGGAATTAAGGTCGGGAAAAGTTACTGACACACCGGTGACGGGATCCTTTGCAGTCAAAGGAGGCGCGTTACCTGCTTTATCCGCCCATGTCTGGAAATGCATCGTCTCTGTCGGACCGATGCTGATCAGGATCCTCAGCACTTCGACGCTACTGGCCCGTTGTGCCATCGCCGGATAAAGGCTATTGCCGCCTTGTTCAATGGTGGGAAAGTGAAAGCCCGCGGTGTTGGCAATTGCCTGAAGGAAATTTGGATCGGTCGTGTCGTCGTCGGTCCGCGGAATTGCCGTGTGCATTCCCACTGCCAGGGTAGGGATTGCCTGCGGGAACTTGAAATTTGGATCCAGATCCGGATTCTGGTTGCTGCTGCGATAGCGCGTCCACCAACTTGTATCTAGGGTAAGCTGCATCAGGTTTGTGAGGCGGAGTTTCCCGCTCGATCCAGTGGCCTTGCTGCCGGGCAAGGTTCGAAATGGCTCCAAATCCACCTTGCGCGCTCCTTTAGAAGCGAGATACGCATTCAGGAAATTCTGGTGAGTAAACTCGTCATCGGTATTGTCGTGGACGTACTGGGCCATATCGGAATCGAGTTGCGAAAGCGCTGCAGTGTAGGCAACGTTTCCGCTTCCGCCGGGAACTTCGCTGTCCGGAATGCCTCCCAGTTCGTTGTACTGCACCCAAAAATCTGTCTCCAGGATCTCGGCTGCAGCTGCGAATCTGAGCAGCGCGGCGTCTCCCCTGGTCAAGCGACCGTTTTGTTCCTCTCGGCCTTCGTCTGCGAATGCTAACGGGCTGCTGGCTAAGAGCGCAGTACCCATCGCAGCCGCACCTGCCGTCGTCATTCCCTTCTTCAGAAACGAGCGCCGGTCAACCGTGTTGCTTACATCCTTGAATTTATCTTCCATGAGGTAGTGCTCCTTCGGGGGATTGGATCGTGCACACCCGAACCGGGATCGGGTTCAGTCACGAACCTAGAAGCGAACGTAGTTCAGGCATGGGTCGGCGATTGTCAATTGGAAACCTCACCCGTGTAATTTCTTTGTTGGAAATTTATCTCCAGAGTTGCTGGTCACAATGCCGCGTTAGTGAAATGGTGGGAATACAATAGATGTATGCGGCGCGTTTACCTCGACAACAATGCCACCACGCCTGTTTTGCCGGATGTTTTAGAGGCGATGCGGCCGTATTTTGAAGAGCATTTCGGGAACGCCTCCTCCATTCATCATCACGGTCAGGAGACGCGCGCAGCGGTCGAACGCGCGCGCGAATCAGTGGCGAATCTGTTCGGCTGCCGCCCCGCTGAGGTGGTATTCACCAGCGGCGGCACTGAGGCTGACAATCTGGCGATCGCCGGGCTGGTACAGGATGGTGATCACGTCATTAGTTCGACGATCGAACATCATGCCGTGCTTAATTCCTGCAAGCGTCTTCAGGAGCGGGGAATTGAAGTCACGTATGTTCCGGTGGATGGACGATGCCTGGTTGATCCCGAAGATGTTGGTCGCGCCCTGCGTCCAAACACCAAGCTGGTCACGATCATGATGGCGAATAACGAAACCGGAGTTTTGCAGCCGGTGAATGAGATCGGAAAAGTTTGCGCCGAGGCGGATGTTTATTTCCATACTGACGCTGTGCAGGCAGCTTCGAAAGTACCCGTCCGAGTAAAGGAGATTGGTTGCGATCTGCTTTCGATTTCCGGACACAAATTCCATGCTCCACAAGGTGTGGGCGCGCTTTTCGTGCGTAAGGGAACTACTCTGGAGCCGTTGTTCCATGGAGGTAGCCACGAGCGCTCGCGCCGGGCCGGAACAGAAAATGTTCCAGGAATCGTTGGACTGGGCAAGGCTGCTGAGCTCGCCATCCAGGGATTTGAAAGTGGTAACGATCGCGAGATCGCGAAGCTGCGCGATCGGCTGGAGTCGGCAATTCTGGAGAAAGTCGAAGCAGCGGGTGTGAATGGTGCTGGCGCAGCGAGGGTCCCAAACACCTCGAACATTTATTTCGACTACATCGAGGGCGAAGCGCTCATCATTTCACTCGATCTTAAAGGTCTGGCGGTGTCGACCGGAGCAGCTTGTTCTTCCGGAGCGATTGAGCCTTCACATGTGCTGACCGCCATGGGATTGCGTCCCGATCGTGCCCGAGCCAGCATCCGCTTCAGCCTGGGTAAACAGAATACCGGCAATGATGTGGACTTCGCGATTCAGCTAGTCCCCGCATCGGTTGCGCGCCTGCGCGAGTTGTCCCCTCTGTATAACAAGGGTGAAGCTCAGATCGTTTAGCGATGGGCGTCCACGCCAGCCCCCTCCGTCACAGGTACAATAAAGGTTGCTCGACAATCTCAATTGCATGCCGAACCACGCTACCATCGCTGTTGCCATGTCGGGAGGAGTTGACTCCTCGACCGTTGCGGCCATGCTGCGTGCCGAGGGTTCGAACGTAATCGGCTTGACCATGCAGCTGTGGAACCAGCGCCGTCTGGCCGGCCGCGACGGCATGCCCGAAGCCGTGACCGGCCGGTGTTGCTCGCTCGATGACGTCTATGACGCGCGCCGAGTCGCTGAGACCATCGGCATTCCTTACTACGTGGTGAATCACGAGGATCGCTTCGAGCGCGACGTGGTTCGCCCGTTTGTGCAGGAGTATTTGTCCGGGCGAACGCCGATTCCGTGCAGCCTCTGCAACAATCACTTGAAGTTTGATCAGTTACTGACGGTGGCGCGGCAGATTGGCGCCGACGCGGTGGCGACCGGTCATTACGCTCGGGTCGAGTTTGATGAGGGCCGAAACCGTTGGGTGCTCAAGCGCCCGATTGATCGCGCCAAGGACCAGACATATTTTCTTTTCGGACTCACACAGGAGCAACTCAGCCGGACCCTGTTCCCGCTAGGCGCGATGACGAAGCCTGAAGTGCGCGAACTTGCTCGCAAGTACGGATTGGCTCTCGCTGAGAAGCCTGACTCGCAAGAAATTTGTTTTGTTCCCGGCGGCGATTACAAGAAGTTTATCGACGCATATCTTGCCGAGCAAGGCGACTCGCTTCCTGATACGGCAGGCGAATTGGTGAGCACTGATGGCCGTGCAATCGGCGAGCATACTGGCATTCACAACTTTACCGTGGGACAGCGCAAGGGTCTTGGCGTTGCAACCGGGTCGCCACTCTATGTTTTGCAGATCAAGGGCGACAAGCGCCAGGTTGTGGTTGGCGAGCAGGAAAATCTTTATTCGCGAACTCTGGTTACGAAGCGCAGCAACCTCATTTCGGTGAGTGAACTGCCGGACCCGATGCGGGTCAGCGTGAAGATTCGCCATCGTCACGAGCCGGCTACAGCGACAATCGAGATGATCGGCGCTGATGAGATTGTTGTGAACTTTGATCAGCCCCAGCGCGCGGTTACCCCGGGACAGGCTGCGGTTTTCTACGACGGCGATATCGTTGTCGGCGGCGGCTGGATAAGTTAAACACCTTTTTATCCTGTGGTACTCTGAGCCGAGTTTCCGAACTCTGCGCCTTTGGCTTGTCGAAATATGCCTGATGTCCTCGAGCGGTTAAAAGTTTTAATGGATTCTTCGACGCCGATAGTGATCCTCGAAACCGTCGAAGAGACCCGCGCCGTTCGACTGGTGCACGCGGCTGCCACGCCATTAAATCTCGCAGTCTTCGAGTGGACGATTGCCAGTGGGCTGGTTCGCTGCGCGAATGACGCCAGTTCGTATGCGCAGCGCTCCATGCCGACAATGCGTGCCACGCCGAATTATTCTGCAGACCCCAATGCGCAGGCGATATACAACAGCCGCGACCCGTCGCAGGCGCTGAGTAATCTCGAATCCATTTCGATCGAAGCCGTATTCATCCTGAAGGATTTTCATCGCCACATGGCCGACCCGGTGGTGGTGAGAAAGCTGCGCGATGTTGGGCAGAAATTTTCAGCCAACCGTCGGACGGTCGTGATTACCGCACCCACCATTGAGGTCCCGCCGGAGCTAGCAAGCCTCGTGGAATTTCTGGAACTGCCGCTGCCCGACAGGCCACGTCTGCGTCAGATGGTTGATGAGGTCTTTATGCGTCTGGCGCAGGGGCATGATCTTCATCGCAACCTTGACGCGGCTGGTTTAGACGCAGTGGCTGACAATCTTCGCGGCTTGACCGAAGAAGAAGCTGATCGGGCCATCTCGCGTGCGATTGTGAACCGCCGTGGCTTAACTCCAGAAACCACGTCCGATATGCTCGATGCCAAGAAAGAGTTGCTGCGGCATTCGGGCTCGCTGGAGTTCATCGAGGTTTCCGACAAGCTGGCAGGCGTGGGTGGGTTGGATAATCTGAAGCTATGGCTGGCGCAACGTCGCGGATCATGGGAAGATTCGGCGCGGAAATTTGGCCTCGATCCCGCGCGAGGCGTGATTATTCTGGGAGTGCAGGGATGTGGCAAATCTCTTTGCGCGCGCGCGATTGCCGGCGAATGGAACTTGCCGCTGGTTAAGTTCGATAGCGCCGATATTTATGACAAGTACATCGGAGAGACTGAAAAGCATATACAGCAGGTGTTTCGCGTAGCCGAAGCCTTGGCGCCGTGCGTCCTCTGGATTGACGAGTTGGAAAAAGTTTTTGCCGGAAGCGGCGCGGATTCAGCCTCGGTCGATGCCGGCGTTTCGTCTCGTCTGTTGGGATCGTTTCTCTCCTGGATGCAGGACCGAAAAGCTCCAGTGTTTGTTGCTGCGACTTGCAACAATGTGAGCGCGCTTCCGCCTGAACTGATTCGCAAGGGAAGATTTGACGAATTGTTTTTCGTTGATTTGCCGAACCAGCTAGAACGAAAGCAAATTCTGGTTTTACAACTAAGCAAACATAATCGAGATGCGGCTACCTTTGACCTGGATCGTGTTGCCGCTGCTTCACGAGGTTTTTCCGGCGCTGAAATCGAGGCAGCGGTGCAAAGCGCGCTCTATAAGGCTTACAGCGCTAAACAAGAACTCAGCACGCAGGTTTTGCTGGATGTGATCTCGCAAACCGTGCCACTTTCAGTCACGCGAGCCGAAGAGATTGAGGCCCAGCGCGCTTGGGCGAAGACCCGCGCCGTGCCGGCGTCGGTACAGAGCACGGGCGAGACAGCATAGAACTCGTAAGAAGATTGGAGAGATGAATGGCCACGCTAGGCCTGATCGAGTACAAAGATGCCAACCCTGAAGTCCGCGCCGTCTATGACGACATCATGCAGACGCGCAAGACTGACTGGATCAATAACTTCTGGAAGGCGCTTGCCAACGATCCGGCCACGCTCAAGCGAACATGGGAGGACATCAAGCAGATCATGGCGCCGGGAGCACTGGATGCGCTGACGAAAGAGTTGATTTATGTTGCTGTGAGCGTCAGCAACCAGTGTGGTTACTGCATTGCATCGCACACCGCCTCCGCGCGAAAAAAGGGAATGAGTGATGATATGTTCCGCGAATTGATGGCGGTGGTCGGAATGGCAAACGAAACCAACCGTCTATCGGCGGGATATCAGATCGAGATCGATCCGCAATTCAAAGTCTAGTTTC
>Ga0105240_10013080_pt1 | contig 11422 bp, 4 predicted proteins | sample KBSC54metaG_FD_80426 | JGI IMG/M metagenome (GOLD analysis project Ga0105240, IMG submission 80426) | Corn rhizosphere microbial communities from Kellogg Biological Station, Michigan, USA - KBS C5-4 metaG | ecosystem: Host-associated > Plants > Roots > Rhizosphere > Soil | place: Michigan, USA...
CATGATCCACCGATTTGCTCGAGGCCAACAGATGCCAGGCGGGCCATAAGTACCCGAAACACAGAATGAGCAGCGCGTAGCGTAATGACTCCTGGCCAAACAGGTGCCCGAGCGCATCGCTGATTGTGCCCGTCGCGAGCGGCCCCAGTCCGTTACCGATCAGAGAAGCAAAGAACGCCGCAATGGCCGTCGTTGACGCGCGCATCTGCTCGCCCACTAACGTCAGTATGACAGCCCAAGCGGGAGCGCAGACGGCGGCCGCAGCCATATTGCTCAACGCCATCAGACCCAGGGCCAGGTGGTAATTCGGCATCAAATAAATCAAGACCGCGCAGACCCCGGCCACCACCACGGTAAAGGCGGCGACCTCGAGTTGCAGCCGCTCATTGTTACCCGCGCGGCGGGACGCCAGGACACCCCCAAGGTAAACGCCCAACATGCCTCCCACTCCATAGATCACGGCCAGCCACACCCCGAGCTCGCCCGTTTTCAATCCAAAACTGCGAATCAAAAACGTGGGCTGCCATATCCAGGCGGCACTCGAGAAGAAGACCGATGTCGCATTGAACAGCAGCAGGTGTCGGGTCGTGGTGTTGGCCCAAAGAATGCGCCCGACGTGGCTCAGCTTCGGCGCCTTTGCCCGTAACGCATCGGGGCCGACCGGGGGGCGAGGGTCCTTCAAGGTGAACCGCACCAAGGCTGCCACAACGATCCCCGGCAGACCGAGCAACACGAACATCATTCGCCAGCCATAGAGTTGGTTGAGCCAACCACCCAGCCCAAAGCCGATCAGCACTCCAAAGCTCGCGCCCGTCATATAGATGGCCAAGGCCCGCGGACGTTCCGCTCGGGTGAAATACTCGGCAACGAGGGACTGCGCGGGGGGATTGCAGCCCGCCTCGCCGATTCCTACACCCACGCGCAGCAGCAGCAACTGCGGGAAGTTGGCGGCTGATCCGCACAAGGCGAACAGAACGCTCCATACAGCAGTTGTCAGCGAGATAATGGTCACGCGGTTGCCACGATCCGCCCAACGAGCAATCGGAATGCCCATCGTTCCGTAGAAGACGGCGAATGCGATGCCCGTCAGGAATCCCAATTGCTGATCGCTCAGATGCAAATCGACCTTGATGTCCTGCAAAACAAGTCCCAACGCTCCAGGGTCAACGCAGTTGAGCGTCAGTGCCGCAAACAGCACCGCCAGTAAGTAATTGCGATTGCGCGGCGCGTTCATTCCGTATCCCAGTAGCGGGGAAAGGCGGGGCGCGTTGCGGTCGGACGCGGGTTGTTATTCAACAGACCCATAACCACCTCAACGGCTTTCTCCAGCTGCAGATCGTGCCCGCTGCGCGCCGCGCTTGGATCGTCCTCGATTTCGAAATCGGGCGATACACCACGGTTCTCGACGTCCCATTCTCCGTCCGGGCTGTAGAACGCGAGATTGGGCGCGCACACGCCGCCGCCGTCTGCGAATTCTGGTGGAAGCAGATGATGTCCCACCAGCCCGCCCCAAGTGCGCTTGCCGACGAGCGGCCCGAGACCGATCCTGCGGAACATCCAAGGCAGGGCCTCCCCACACGAGCAGGCCATTTCGTTGATGATCATCACCTTGGGACCAAAGATGCCCAACATCGGCGAGGTGGTATCGCGGCCCTCACGCGTGTGCCAATGGTTCAGTAACGGTCGACTCAAGCAGTCGATGAGGTATCCCGGCGCGCTCCCGCCCGCGTTGTAGCGGCCATCGATGATCGCCGCCTCCTTACCTATTTGAGCGAAGAAGTAGCGGTTGAAGGCCTTGTAGCCCGCGTACGCGCAATCCGGTACGTAGATATAGGCCACGCGGCCGTCGGTAAGCTCATTGACCGTGCGGCGATTCTCCTCCACCCAAGCAAAGTGCCGCAGTTCATACTCGTCCTCCACCGGAACAACCAGCAACTCTCGCGCACCCTCGCCGTCCGGGCTCGCACCCACTTTCAAACGGAGCTGCTTACCCGCTGTGTTCTCAAAGTGACTGTATACGTCCACCGATACATCGATATCGCACCCATCTACCGCCAAGAGGTATTCTCCCGCCATCACATTCATTCCTGGCTCAGCCAGCGGTGCGCGGCCATTGGGATTCCAGGGGTCGGCCCCATAAATGCGAGTGAAGCGGTATCTTCCATTGACCGCCGCATAATCGGCGCCCAAAAGACCCACGCCAAATCGTTTCGACTTGTAAAAGTCAGGGCCCCAGGCATCCTGATGACCCACTGTCAGGTTCGCCAACATCTCATTGAACAGATAATCCAGATCATCACGGCTGACGATATGGTGCAGAAAGGGTCGGTACCTGTGTTTGATCTGCTCGAGCTCGACTCCGTGCAACCCCGGGTCGTAGAAGAAATCCCGCTGGTCTCGCCACGCTTCGTCGAACATGTGCCGCCAGTGTGCTCGGGGATCGACGAAGACCTGCATACAATCGAGCTTCAGCGGATTGCGGCACGTCGATCCACTCGGGTCTGCGCCCGTTTGCTCTACCGAGGCGATGAACCACTGGACCTTCCGGGCATCGTCGTATTTCCCGTACAACATCTCCTCGCCATCAAACGAAAGATCGAAGTAGAGGACGCTCTCGAGAAGGCGCTGCATCTTGCGGCTCTCGAGATCGAACAGGTGCACCTGCAGTACGGGTGAACCGCCACGAGGTTCCTCCACCACCTGCCCCTCGAGTAGGAAGATGGAACCTTCGCGGCCTGTCACAAGGCCGACGTAGGCGCGCGCCGGAACAGGTAGCGGTACGATGCGCCGGTGAAGGTCGTCAAAATCGATGTGCACAACCTGCCGCATGTTTTGCGATGCGACGGACGTGAGCTCTTCGTCCTTCTGCGGAGCCGTCGGTGATGCAGTGGCCTTACTCAACAGCATTGCATAGACGGCACGGGTCACCGGACGAAGAAAGGTCGCCATGTCCCAGCCGGTGCTCAGACCGGTGTCGGTGCTGGCCGTGAAATAGAGGTACTGGCCTTTACGGTCAAATGCGACGTGGCGTACATCGCTCATTCCGTCGGTCAGCTGGTAACTCCGCTCCTCTTCGAGCGAGTAGATGAATATCGCGTGTAAATAGCTTTCCAGCTGCTTGATGTAGGCCATCCATCGGCCGTCGGGGGACCACGCAAACTGCAGATCGCGGACGGGATCGAAGTTCGCGAACCGGTCGGTGTCTACGAGTACGGGAACTCCCTCCTTTAGATCGACGTACCAGTAGTTGAGCTGCTTGTCGACATAACCGATTTTCGATGAATCGGGCGACCATCGAGGCGAATAGTAGTACGTCGGCTGGGGTCCCAAGTCGATCTTTCTGACCGGCTCGTCAGGGCGTTGGACATCACGGATATGCAGCGCATATTCACCGGACTCGTCGCTGAAATAGGCTATTGAGCGACCGTCGGGTGACCACGCGGGATCACGTGCCACCGCGCACTGATCCTGAGCGAAAGTCCGAATATCGCCCTGTTCCGCGGGCACGGTGAAAATTGTTCCACTCACACCGAACACCGCGCGCGCTCCAGTCGGGGATAACTTTGGTTTGCAGGCCGCGCCACACCTGTCCGCGACAGTGTGAAATCGCGGCCTGGGCTCGGGAAAGTCGGCGGTGGGGAGAATATCGAGAGTGCGACTCGTACCGGAACTCAGATCCAACAGATGCAGAGAGCCGAATTGCTCATACAGAATGGCGTCTGAAGAGGCGGCGGCGCATTTGATGTCAAAACCGTCGTTGTCGATGGTTCTTTTCACCCGCTGGGAACTCAGAGCGTATGAGAAGAGCGTCACCGGGCCGTCACGGTCGGACAGGAAATAGATCTCCTCTGCGATCCACATCGGGTTGAAGTCGTTGGAGTTATGCCGCGGAATTCTCGCCTCGATTTGAGAATCGGCCAGCTTGGCGATCCAGATAGGGGTGGTCTGACCTCCTCTGTAGCGCTTCCACTCGCGCTGCGTCTGAACGTTTGGAACATAGGCGATGCGCGCGCCGTCTGGCGAGAATGATCCCTGCGACGCCCGTTCGAGGGGCAACGACGTCACACATCCACCATCGGACGGCACGGTTAACAGCTGTTGGAACGCACATGGACTACCCGCAAAAGCGGCCCGGCGGGAGCTGAACACAATGCGCGCCCCATCCGGTGTCCAGCCCAGCATTTCACGCGTCTTGAGAGGGCTTGTCCCTCCAAGATCGGCGGGGTGATGGGTTATACGCTGGGGCTCGCCGCCCTGCGTCGGCACCGTATAGACGCCCCGAAAACCGTCGTACTCCGCCGCAAAGGCAATGCGCCCGCCGTCAGGCGAGAACGCCGGCAGAGCTTCCCGGCCTGCAGTTGTCAACCGGCGTAGGTTCTCGCCGCTGCGTTCGGCCACCCAAATGTTTCCGCCGTAGGCAAAGGCAATATGAGTTTTGCTCAGTGCAACGTCGCGGAAGAGAAAGGGGTCGCGAAGTTGCTGCTTGACGCGTTCTTTCACGGTCAAAATGTACGAGTCACGCTCAACCCAAACGTTCTGGGCTGAGTGACTGTATACGTGTTTGGATCAGTATAGGCGTACTGGTAATCGATTCCCCCCGCCAGTAGGCCGCGTTTATCCGTGAGGTTGTTGACGAAGGCGGTGATCGTCCAGGCGCCATATTTCAGACCCCCGTGCGAGTCCACTTGCGCATAGCCGGGGAAACGGGCTCTGTCCAACCCAACCGGCTGAAGACCTCCCAGCCGATCGCCGACATAGCTCAGCGCAGCGCCTATGAAGGCGGTCAGCGGCCCACTCACGACAAACTCCTGATCGACCGACAAATTGCCGGAAAAGCGGCTAACGTAGGGTAATCGGTCACCCGGTGCTCCTGCGTACAGGGCCGCAGATGGGGGTAACTTTGCTGTATAGATGGCATCGGTCCATGTGCCCCAAGCCGCAACCGTCAGGCCCTCAATGGGTCTCGCTTGCATCGAGAGCTCCACTCCCTGACTCTTCGCGGTTCCCGCATTGGTTTGGTAGTTGGCGGACTCACCGCCCGGTCCCGTTGCTGTCAGGCCGACTTGAATATCCTTCCAGTTGATTCGGAAGATGGAAGTGTCGAAGGAGAGCGTACGGTCCAGAAAGTCGCCCTTGAATCCGAGCTCATAGTTCTCTGTTTTTTCCGGCCCGTAGGCGCATGACACTCCGGCGAAACCACAGGTCGTATTGGTGCCGCCCGGCCGGTAGCCGGACGCGAATCGAGCATACACAATTGCGTCGGGCGTTAGCTTGAATCGAGGCGTGAAGAGATACGTGAAGGGAGAATCCTTCGCGTGGATATCCGGAGAGCTAACCAACCCGAACGGGGCTGCGGCCGGGCCAGACCAGTCGGTTGCGAAGACTTGCCTGCTTTCACTCTTGCGCCCACCCAACTGGACGTCGAATCGATCCGTGACCCTGTAGGTGATATCGGTGAACAGCGCGTACTCCTCGTATTTCTTGGTGTAGAGGGAGCCGAGGAAGTAATCGGCCGTGTGTGCACCGGTACGCGGATTTGCGCCGAAATCCTGCTCCAGGAGAATCGCTTTCTCATGCGCATAGAACCCACCGAGCAGCCAGGTGATCCGATCAGCGAGAGGCACTGACAAACGTAATTCCTGGGAGAAATTTCGGATATTGGGTGAATCCGCTACGGCACTGCCAGGACCCGTGGTGTTGAGATACTCATTGGCGGTAGCATCCCAGTAGCCGTCCAGGAGTCGCGTTTGGTCATGGTAGGAGTAAAGGTGATAGACGTTATACCCCGTGAGGGAGGTCAGCTGCACGCTGCCGAAATCGGCCTTCAGGGTCGCGCTGTAGGCTTGAGTCTTCGCCTCCACGATCTGGGTATTTGGAATGGCTCGCGTCTGTAAATCCCCGAAGCCGGGTCCTATGGCCGTAACTTCGGCGCCGTCGCGCTTGGAATCCTGAACCAGTGCACTGAGCTTCAGCGATAACGTCTCTGAAGGTTTCCACAGCAGGGCAAGCCGGCCGCCGTCGCTGGTGCGACGATTGACACCGTGTTCCCCGGTTTCGATGTTGTCGATGTAACCCGGGTCTTGTGTACTGAATACGCTGGCCCGAATACCAACGGTGTCGTTGACAGGCACATTCACTGCTGCCCGGACGTTATAGCCGGGCGACACACCGTTGAATAAGCTGCTGGTACCGAACTGGACGCGCCCACTGAATTTCTCGGTGGATGGGTCGACAGTCACGAATTTGAGCAGCCCGCCGACACTACTGACTCCGTATAGGGTCCCTTGCGGTCCACGCAACACCTCCACGCGCGCCAAATCGCCCGGATCGATATCCGGCTGACCCGGGCCGATTCCCCCAAGGGGAGTTCCGAAAGGAACATCGTCCACCAGAACGCCGACGGCCGCCTCGCCGGAACCGCTGGACGGTATGCCGCGGATCGACAGATCCGCGCCACCCAGGAATGGATTGCTATTCAGGCTGAGGCCCGGAACCTGGCTGTAGTAATCCTGCAAGCGCAGTAGATTCGACTGCAGGAGCACTTCCCCGGTAAGTGCGGTGACGGGTATCGGCACATCCTGCAACCGCTCCTCGCGCTTTTCGGCAGAGACGACAATCTCTTCGAGCTTGACGGACTCACCCGTACCCGCCTGCGTCACGAACCCGGCAATGCTCCCGGCCGATACAGGATCCGCCTGGGCCAGGCGAAATCGATCCCAGAGTGCCGCGGGCGATTGCGAGCTCGAGATGGAAGCCGGCGCAGTCTTCATCGGCGGCAGGGCGGATCCGGTCTCGCCTGAAAGCGTTACCGTTTGCGCATCGACGAACACGTAGTTGAGCCCTGTCTTCGCCAACATCCGTCCAAGCGCCTCCTCGGGCGTCAGCGAGCCACTGACTGCGGGCGAGTCACGACCCTCCACGAGGTCCGTCGCGTACACGAGCTGGATTCCCGCTTGGTGGGCGAGTTCCGCGAGAGCGGAGCCCAGATTCTGCCGTGGGATATCAATGTTATGCTTCACTGCCGCCTGCGCGAGCGCGGGTGCGATCCCTGCGAAAGCCAGGCCGATGCTGGCGACCAGGACGCGTAATGTCATGAGCATTCCCCCGATGAGTGTTGTACGGACCCACTGGCGTGTGGGTAGCTGGCCCATGCCAGTCTGTTGTGTTGTCACGGGGTAAGAGTGTTGGCGCTGGAAAAGTGGGTACCGGGGAGATACGGAAGCGGTTGTACTCATGAACGCCTGGAAATGCGAATCTCGTGAGCCGTGCGCTCGATCAGAACGCCCTGCAGGCCGGCGAGATAGTGCAGTAGAGACTCCGGATTCGTGCTGTGGAAGACCGCGTTGATACGGAGATTCGCGAGCGTGGGATCGCTTAGAACGAGGGGCACGTGCGTGTAACGGTTGAACTCTTCGAGGACGTCACCCAAGGGTTGATCATCGAAACGCAACTCCTGATGCAGCCAGCCGGTCGCGGCTGCGGTATCTGTTTTTTTGGGTTTCCGGACGGTTCCGTTGGGAGCAACGCGAACTTGCTCTCCTGCGGCCACCAGGAGGGTGCCAGCTACACCGGCGGCGGGTCCGGGAGACGAAGCGCCCTCATCGGCATCGACCTTCACACGTCCCTCGACGACCGTCACGACGGTGCCGGAATGTTTGAGGTTGACGTCAAACTGCGTGCCGACGGCGCGAACTGACACGTTGCCGCCCCTGACTATGAAGGGTCTGTATGCATCGTGAGCGACTTCGAAGAGTGCTTGACCGGCCGTGAGCTCGAGTTCCCGGATATTGGGATTCATACGCACGCGCAGTTTGGAGCGGGAGTTGAGCCTGATAATGGATCCGTCCTCCAGCGTGAGGACGCGCTGCTCCGCGATCTCGGTGGTGTAGGTATCAGCCGCGTAGTGCCACCAGCCGAACAGGGATCCTGCGGCGATCAGCGCCATGGAAGCCGTCAGAGCCCACAATCGCCACCGCGCCCCGGCTCTGTTGCCGTGGCCGGGACCTGTCGCGGGCGGCGCTCTGGGGAGTGGGACGACATTCTGCGCAGCCGCGGCGAGATCCGCCGGAAAATCGGGGTCGATGAGCGCGGTGTGCGCCCAGAGCCTGGCGACTTCGAGGTAGGCGCCAACATTCACCGGGGAGGCGCGCAGCCACTGCGCAAAGGCCTCGCGATCCTCCGCGGACACGGAGGGCTCCCGCATCTTGACGAGCCAGTCGGAGGCCTCCTCCACGATCTGGCGGGGTGTTGTCTGCCTACGGCGTGCCATCCCAACCTCCTTCATCCTTGTCCATGCGCTGACGGCAGTGTGCTAGCGCCTGCGACAGATATTTCTTGACCATGCTGCACGACACACCGAGCCGGGCGGCGATCTCTTCATAAGTGTGTCCGTCGCGGCGGTGCCAGATGAGGGTGGCGCGCGCCTTGGGTGACAGTCCTTCCATGACTTGTTGGATACGCCGGATGCGTTCCCGCTGCACCACCAGTTCCTCGGGAGCGGCCGAAGCGAAGTCCCCAACATCCGCGGTCAGCTCATCGGCGGCGTCTTCCTCGATGGCGATGTGTGGCGGGTGCCGCGAACGCTTCAGGGCGTGCTCGCGTGCGATGTTGGAGGCGATGGTAAAGAGATACGCCTCGGGAGTCCGGATCAGGTCGGGACGCTCGAGTCTCAGGATGCGCAGGTACACTTCCTGAACGAGATCAGGCGCGTCGGAGGCGTTGGGCAAGCGGGAGACGAAGAAGCGCAGCAGCGGGGGGCCGTGACGGGCCACCACGGCGGCGATAAAGCGCTGTTTCCAGCTGCGTTTCAAATTCATTCTCTGACCGGTTGCGGTCTGTCTTGGCGCTCAGGCTCGTACTGTAGAAGAGTGTCGGGCGGAGAAATGTGGGCACCCGGGGCGCCATGACTTTCAAGTCCTTGGTTTTATTGAAGATTTCATTATGGCCGCCTGGGCGCCCGGGGTGAGCGCCTTTATGACGGCTGCATCGAGGTCCACCGCCGGTCCCGCCGCGAGAACGGTACAGAAGCGGCGGCAGTTGAGGTCGGGATTGACCGGGTCGGTGCTCTGCAAACGATAGCGGTACTCCCCGGGTGTTGGCGGTGCGCCATGCAGAGCGTGGACAGACGAATTGCCAGAGTCAGGTTCTTATAGCCTGCCGGTAGTCAATCCGATCATATGGAATCGTGCCGCTGACGACGTCTACAAACGGGCGACCGTCCTTCACGCCAACAAGGCCATACCCGCTCGCGGTGCAAAAGAATGCCTGAAAGTCTCCGACCCAGACGGGGTGCAGATAGAGTGTCCCATTGATCCGGTCGAGACGTACGCCGCTGAGAGCCTGCAGAAGCGCATAACATGCCATGGACCGGGCGTACCAACGCCCTGCCTCGAAATCGTCGAACGGATTGCGAACCGTGCCGTCGTGGCGCGCACGGCAGGCGCGAACGAGGGTCAGACCCTCCTCGACCATACCCGCCATGATGAGGTGCGAAGCTGCTTCGTATTCCAGACCGCTCCACACCTCAGTGGAATACGTGAACGGAAAGGACGGCTCGCCCCCGCGCGGCCACGTGCACAGTAGTGTTCCTGCCTCTCTTCCGAGGGCATATTTGGGCCGTCCGGAATTGACATGATCGGCCAGTGTTGCGCGGAAATTGTGGCGAAACACGGCAGCGAGATGTTTACGTACCTTCTCAGGATCAAGCAGCGGGCCGATGCCACACAGCTGTGCCAGCCATTCGCCCACCAGGCCGTCTGTCATGCAGCCGCGGCCATATTGGTAGGGCGGGCCCTCCCTGTTGATTACTGCCAGGCCCTCTGGTGTGTCTGTGCTTTTCCGGAGTGTGTCGGCGTCTTGTGCATCGATGTCGTGTGGCGCCCAGGGGAGCTGCTGAAAGTACTCGCCGTTGAACAATTGCGTGTTCAGGCGCTCAGCGCTGCTCTTGAGCAGGCGGGCATAGTCCGCACACTCCTCCCCCAAGGCGTTGGCCATCAGTGTTATCGCTTGCAGCGCGGCAAGGTAGAGGCTGCTGTCGCGAATGTCCGGCTGCCAGAAAAGAATGTCGTAGGTGTTCAGCCTTGGGCGCTCGAGCCAGCCTCGACGGTGAGGGTCCCAGGTACGAATGCAGAAATCCAGACTAGCCCGCAGTTTCGGCCACAGACTTCGCAGCCATACCGTGTCGCCGGAAATTCGCCAATCCCGAAATGTTCTCACGATGCTTCCGAGCTGTCCGTCGGGTGTTGCCGACGAAAAAGACATTTGCTCAAACTGTTCGGACGTGCGTACAGGCTTACGAATAGGCAGGGGAAGTCGGCAATTCTGGTGCCCATCGGCATCAAGCAACTCGTGGGTCTCCGACTCACGCATCGTTCGCTCGAGCGTGGGGAACAAGTGGGCCATCGCCTGCGCATAATTCCAAACATGGGTGCAGCTGCCGAACCCATTACCGCCCTCCTCGTCAACGCCTTCCCATCCCCAAAACCGGCCGTCCACCTGTCGCAGCATCGTCGGCGACTTGAATATACTGAGGTTGGCAGCCACCGCTTCGAGCACTTCCGCCGGAAGGCTGGTCGAGAACAGGCAGTCCTTGAAGCGGACGGCGCGTGATCGCAGCTCGTCATACCGGTTTCGCCACGCAGCGCTGCTCTCGTCGATGTTGGCGAAGCGGCTCATGTACCAGGGCCGATAGGTTTCAAATCCGTGATAGTCCTTGGTCTCGAGCGCATTGGCAGGATCGTCACCGGCGCGCAGGCGGGACTCAGGTGCGTGCCACGCGATCCGGACGCGCACAATCCGACTTTTGCCGGGTTCAAGGCGCAGCGGAACGAACAGTGAAGCGCCGGGCGCCGGCTTTTCATCGGTGCCCAGGCCAAAGCGCGCCAGTGTGTCGCCCTGCGCGCCACGCCATACCATCCGTAAAGAATCAACCGTACCACCGCGCCACCAACCGCCGGCCTTCACATCGGGGTGGTCGATTTCGACTGCGAGCGCTCCACCCAGATGGTTGCCGTCGCTCGACCCTTCCGCCCAAACAGCAACTCCGTTGTCGAGTTTGCGAATTCCATGCCGGCCGTCCTTCTCGGCCGTTAAAAGCTGGTCGGCAATGAAGTTACGCGCGTGAAACGCGAACAATCCTTCGGATGCAACCTCAGCCGTATTCGTCAGCTCATATTCCAGTGCCGCAAAGGGAAGGCTGGAATTGTCGGCGTCGAGGGGCTCGAACGGGCTCCAGCCAACAATCCGAGCAGCGATCGGCATTGCCTCGTCGCTCAATCGAACCTCAGCAAAGGGAAATTCCGCCGTGAACTCCGCCTCGGCATAGCGCGGGAAACCATAGGTCATGCCCGCTCCGCCTTCGCCGCTGAGGCGCTGGTGCAGGATCTTATGCCTCGGGATCGGCCCCTCGAGGATCCGTGTTCCA
>Ga0105240_10013084_pt1 | contig 11421 bp, 9 predicted proteins | sample KBSC54metaG_FD_80426 | JGI IMG/M metagenome (GOLD analysis project Ga0105240, IMG submission 80426) | Corn rhizosphere microbial communities from Kellogg Biological Station, Michigan, USA - KBS C5-4 metaG | ecosystem: Host-associated > Plants > Roots > Rhizosphere > Soil | place: Michigan, USA...
AAGGCCGCCGAGATCGCACAAAAAGCGCATAAAGAAGGCACCACGCTAAAAGAGATGGCCGTCAGGCTGGGATATCTCACGCCCGAACAGTTCGATGAGTGGGTAAAGCCCGAAGATATGGTGGGTAAAATAGAGTGATCACCGGGCGCGGCGGCGTTCTAAATAGATACATATAAAACATCCGATGATCCCCACGGCCTGCAAATATTCCCCGGCGAAGGCGATGAACGTATACAGCCCGAAAAGGAGCATTTTTTTGATGTATTCCCAGGTGGCAAATTCAATAATGGATGTCACGCTGTAAAAGAAAAGCCCCGAAGCCAGCCAGAATATGGGCTGTCGTATGAAATGCGTATCGTCCATCCGCAGCATCTGATCCACAAATGCCAGGCAGACAGACAGCAGCAGCAGGAAGTTAAGGCACACCACGGCCCAAATATTGACCATGTCCAGCGGGGTGCCTCTCGACCAGCATATCACCGTCACCAACGGCAATGCTGCCAACAACCATTTATTGAACCTTCGCACCACCCGATGAATAGAGACGCCACAGAACACCAAAAGTAACCCCGCACACTGCAGAGGTAAAAATAAATTATAGATCCAGTGATTGCTGCTATGAGTGTAGTACGGCCACAAGTAAGTAGAACATGAAACAACCACACGAAGGATATTTAAAAAGAACAGGCATTTATGCGCAAAAGGCCACGACTTTCTATAGACCATACACCCGATGATCAGGGACACCAGGTCCAGGTAAAGGTCAATTTCCAATAGCCGCTCAACATTCATTTCATTATAAGGGCTCCGTTCCCGGCTTTTTCGCGTACCGTTCCAGGTATATACATATAAAACAACCGATGACCCCCGCGTCCTGCAAATAGTCCGCCGAGAAAAAAATGAACATATACAGGCCGAAAAGGAGCATTTTTTTGCTGTATTCCCAATAGGCGTACCCGACAATGGTTTCCACGCTGTAAAAGAAAAGCCCCGAAGCCAGCCAGAACATAGGCTGCCGTATGAAATGGAAGCTATCCGTCCGCACAAGGAGATCCACAAAAGCCAGGCAGACAGACAGCAGCACCAGAAAGTCAAAGCACACCAGCGCCACAGTGTTGATCATATCCGTGGGAGCGCCTCTTAACCAGGACACCGCCGTCAGCAACGGGAATGCGATCAGCAGCCATTTATTCCCCCTGCGTACTCTTGGATCGATGGAGGCGCCATAGAACACCAGCAAGGATCCCAAACATAGCAGCGGTGAGAATAAATTAGTGATCCAGTGATTGCTGGTATGCGTGTAGTACTGCCATAAGTAAACAAAGGCTGAGACAAGCACACGAAGGACATTCCAAAAGAACAGACATTTGTACGCAAATGGCCAGGACCTCCTAAAAACCATACACCCCATGACCAGCGATACCAAGTCCAGGGAAAGGTCCACATTAAATAACCACTGCACACTCATTTCCACAAACATACTTAAATGAGAGAATAAATACCCTCCGGGTTTACTCTTAGTCCGGCCACACTCACCGGATCAATATCTTTTCCGTCACTAACGGCACTGAATAGCCATTCACCAGACGAAGAACATAGACACCCGGTGAAAAAGAATGCACGTCAATGGAAAAGCTGTCTTCCGACAAAACCCTTGACAGCAGCAGCTGCCCCGTCATATCATATAAAGATGCCAACAGCGGCCTTCGTTGCCCCTGCAAACCCTCCACATACAACGTCCTACGCACCGGATTGGGGAACACACGGATATCAGTTGCAGGGCGGGGAGGCGCCACATGTCCATTGTCCTGTAGGTTCAGGGTCGTCATATAGATCATCCTCAGGATATACCCTTTATAGGGAGGGTTGGATACGGAGGTCCCCAGCGTACCGGACGAGTCGATGGCGCAGCAGGAGTTGTCCACCGCCACAAACAGCGTATCACCACTGGGCGCCACCGTTATATTGCGAAGACGCAGGCCCGGCAGATAATGTAATGTATCCGTCGGCAGAGTAGTGCTGTCGATGCTGAGCCCGTCCGCCTTTAGCTTCAGCCGGAAGAGTCCGTTCTTCAAAGAGGGCACCAGCAGCGAATAATTCCACCCCGGGATGGCCGTATTCCCATAAAAGGTAATGGCCGCAGGTGCGATGGTAGGCCAGTAATTATTAGCCAGACCCTGTGCCGCCTTGTTCGTATTACGATCCCAATTATAAAAGCTGAATATAGGGTCCTGCAATGTGGTGGGCGTACTATGACAAAAACCCGTCTCATTGATCACCGCTTTGCTCGCCAGGTACATCGTGTCGCCCGAACTGGATGTATAGTTGTCGTCGCAAAGACCCGCCACCTTTGGCCATCCATAATTGGTATGAGGCAGGATAATATTTACTTCGTCATCCGACTTGTCGCCATGCTCCGCACTGTACAGGATATAGCTTGCGCCGCCATTCACCGAGCCGAAGTCCAGCCCTTGCGGGTTACGATGCCCAAAGGAATAGATGGCCGTCTTTGCCGAAGCAGCCGCTCCCGCGGGAAAAGGGTTGTCCTTTGGTATCCATTCCTTGCCGCTGGGTTGTGTGAGATCAGGCTCCGTATTCAGCCGCAACACCTTCCCCTCGATGACAGTCGTATCCTGCGCATTATTGGTACGATTGACATTGGCCAGGTTGCCCGCTCCCATGTCTCCGATGGTATAGTACAGATGATAATTGCCATCCGCCTCGGGCAGGGGACTGATACGAATACGTCCCGAATTATGGTCATTGCTGCCATTCAGCCCCGTGATGACATCGTCCATATAGACCAGATTGCCCGAAACATACTGATAGCGCGAGATCTTTGTATTGTAGCTGCAGTAATTGCCGCCGGTCGAGGTCCCACAGCTCACCAGGTGATATACATAGGCGATATACACCCAGGGCTTGCCTGAAGAGAATTGCGGATGTATCGCCAGACCCATCAACCCTCCCTGCGGCCATGCGGAAGGGCTGGTGAAATCCTTGTCGCCATTGAAATTCCGGACCATCCTCGCCCCTTTGTTACCAGGGTTTATCTTCCAGACCTTATAGTCATGGGCAGCCGTCACCCATAAGGAGTCGTCCGGACCATAGACCACCTCCCAGGGGGTATTCATCCCCGTCGTACCCGTGGCCGGATACAGCGTATCGATCTTGAAGGTCTGATTGTAATAGGTGACAGTATGCTGGGAAAATACACAAAAATGCAGGCACAGGCACGCAATAAGACAACCTGCATATAGGGTGGAGTGTTTCATAGGACACCCCAAATTAAACCCATCGGCAGCACATTTGAAATAGTAGATTTTCCAATCCCAGAAGTATTTATACGATTGACAGCCATTAAAATATGGTCTACTTTTACAGGTGGTTTTGAACCTGTCGCGTCCTTATCCCGGGCTTAGGCCCTCGAAAACCAATAATTCGATCCATGAAAACCTCTTTTACACGTACCCTGACCGTAAAGGTTCTCATTGTCTGCAGTACCACCTTCCTGCTATCAAAAAAAGGCCTGGCACAAGGCGTCGACCTTTGTACCAGTGTCTCCTCCTCATTGACCGTCGGTACAAGCTGCTCCATCTCAGGTGGCAATTTGAAAGGCATGACGCCTACTTCCGGTATCCCCGGCAGCTGTGGTGACGCAAACTCCGCGGACATATGGTACAGGTTCACGGCCACCAACCCCTGGCCTACTATCACCATCTCCAATCTTGGCGCCAACCTGAAAGCAGCAACACCCGTCATACAATTATTCTCGGGTACTTGCGGCGCCCTGACCTCGCTGGCTTGTGTGACAGGCACAACAACCGCCACCTCATTGGCCCTGCCCGTAGGCGGCACCGTCGGAGGCACCGGCCTGACAGTAGGGCAAGTCTATTATTTCCGCGTGGCCACGGCGACCAGCACCGGCACCATATCCAGCACCGCCAGCGGATGGACCTTTAGCGTATGCGTTACCAATCCTTCGAACCCTACCGTAGACTACGGTAAGAGCTATGTCAATATTTCCAAAGGCACCACCGGCGGCACGGTCACTCCCGGCGATACCCTCGAGATAAGGGCCACATTCGTGGTAAAGGCTAACGCCACTGTACAGACAGTCTACACCGACAATATTCCCGCAGGTACTACATATATCGACAGCACCCTGCGAATACTCACCAACGAGGGCAAGATCTATCAGCAGTTCACCGATGCCGCAGGCGACGATGCCGGTACGATCAGTGGCTCCGCCGTCACCATCAATATGGGCGCCGCTGCCACCTCTACCACCGGTGGATATGTGTCCAATACCAGCAAGCCCAATTTCTATGGCAGCACCTGTATCATGGTAGCTTCTTTCCGGGTAAGGGTCAACACCACCACCGCCTATGGTACGCAGGTAAATGTGGGGTTGGGTTCCATCAACTACAACACCGGCAATGCGGCGGCAGCCATCAACTTCCCACAGTACACCATCATGGTATTCAATAACTATGGTCTCTGTAGCAATTCCGTAGGCACTAACGCCCTGATCAACGAGTCGGGCGGTACCTTTGGCTCCGGCAGCGTGAAGGACAGAGGAGCTTCCAATAAAGTACCCTCCAACTATACCTACGCGGCGTTTTCATCCAGCGGCGCCATGCCCAATGACTATTATTATGGCGTGTCCAACAATACCAGCGGTGGCGCCACCGTCGCAAATGGTTATGCCACTTCCAACACCGCATGGCCCATACCGGACGGAACAGCTTCTCCCGCCAATCACCGTATATTCGGTGTATGGGATATCATCGGTGACCATACAGGCGCCGCCAGCCCCACGCTTGGCAATAATCCAACGGACGACCTCAATGGAGCCAGCGGTGGTTACATGGTCGTGGTCAATGCCGCCTATCGCACCGACACAGCCTATCTCGACACCGTATATAATCTTTGTCCGAACACCTATTATCAATACACCGCCTGGTTTCGTAATATCTGTTCCCGTTGCGGTTGCGACGTCAATGGCGTGGGCGCCGGAGGCTCGGGCTATATCCCCACCGCACCAGGCGACTCTTCCGGTGTTTATCCAAACCTTACGTTCAATATCAATGGATATGACTATTATTCCACCGGCAATATGAAACACACCGGATTATGGGTGCAAAAAGGATTTACCTATCTGACAGGACCTACCCAGACCACCATGGTCATCAGCATCCGCAACAACGCGCCCGGTGGCGGTGGTAATGACTGGGCCATCGACGACGTAGGCGTAGCCTCCTGTGTACCCAGCATGACCCTGACGCCTAACAAACCCGATACGCTTTGCCAGGGCGGTGACGACACCGTACGTTTCAAGGTCTCCGCCTTTTTTAATAACTATACCCAGTGGAAGCTGGAGAAAAGCACCGACAATGGCGTCACCTGGACGACCACCGGCATCGATACGACGGGACAGGCTGCTTCCGGCACCGGTAGCCCCGTATTCAACAATTCCACCAGCCTGTATGAATACCTGGTAACCCGCTACTACCGGCTGAATCTCACGGATACATTGATAAAATACCGTATCACCATAGCCAGCACCATCGGTAATCTCAGCAACCCCAACTGTAGCTATATTACTTTATCACCCAAGATCGTGCGAGCCGTCAACTGTAACATCGTGCTGCCCACAAAGCTCATCGGCTTTAAAGGACAGGTAGTGAACGCCCACGGCACGCTGCAGTGGACATCCGGCAGCGAGGCGGAGGGCACCATTTTCACCGTGGAGAGCAGCAATGATGGTCTGACATTTAATACCATCGGCGCCGTACATGGACAGGCGCCCGCCGGGTCAGAATACACTTATCAATTTACGGATCCCAACGGATTGTCAGGCGCCCGCTATTACCGCATACGGATCAGTTCCGGCACATACAGCCAATACAGCAGCCAGGTACTGCTCACCGATGGCACCATCGTATTTGACGTGCGCAATCTGGGTAATCCCTTCACCGACCATATCAACATGGAAATAGCCAGTCCCACCGATATGCAGGCCCGCCTGAACCTGGTGGACATGTATGGAAGGATCATAAAAGTGCAGCAGCAGTTCATCAACCAGGGCATGAACATTATCGCCATCGACGGATTGGGCAGCCTTTCCAACGGGACCTATATCCTGCAGATCATTGCCGGTGATAAGATCATCACGCATAAGGTGGCGAAACTTTCGAACCATTAGACCACGATTCATATATGCTACACACGCACACTGGCCGGATTCCTACCGGCCAGTTTTTTTGGCGGACCACCAGAAGTTCGTCGTCCGAAGAACATTTTACGGCGCCGCCTCGATAGCATGTATCGCATCCTCCGCCGCACTTGCCGAGACCGCATCGTTCATCCCCGCCCGCCGTTCCTTGATCGTCGACAGGAACTTCGCCACAAAGCCCCCCGCCCCATCCTTCTTATACTGTATGGCAATAATCTTCAGCTCCCGGATACCATCCTGCGCCAGGGCAGGGTCCTTTATCCGCCCGATCATCTCCGAAAAGCTCCGGACCAGATGTATTTTCTCCTGCAAGGACCCGTTCCTCCAGCCATTCAGGACAAATGACCACTGCTCCGCTTCGCCATACCGTGCATAGACATAGGCGATAGCCTGGGTCAGTTCCCCCTTGTGATCCTTCTCCAGGGTCTTTCCATACCGCAACGCCGCAGCCGAATCTATCCACGCAATAGCCCGCAATGCCATACCCTGCACCGTATATGACTCCGACCCCAGCGCCTGAACAAACACGGGCATCAGCTCCGGACGACGCAGCACGATCAGCGTTCCAATGGCATGCGCCCGCACCAGCGTATTACTGTCTGACCTCGCCAGCTCCACCAATATAGGTACAGCTTCCCGCTGTAATGCCGTATCGAGGTTCCGGATATCCTCATGCTCCCTGTTCAATACATCGAGCGCAATACCCCTGACACCCGAATATTTATCCTTGAGTCCTGCCAAAATGATCTTCCGGCCGCGTTCATCGTCTTCATGATGGGCCGCGAACTTCACCGCTTCCGCCCTGTCCGCATAGGCAGGCGCATTGAAATATTGGAACAGGTATTCATCCAGCGTCTTATTGTCACCCTCCCTGGCCACCAGCACCCGCTCCGCATCGAAGTTTACCAGTTCCGGCCTGACGGCCGCAGGCAGCATCAGCGTATCTTCTTTACCGGAAACCCACACCCTGTGACGTGTCCTTACACCACCCGCATATACATCTATCGCCACTGGCAGGACATAAGGATCACCCTGCTGCAGCTGTTTGATGATTACTCTCTCCACCCCGGCCTGTCCGTCCCATTGCCAGTCCGTCTGCAACACGGGATGACCCGCCCGGAAATACCATTGATCAAACCACCAGTGCAGATCCATCCCGCTGGCTTTTTCCATGGCTAGTCGTAATTGCGCCACCTCCGCGCTCTTATAGGCATTCTCCGTAAGATAGATATGCAGCCCCTTGTAGAAAGCCTCATTGCCCAGATAGTGACGCAGCATATTCAGGATACGTCCCCCCTTCTGATAGGTCACCCCATTAAATGCATCTTTTGGTACCTTATAATCATATTCCACCAGCCTCTTGGAAACATTGTCATCGTTATTGAAATATCCCTGCATTCCTTCATAGACATGTTCGTCCGCCGCATCCTGGCCATATCTATGCTCCAGCCAAAGGATCTCACCCAGGTCCGCCATCGACTCGTTCAACGTGAGATTGCTCCAGTTCTTCGCCGTGACATAATCCCCAAACCATTGATGGAACAGCTCATGCTCGATGCCCGATGGATGATAGCTGTCCACCAGCTCACGCCGCGTGCTTTGCCCCCCCAGCACACAGGCCGTCGTGTTCTCCATCGCCCCGCTGACATAGTCCCGCACCACTATCTGCGCATATTTATTCCAGGGGAAGTCCACACCCAATATCTTTGAGAAGAAGGCGATCGCCTCCGGCGTCTCGCCAAAATTCTCTTTTGCATAAGGCGCATACCCGGGTTCCATATAATAGCTCACCTCCTTGCCATGCCAGCTGTCCTTATATATTCGAAAATCACCCACCGCCATCATGAACAGATAGGAGGAGTGCGGATGATCCATTCGCCATGTATCCGTACGGGTTCCGTCCTTATTGTCTATTTGTCCCATCAGCTGTCCATTGGATAAGGTGACATATTTGGAAGGCACCGTCATCACCATCTCCTGTGTTGCCTTCTGATCCGGCCTGTCCAGCGTGGGAAACCAGACGGAGGCGCTCTCCGGCTCACCCTCCGTCCATATCTGCACAGGCTTGCCCTTTTCACTGCTGTCGGGATTGATAAAATAAAGCCCCTTCTCGTTCTTCTTACGCCCTTTCACCTCATTGGGCTTCGACGTATATTCTATGTAGATAGTATAATCCTCGGATCGCTGATACATCCTGTCCAGCAGGACGATCAGATGCAGGTCGTCATAGAAGAAGGACAGCGGCTTGCCCGTCATCGGCTGCCCGGTCCCCGCCAGCATCCGCCCCGTCCCCACCAACATCACCTTTTTTATATCCATCCCTTTCGCATCCAGCCGCAAACTGTCCGTCTGATAAAAATGCGGATGCAACGTCACCCACTCCTTCCCATACAGATAACATTTCTTATAGTCGAATCGCACATCCAGCCTGATATGAACCAGGTCATTCACCGACTCCGGTGTCCCCCGGTAATGGGCAAGGGCAGGCTGCCCCCAATACCCTTCCTGTGCCTGCAGACATGTGCAGGCCTGGATGGCCAGGGCCACCCATAAAAAGATCGTACGCATAGTAAATGGTTTTAACTAATGATTGTCCTTAGGACGACCCACATCCAGTGAGTCCTGGTGAGAGCTGAGAAATTTACGATACATATCCGCGAGCCCAGGCGACTTTAGTTGATCCAACTCCTGCCGCAACGCGCTATCTCCACCCCGCTGATACAGACGGTACATCCTTTCACGCCCATCGAATCCATAAATGATCATCTGACGCAACGCCTCTTCGACAATAGGCCTCCCATCGCCATCCGGTGACTGCTGCCGGCCATCGTTGCGGATATAATAGACGATATGACCATGCTCATCGGTCTCCACCTCCAACCTCTTATCATTGTGGCGGTACTGGATATACCCTCCGGGAGAAATGCTGTCAATACCCGTCTCGTCGGCTGTCAGCCTGATCCTTCCTTCGTACCGCATACGTTCATAGTCCCCATCCGTGCTGATCGTGATCGTCACCCGGTTCGCGTGATCAAATGCCGACGGCCAGATGGACTTGTAATACAGCCGGAAGAGCACCAGACAAAAACCAACGAGGAAAAAAGCCAGTTTCATCGCACCGTTATTTATGGATTATTCATCAGCCGCCTGAGAGACGCCCCGCTGCCGTCGCGAGATAAGATAAAATGCCAGCAGCCCGGCCCCGATGCTAAACGCCAGGATCGCCACGCTGTGCAGTCCAAAGGGCAGTGTAGCATTGATGATGCTAAGCCCCAGACCTATCGCCAGCAAGACACATGTCCATGCCAGCGCCCCACGGCGAAGATCTTTTTTTCTTCGGGCCAGCAGCAGACTGACCATGGTCTCCGAAGAACCGGCAGCGATAGCCTTGCTCTTTATACGATGGTCCAGGTTGCGCTGCAACAGTTCCAGGACAAAATTGAAACACAGGTATAATAAGAATACCGTCGCCCCGATATGCCATGCATCCACTACAAAGCTTCGATCGAATATCTGCTCGAAACTATCGCCGGCCCTTGCCACCGCGAAGATCAACAAGGCTGGTATGGCTATAATTATTTTCTTACTCACGTTCATAATGATTTTTTAAGGAGTTCGTGCTTCTTCGAAGTCATTGCTGCAATTGATATATTTAAGTTCGGTTCCTGATTGAATGAGACAGCCCTCTCTCGAATAAGTTGCAATTATTTTAGGAAAGGTCCAGGTTTTTTAATTGATGCCGGTATTGTACGATCAGCCCCAGGCCACGGACAATGGCAATACCCACCGAAATGCCCACGAGGACATAGAGGATCAGCCCCGAAATATCCCCCGTGACATCCAATAAGAAGGCCCTGAAAAACCAGCCCGCTACCAGCATCAACACTCCCGCCCCTGCCAGCCAATAGCCCAGGGAAAAGTCTTTCTTTGCCCGCACTGGTCTCATCGGCATCAGTTTGGAAATATCTACCTCAGTCCCTATCCCGGCCGGCTCCATCTGACCCACCTCTTTAAAGATCAGCCGGTAGTTGTTCACCCGGACGCTACAATGTTCACACGCCTTCAGGTGCTCCGTCATCCACGCCGGACAATTTTCTCCGTCCATCGCGTACTGCTGTATCGCAGCTTCAGAAAGATGATCCGTCATAATTCGTGCTTTTTATATTCTAACAAAACACTTTCCTTTAATTGTTTCCTCGCCCGGAACAAATAACTCTTTATCGTCCCCTCCGGCAGTGAAGTGATCTGCCCTATATCCGCATAGCTCAGCCCCTCCTGGTGGAAGAGGACCAGCAGCGTCTTGTACAGGGGTGGCAGCTCCTCTATCCGGGCAGCAATGATCGCCGTCAGCTGCCGGCTTTCTATCAGCGCCTCTGTTCCCTCGTCGTTAGCAGGAACTTCCTCAATAAATTCATCGCCCACCACTCGCAGCCTCCGCCGTTCCAAAAAATTGATACAGGTATTATAGGCGATATTGCCTATCCAGGTAGAAAGCTTTGCCGCATGCCTGAATCCCGACAGATGCTTGAATGTTTTTAGATATACATCCTGTATGATATCCTTTCTGTCCTCCGCATGGCTGATCATCCGGCCCACTATCTGCCCCACAAGCCTTTCCGTGCCCTTAACGATAAGACCAAAGGCATGGTGGTCACCCTGCAATACCCGCTCGACAAGTTGCTTATCCGACAGTCTGTTTGCGCTGTTGTAATTCACTTGCCCCTATTTGACAGGTAATCCACAATAAAGTTGCAGCTACCCGGGCAATAGCCGCCAGTTCCTCCCGGCACCGGCCGGCCGCGAGCCGCGACCCACCCTACGCCTGCACCGAATCTACCTTTGCAGCCTGCTCCTCCATGGAATGGGCCGCCTGCTCCGAATGCAAATGCTTGTGAAAAAATTTCTTTTGGAATAAGAGAATGGCGATCACCCCTACAGAGATAGAGGCATCCGCCAGATTGAAGACAGGGCTGAAGAATTCGAAATCCTCACCCCCAACAAAAGGGAACCACGACGGATAATGCGTCTTTATCAGTGGGAAATAGAGCATATCCACCACCCGGCCGTGCAGAAAGGTCGTATACCCGTGGGCCGGAAATATCTTAGCCACATGATCAAATGTGCTCTCTTCAAAGATCAACCCATAGAACATGCTGTCCAGCAGATTGCCCAGCGCCCCTGCA
>Ga0105240_10013085_pt1 | contig 11421 bp, 7 predicted proteins | sample KBSC54metaG_FD_80426 | JGI IMG/M metagenome (GOLD analysis project Ga0105240, IMG submission 80426) | Corn rhizosphere microbial communities from Kellogg Biological Station, Michigan, USA - KBS C5-4 metaG | ecosystem: Host-associated > Plants > Roots > Rhizosphere > Soil | place: Michigan, USA...
ATTTTCTCTCTCGCATGCCTCTGTTAAATTTTTATCTTTTTTGCATAACCATACACGCTCAGATACATTTTCCTCGCCTAGAATTAATATAATTGGGGTATCAAGACGTAATAATATCCTATCTATAGTTTCCTGCGATAATCGCATTGGTATCATATTTATGATATTATTTTTCAATTTTTTCACAATTGATGCATAATATATGACTTAGTAGATGATTATAACATATGTTAATTACAAAAAAAACATAAACTTATCTTTACGAGTTATCCAACTAAGCTATATTCCGATGTTGTTTCAGAATCGCAAAGCGACTTAGTCTTAGTGGTAGCGCAAGTATATAAGCATTTAAGAAATTGGAATAAATGATTATTATCAATAACATCTAATACTAGATTGCCGGCAATATTGACATTGGCACCATCTTTTATCAAAAATTCAAAAATATCTAAATGATGTTTCATGACTGCATATAATAGCAATACATCTCTATCATTGGCGTTAAGCTTAGCTCCATTTTTGACATGATGGCGAACGCCGATGATACTTCCTATCTTACATGACTCTATTAAATCTTTGCCTATTTTTTGTGACCATACATTTTTAGGTATGTGTTCTTCTCCAATATCTAATATATCCTGTGCACTAAAACAAGACATAGTTGAATCTTTAATGTCTAATGTATCCATTTCCATTACTGATTCCTCTGAAAGATTATATGATGATTTATGATATTTCAACAACTTACTTCTGATATTTTCTGGTAATTCTTTGATGAGCATCCTACTGACTATATGGCATAGAAAAAATTCAATTTTTTATATTTATGTAAGTAGATAAATGGAATGTTAGCTAGATTATTAGTAACCCATCTCTACAATATAGCTTATCATATCTAAATCACCGCCCTCGACACTTAAACGTAATACAGAATTATTTCCTGAAAGGATATTAGCCCCGCATTGTTCAACAAGGTATCGTGTAATATCTAAATGATTATGTATAACCGCCAATTGTAATGGATAATCATTCTTGATATGAACTTTTGCTCCGTGCTCAACAAGATATTTCACAACATCTAAGTGCCCATTAGTAATACTATAACATAATGCATATTCATTTTCAGCATGGATATTGCTACCATTCTCAACTAAAAACTTTACAACCTCAATATGCCCATTCTTGGCACTAAGTCGCAATGCATAATCATCATTTGTGTGAATTTTTGCACAATGTTTAACAAGATATTCTACCACATCCAAATGACCATTTTGAGCACTAATACGCAGAGCATAATTGTTTTCGGCATAAATATTAGCACCATGTTCAACAAGAAACTTCATAATCTCTAGATGACCATACTTGGCGCTAAGTAACAGTGCCACATCACCATTAGTACGAATGTTTGCTCCATGTGCAATGAGGTATTTCACCCTGGCAAGATTTCCATCCATGCAGGCCTCTTCTAAGTTTCTATTTTTTTTATATACATGTTCGAAACCTAGTATATCTGCATCATCATTTACATTTGTAATGTTTTGTACATCTAATGAAACCATGATTTCATTCCCGACTCTTTGTGTTGATCGCGATGCCATATATTTATAAATGATTATATTTCTTTAATCAAAAATAATCAGGTTATCTAAAAGTTGTTAATAATTCCTATCCAAGAGATATTAACATTTTCTCTTCGCGATGTTGTTAACGGCCGAAAAGTCCGATTTTGTAATCGCTCCATATAGATATCATCCACTTATGGATATCACGACAATCGATAGATTCTTGGGACTCGTGCCCAGCGTGGTCGAAATACGGGGTCTAACACTACTCAGGAGCGTGTTTCGACCCCGAGCGGATATGAGTCCCAAAAATCTATCGCTCATCATAATATCTACCTCCCGGAGGGGATAGAGTAGATGATATCCATATGGAGCGATCACAAAATCGGACTCTTTGGTGTTAACTACTTCCTGGAGAGCAAGGCAAAAAAATATTTATTGTATAATTCAAAAATTACCAATTTAGTCGTTAATACTAATAGTCAATTTTCTATGTTCATTATTTGTAATATGAAGTTTGTCAATATGTTGCGCAACATATTCTAGAATATGTTTATACATAGTCTTGAATTTTACTTCTTTATCATTATGTATAATAGTAATGTTAGTACCATATTTTATACTTTCTCTAACGAGATACTTCATAACATCTGCATCATTATTATGTTCGATAGCAGAACATAATACTGCATTATTATTTTCGGTTATATTTATACGATGAAGATTAATAATATATTTCAAAATGAATAAATTACTTTGTTCTACACTAAATTGTAGTATCTTGTCTTTATCACCATTTCTCAATAGAAATCTCATAATATCCAAACGATCTCCATATTCTACACAAGATGCCAATGCAGCATTTTGATTGGCGTGAATATCAACTCCATACCATACAAGACGTTTCGTAATATATAAATTATTATATTCAATACAAAACTGTAATGCAGCGTTTTTATAAGCTTTATCTTTAGTAATATGTTTTACAATACTATAACTTTTATTTTCTACACTTAATCTCAGTATTTTATTTATATCGACACCACATTTAATAAAATATTTTACAATAACAAAATGGCAAGATTTTATACTAGATAATAGAGCGATATTCTGGTCGCCGCCATTTTCAATAAGAAAGCGTATAATACCTGTAGAATACGATTTAATATTAAATTCTAATATTTTATTAATATCAACAACATCAATATTAACACCATTATTAACAAGATAACGTAAGACATTCAAATGGCCATTATTTATACAAGTACATATATTATCGTTGATATTACGATGAATATCAGCACCTTGTTTAACAAGGTATTTTATAAATCTTAATTTGCCATGATTTATACTAATTCCTAATGCGGCATTGATAGTGGTATGTTGTTTTGTACCAGATAAAGCGAGATATTCTGCAACAGATAATTTACTATTTTCAATACTAACATCTAATGCTTTATTAATATCTGCATATGTATGATATTTTACTGTGTTTACATCTTTATCTTTCAATATTGCTTTGAATGAATTATTATATTTATTATTAGAGTATACATTAGTAAAACATTCTATACAAAGCTTTACAATATCCAAATTTCCATTTTCTGCAGCTAAATTTAATGCATTAACAATACCCTTATATATATCAGTGACATCAGCCAAATATTTATTGATATATGTTGAATTTTCACTCGCAATATTTGATGGTAATGCAATAGTATTATCATCATTTATGATACTATTATTTTCTATGCAATATTTAATAATATCTAAATGATCATTATCTGCGCTTGCTTCTAATATAGAATAATATGATGATTTTATATTGATATTTTTTTCATCCACAAGATACTTTATAACATCCAAACTACCACGGGCAGCAATACGGGCCATTTCCCAATGTTCAGTTAAACACTGTATATTAGCACCACATTCATCAATAAGATATCGTACCACGTCTAAATTATTGCGATATGAATTATATTTCAATGGATATCCATTGTCTAAATCCACATCGGCGTTTCGTTTTATACAGTACTTAACGATATCAAAACATTCGTATTTTATGATTTCCCTAAATATAGGATTAATTTTTATATTTTTACTTTGATTAATGATATATTGAAAACCAATAGCATTTTTATTTTCGCATGCTTCAAGCCAACTTTTGTCTTTTTTTCGTAACCATACAAATTCGGATACTCTTTTTTTACCAATTCTTCGAATGTCTTTTGTATCAAGATATAGCATGATACTATCAAGAATTTCTTGTGGCAAATACTTCAATAATACTGAAACCATTATTTTGTTTGATATATTTATTATATTGGATATATTTATTATGAAAATCATTAATTTTTTGAAAAAATTGATAACGAATATCCTCAGAGAAGAAGAGTCCATTTTTTGAGATCGCCCATATGGATATCAGCAAATTATGGATATCACGACAAACGATTAGTTTTTGGGACTTGTGCCGGCGTGGTAAAAATATGGGGTCTAGCACCACTCAGAAGCGTATTTCGGCCCCGGGCGCCCTAGTCCTTCCCAAGATCGCCCATTATGATATCCATGAAACAAGTGATATCCATACGAGGCGATCACAAAATCGGACTCTTTCCAAGAAGATAAATTATAAAAAAAATTCATTAGTCGCCTATGTGAACCAATGAAATATATTTACTAAATAATGTTAACAATCTCATGGATAGATTAGTTAACAGAGATAGTCATATTATTTTTATCATTATGACTAATATCAATATCATTAATATTATCTGATATAAATTCGATAATATGTTTATACTTTGTCTTAAATTTTACATCCTTACCATCGCGAATAATACTAATATTCAAGCCACGTTTAATAGACTGCTTAATAAGATAGTCTATAATTTCAGTATGACCATGTTCGATACTATAACATAACGCAGCATTATTATTAACAGTTACATCAATGCCATAACGACCAAGATACTTCAATATATCTGATCTATTAGAACATACAGCAAATTGTAATATTTCGTTTTTATCACCGCTTCTAATCAGATATCTCATAAGTTGTAAATAATACGAATCTTCGAAGAATGTTGAAGAGCCATCATATACATGTCTATTATTTATAATCATATCATCTTTAATGAGTTGTTTCATGAAGTATATATTATCATGATTTATATCAAGATGAAATATGGGCTTTTTACATCTGCTATCCTCAATAATATATTTTATGAGATTATAACTTTTATTTTCAACGCATAATCTTATTATTGTATTTATATCAATAAAATTATGTTTGATAAAACTTTTTATCATACCATAATGATTAGATTGTATACATTTCAGTATAAGTGCATCTTTATCGATACCGTTTTCAATAAAAAATCGTATATAATTTGTATTATATATATAATACATAACTCCAGATCGGAATATTTCGTCAATGTTAAAACATATATTAGCACCGCATTTAATAAGATAACTTGCTATTTCTAATTGACGGAATTGTATACTAGTTTGTAACATTTCATCGATATTATTATGTATATCGACACCACATTCAACAACAAATATTAAAATAGCCAAACAACCACGTTGTATAATAGTTTGTAATGTTTTATCGATGTTAGTATGTATATTAGCTCCTTGTTTAACAAGATACTTTACAACATTTATATGATTGTTATTAATACTATATTGTAGTATTTCATCAATATTAGTGTGTATATCTGCACCTTGTTTAACAAGATAACGTATAATAGATATTTTACCAGATTCGATACTCTCCTTGAATACTTTATTAATGTTTATATGAATAGAATACTTTATTGAGGAAACACTTTCCGGAGAAACGTCTTTAAAAGTTTCTCTAAAGAATTTAAACGGGATTTTATCATCCTCTATATATTTACCTGAAAAATATCCCATATAATATTTCATAACATTCAAACGCCCGAATTTTGCGGTTAAAACCACTGCATCAAAAATTTCCTTATATATTTTTTTCACATTTACTATATAATTATCAATATATGCCATCTTTTCATTTTCTGAATATAAATGAGTAGTGGTAATACGATTACCATTTTTTATGATATCATTATTTTCTAAATAATATTTGGTAATATCTAGTTTACCTACTATTGCACTCCAGTGCAATATATCATTATTTGGAGTATATAGATTAGCACCTTTTTCTACACAAAATTGTATCATATTCAAATGTCCACGTCTTGCACATGATTTCAATATATCAATATAAAATGGTTGTATATTAATGCCTTTCTCTTCCACAAAATATTTGATGATATTAAAACCGCCCATTTCGGCAATATGAATTATTTCATATTTACGGGATAAATTATGTATATTAGCACCGCATTCATCAACGAGATATCGCATTATATCTATATTATTTTTATATGCTATATTGCGTAATGCTCTTCCGTTATAGGAATTTATATCGGCGTTCTGTTTTACGCAAAACTTTACAATATCGATATTTTGATATCGTATAGCTTGTATAAATATATCATCGATTTTTATATTTTTAATTTGCGTAATAAAATAGTGAAACCCAATAAGATTATTATTTTTACAAGCTTCTATCCAATTATTATCTTTTTTTCGTAACCATACAAATTCGGATACATTTTTCTCACCAATCTTTTGGATATCTTGTGTATCAAGATACATCATGATGTTGTCAACAATTTCCTGTGGAAAATAATCAAGTAATACAGAAGACATAATATTTTTCTGTTAGTTATAACTATAAATATTATAATATTTATAATATAATTCTCGGAAATAACTAATTCTCTGAAAAAAAATATTGAGCATAAATGTATTAAGACATTTATGTAGTTGGATTACCAATAATTAACTTTGGTATTTTTTCAACATACATGGATTTATTACCACTATACTTAGTTGTATAGCTTATTATGTATCTATTTTTATATTTCGTAATAGATGTTAGAATATCCTTAGTATTGCTAATAATAATCTCTACACCATTATTTATAATATGTCCAATGAGATATTTAATAACATCTATATGATCATGTCTTATACTAGACCACAGTGCTTCTGTATTATTTGCGAAAATATCAGCATCATGTTTAACAAGATATTTAACAATATCTAATCGCCCATGCTCTGCGCTAGAACGTAATGCTTCATTATTATTGGAATGAATATCGGCGCCTTTACTAATTAGAAACTTTACCATTGCTAAATATCCATTTTTTGCACTACAATGCAAAGCAAAATCATTACCTGCATGTATATTGGCGCCTTTTTCAACGAGAAATCGAACTATTTTTATAAAATTACCTTCGGCGCTAGATTGTAAAGCATAGTCATTGTTAGCATGGATATCAGCACCTTTTCCAACCAAAAATTTAACAATTTTAAAGTGTCCATATTTTGCACTGGCAAGTAGAGTTGCATTTTTATTAGCATGGATATTAGCACCATTCTTAACAAAATATTTTACTATATTTAAATGTCCATTTTCGGCTGCTAATCGTAACATACTATCTTCATTAACATATCCATTATCCATTCCATTGGAATATTTAATGAGAAAACGCATAATCTTTATATGGCCATATATTATACTAGAACGCAAAGCCCAAAAATCGTTTGTATATATATTAGTACCAATGTCTTTCTTAATAAGAAATTTTGCAATGTCTAACTGACCATACTTTATACTGGAATGTAGGACATTTGCCTCATTCAAAGCATGTGTATCGACTCCATTTTCAACAAAATATTTAAAAATATTTAAATGACCATTTTCTACACATAATTTAAATATGTAACCATCATCTTCATATATATCAGCGCCTTGTTTAACAAGATACTTTACAATATTCAAATGCCCGCTTTTTACACTTAATTGCAATGCAGAAGTGATATCGAGGTCAATACTATGTCCTATACAATATTCCACAATACACAAATGTCCATTCTCTGCGCTTAATTGTAACATATCATCAACATGTGCTAATATATTAGCACCATTTTCAACACAATATTTAATAATATCTAAATGTCCATGCCAGGCCATGGCGACTAATATTGTATCATCGTTTGCGTGTATATCAGCCCCTTGCTTAATAAGATACATAAGCATGTCTATGTTATTATTTTCAGCACTGGCAGTTAACATAATATCGCCGCTAGCATGTATATCCGCGCCTTGTTGAATAAGATATTGTACGACTTCAATGTTATTATAAATTACACTATATCGCAATGCATAATCATTATCATCATGTATATTAACAGCACAATCTTCAACTAAATATTTTATTATATCAAGACATCCGCTGTGAATAGCTTCTATTAATGCGTATTCACACATATCAATATCGGCCATACATCTTTCAATATGATATCGTAGACCAATAATATTTTTATTCATACATGCTTCTTTTATGGTTTTATCTTTTTTACGTAACCATACATATTCAGATACGTTTTTTTCACCTAGCCTTAATATATCCGATGTGTCAAGGTGTAGGAATATTTTATCTATAATTTCTTGTGGTAGTGTGGCTGGTACTATAGTCAGCATTTATGTTATTTTTATACTTATATCCATAGAAAAAATTATATTTATAATATTTGCATCTGGGTTATATCTGTGTTTGTTTAGCTTTTGCATAGAAGATTGTAATGATCAACTAAGAAGCAAGGACTTAGCAATGTTATTGGTTGCCAGGGTATCGAGCACCGCATTTAACAAGATATTCCACAACATCTAAATGACTATTATCGACAGCATATCGTAGTGCCACACTATCATTTGCATTAACATCGGCTCCACATTTAACAAGATATTTTACAACATCTAACTTACCACTCAATGCACTGATACACAATGCATATTCATGATCAATATGTATATCTGCACCATGATCGACTAGATATTGTACAATATCTAGATGTTTATCTTCTTTACTATTATAAACGCATAATGTAAAAGTGGGATCAATAATATCATGTCTTATAATATATTCTATCATATCTATATCATTGCTTTCTACACTAATACGCATGCGTAATGCAGCATCTTCATCAGCATGTATGTTAGCGCCGTGTTCAATAAGATACTGAACAACTTCTAGATAACCATTCATAGAACTATATCGCAATGCTGCATCCTCATATGCATGTATATCTGTCCCGCGTTCAATAAGATATTTTACCACAGCTAAATGACCATTCATAGCGCTATATCGTAGTGCAGCATTGCAAGCGAGATTATTGTTAACCCCGTTGTTACTTCCATTTTCAACAAGGTACTGCAGTACCTCTAAATTACCATGTTCTGCGCTGCTTAATAGAGCTGCATTTTCATGCGCATTTATATCAACACCTTGTTCAACGAGATACTGCACCACTGTTAAATGGCCATTCATAGCAGCATATCGTAATGCAGAATCACATACATGAATATTATCACTGCCATAGCATTGAACAAGAAACATTACAATATCTAAATTGCCATGCTCAGCGCTCCAGCGTATTGCGGCATTATTATATGAATATATATCGGCGCCTTTCTCGATAAGATATTCTACAATAGGCAAATTACCACTTATAATACTATGCCGTAATGCCGCAGTACAAGCTTGGATGTTATTATCACCATATTGTTCGACAAGAAACATTACAATATCTAGATCACCTTCTTCTGCACTCCATCTCAATGCTGCATCCCCATATTCATGTATATTAGCGCCTTGTTCAATATGATAATGTATTCCTACCATATTTTTATTCCTACAGGCTTCTATCAGATTTTTATCCTTTTTACATAACCATACATATTCAGATACATTTTTTTCGCCTAACTCTAATATATCTTCTGTATTCAAATACAAAAATATCTTGTCTATAAGTTCTTGAGGCACGTTAGACTTAAGATATAATAATATTTTATCTATAATTTCTTGTGGTATTGTAGAGGACATTTATATTAGTATATTTAGTATATGATAGATAAATAAAGAGATAAACAAAATGATAAACAAAAAAGATATGATAGATAAATAAAAAAGTATGATAGATAAATAAAAAAGTATGATAGATAAGCAAAAAAAATACTTATTGTTCACTATTTTTTGTTCAATTTTTTTTTGTTCACTATTTTTTGTTCAATGATATTCAAGAATTGTACTGATTCGATATTGATCGCATTGTGAAACCTTGTCTTCAGTAAAATCATCAATAGTATATTTTTCGTGTATCTTAAGATGATCATATAATTCTTCCTCAACGTCACTATAGAATTTGCATTTAGTGCATTCTATAGTCATTATATCAATACAATGTGTATATGTATGATATCTAAATTCATCTTCATCATAGGTCTCATAACCGCATTCCCAACAAATATTTTGATTATAGGATCTAGTTTGAAAATGTTCAGATTTGGGCTTATTAATACTACATTTATTGCAAGAGGGAAAAGTTATTGATTTTACCTTTTTATGAGTATTTAAGTGTCTTGTAAATTCATATTGGTCAAAGTTAATAAATTTACATGTTCGACATATATTCATTCTATGAGCTCGTGATCTATGATGGTCATCAGTCACCCAGATTTTACACTTTCTACAATATTTCATTCTAAGTTTAGGTGGATATTTATTCTATATTTTTTTCAATTTTTTATATAAATACAAAAAAATATATATGTATTCGTAGAACTTGTTCCAGGTTTGATAGTTACTTACAAGAAATATCAATCTTCTTTGTATTTCTTGGACATTGTAATACCACAAGGAAATTGCATTTCATGATAAGTACTACTCAATTCTGATCCTGAAGCAATATTTGATACTTGTAATATTTTCTATACACATATATTTTTTTGTCTTTAGAGCATTTTTATCTAAACATAAAAAATATATGTGTATCCATAGAAAGTATTAAATTATTGACAGTTCTCTTATTAGAAATTATACGCAACTTATTATGCAAAATATATATTCCGTGATGATTTGCTGTATAATATCATACATGGAGTATTTTTTCGGAAGTTATCCTTCTTATGAAGAGCCAATTCATAAGAATGAAAATTGCTGCATTTCTTGGTGCAAATAAATTTTCTATCTCCATAAAGATATATGAGTATTAAATAGATTCAAAGGACAAAATATTTATATCTTCTACATATATTTGTATATAAAATTTAGATCAAATATTTTTTTTCAAAATCTATCATCGGATTAATTTAAATATGTTATTATATTTTTTGATATATCATTCAAAAAAATGTCAACAGCTACATTAGAGACAATAAATAATTTAATAAAGATAAAAATAGAAAGCCTTATCGAAATATGCCACATTTTAACTCCACATAAAAACGCCAACTCTACTAGACTCCAATTAATCGCAAAAGAACTTGAAGAAATATATTCTGAATATGAAATGGGCTCTATCAAAATAATATCAGATTACTTCTTATTAACGAATGAATATCATAATTTGGCAATAGTTACCGAAGAAAGCAAACGCACATACACAATACAAAAAGAAAAATTCTATAATAAATATCAAATATTTATAAAAAAGGAAAATTTTATTGGCAAAATCGAAAGATACTATATTATGTTGAAAGCCATGTATGCTGCAATTTTTACATCAAAAAGATCTAGTAATGCTATTACTGTTAAAAAACTGCTTACCACATACGAAAATTCAACTATAATGCGTAATGTCTCTAATAATATATATAATAAATGCCCAAACTGCGACGTTGAGATGAAGATTATATCGAATCTTAGCGAAATAACTTGTGTTGCGTGCGGTATTACCGAAAACCTATATGGCA
>Ga0105240_10013086_pt1 | contig 11420 bp, 10 predicted proteins | sample KBSC54metaG_FD_80426 | JGI IMG/M metagenome (GOLD analysis project Ga0105240, IMG submission 80426) | Corn rhizosphere microbial communities from Kellogg Biological Station, Michigan, USA - KBS C5-4 metaG | ecosystem: Host-associated > Plants > Roots > Rhizosphere > Soil | place: Michigan, USA...
ACTTCGTGACGGCACCGGACGTCAAAAATCCGCTGACCGCCCTGTTCACCATCATCCCTGAAGCACTGGCCGACGGTCAGCAGCAAACGGAAGTAAAGGCGCATATTGTCGACCTGAATGGCAATGTCATGCCTGATCAGGCCGTCACCTTCGCCATCGACTCCGGTTCGGGCACGATCGTCACGCCGCAACCCGTCTATACGGATGCGAACGGCGACGCCTTTATCTTCATCACCAGCAAAACCCCGGGTGACGTCCTCATCACCGCCACCGTCGATGACAAAAAGATCATCTTCGGCAGCCCGGCGCGAGTACACTTCGCCCAGATCAATATCTATGTTCCGCGCGTGTTCACGCCGAATAACGACGGTACCAACGATGTCCTCAGACCGATACTCGTAGGTATCTCCCAATTCCACTATTTCAGCATCTACAACCGCTGGGGTAACCTGATCTTCACGACCCAGGATCCCGGCCAGGGCTGGGACGGCACCTTCAGAGGCGTTCCCCAACCGGTAGAGACCTATCTGTGGATCGGCGAAGGCATCGACACCAACGGCAAAAAGATCGTTCAAAGGGGGATGGTCTCACTGGTAAGATGATAACATGAAAAAATTAACCTAAACCCAGATGAAAATGAGGCATACGATAACCATATTGATCCTTTTCACGCTCACGGGCATCGTCCGTGGACAGGAGATCAATTTCTCGCGGGTCCAGGACATGACCATCTGGTATAACCAATCGCTGAAAACGGAAAAACAAAATACGATCAACCTCAACTACCGCAGCGTCCAGTACGGCGGCCAGATCGCCTACAACAGCGTAGCGGCCCTATTCTCGATGCCCCTGCTCTCAAAAGACGGCAAAAGCAAGCCCAACTCCGGTTATTTCAGTCTCAGCGCCGGTGCGGCCTCCGACAAGACCAACGACGGCATCCTGAACAACACCCTCGGGATGATGGGCATCTCCTATGCCATTCCCATCGGCCGTCATGAGACCTACCTGGCCGCAGGCTTCCAGGCAGAATACTACCAGAGCCAGCTCAACGTGGCCGGCATCAGCGGCGCCTTCGGCGACCAGTATAACGCCTATGGTCCCATCGAAGGGGCGCCCAGCGCCGACCGCCTCGCCAACGGCTGGTCCTACGGTCATTTCAACCTCAACGCGGGGGTATCGGTGTTCAGCAACGGCCGCAACGACAAATGGTATGTCGGCGGATCGATAATGCAGGTGAACCAACCCTATGCCTATAAAGTGAAATCCGACTCCACCCGCCTGAAACCCGTCGTCGGCATACAGGGCGGCTATAAATTCACGACAAAAGAAGAGGACGAAGTAGGGTTCTATATGTCCATGAACTGGGAAGGCCCGGCCTACCGGCATTACTATAACCTGATCTATACGAAGGCCATCCCCGGAGTCGCGGGCGGCGCCGCCGTCGGACTGGGCCTGGGCTACCGGTATAACGACGCCCTGGTCCCCAATCTCGAATTACGCTACCAGAAATTAACACTTGGAATTCTATACGACGTAAACATTTCCACCATCAGCGCGGCCGGTATCGACCGGAATGGCGTAGAGCTCGCGCTGAAGATGGACTTTTAAAAAAAATATCCCATGAAGAAGGTAATGATTGGTTTGATTGGTTGCTCCCTGCTGGCCCTGACTACCGTCCGGGCAACCTGGACAGATCCCGCCCGGGGGACGCGGCCCGTCACCGGCGCCGGCACCCTCGCAACGGACACCGCCGGGAAAGCCGGGGAACACTCGGTCATTGCCCGGGATACCATTCCTCCGACCACTCCCGATACCTCGTTCCGTTATCGCGGCGACAGCGCGGCGAAAATAACCGATACCGTGATCTCCCTGGCCGACGACGCGACGGCAAGCGCGGCTGCCAAAAAGGATACTACGGCGACCCCGCCTAAAACGGACGCGCCGAAGACGGACGCGCCGAGGAATGATCCGCCGAAGGCGGATCCAGTAAAAACTGAGACGATTTCCCTGGATAATACGAGCACTAAGCCCGATTCCTCTGCTGTGCAGACCGCCCAGGCAACCCAAACCCCGCCCGCGGCAAAAGCATCCGGCGACACCACCGCCGAAGACAAGGCCGAAGAGCAAACGCGGCAACTCGACCGTCGCTGGTTCATCGCCCCGGGAACAAAATTCCAGTTCCAGGATTTCGCCTTACTCGAGAAAAATCGTAAAGGCTATCTCAGCGACGCCAACACCCTGCCGTTCTTCCAGCGCGGGAACGCCTCCTTTGCCGCCTCGGCATATAAGAATCTGACGCAACGCCTGTCCATCAGCGCCGACATCGGCCTCAGCTTCGGTCACGCGACCAACGACGACGTGCTGATCAGCCAGACACCCAAAAAAACCTACAACCTGCTCAACGCAGCCCTGTATTATCATCTCATCGGTCCGACCTATCGCCTGCAGCCCTACCTCACCGTCGGGTTCAACGATATCATCAACGATAAGTCCTATCCCAGCGTGCCCATGGGCATCGGCGCGAAATTCAATGCCCGGAAGATCATGGTGCTTGGCCAGGTGACCTACGGCCAGAGTATCTCCAAGTCCGTCGCGAGCACAACGATGTACTCCCTCGGCATCTATATCCCGATCAAGAGCAAGAAACAAAAGCAGCTCGACCAGGACGATGACTCGAAGAACAAAAAGGACGAGGCAAAGAAGAAGGATACGGTCAACAAAGGCGGTACCGGCAACGTCACCAACAACATCTATATCACCATCAATATGGACTCCGTCCTAAAGGCAAAAGGCCTCCTCGACGACAACGGCAATCCCATCACCGCCGGCGGCGGCAGAAGGGGCAACGGGGACGACGATGCTGACGACGCAGCCGGCCGCAACCGGCGCAAGAAGAAGGCGTTCCGCTCCATGGGCCTCGACGACTTCAACGAGGACGACTATAAGATCGACTCCCTCGATGGTAAGCCGGTGATCCGCTTCGTGGTCTACTTCGAGTTCAACGAATATGGTCTTAACTCGAAGGCCTTCGGCAGCATCGACAAGGTCATCCACCATCTCCGTGGCACCAACGATGAGTTCAGTGTGGAGATCAAGGGATATACCGACTCGGTGGGCACCGACCAGTACAACAATTTCCTCTCCCGCAAACGCGCCAAGATGGTGTTGGACTATATGAACAGCCGCGGCGTCCCCGCGAACCTCATGCAGGCAAAGGCCTACGGTAGCGATAACCCGGTTGCCGATAACAGCGACCCAAACCAGGCCTGGCTCAACCGCCGCGCAGAGATCATTGTCCACAAAAAGGAGGGACTGGCCGCCCAATAAAACCCCCATTGGCCGGAGCCCCGCCCACCGCCTCCTATCGGAGCCGCGGGGACGCCTGTTAACGATATATTAAAAATCAAAAAAAAAGGCAATAATTTCCCAAATAGGGAGTTATTATCCTATATTCGTAAAGGACCCTAAAAATCCATACTTCCATGTTAAACCTGTACGCAAATTCGCTCTGGAACCATCTTCCCTCGAACATCAAGATCAGCCTCGTCGATGAATCGGGCAATCGTCTCGATCCCTTCCAGGTCAATGAAGTAGACTACCTCTCCCGCTTTATCAATAAATGTGTGGTAAATAAGGTGTTGCAAAGAATGATGGCCTCCAACCAAAAAGGCGTCATCGAAGTCTATAACGACAAGGTCGTCGTAAAAGAGAACTAAAACGGCAGGCCCCCCGGCTATCCGCAGCCGCCCGCCCAGCCAGGAGCCCGCTACCCAAAGCCACCAGCTCCCGTTATCTTCCCGATCTCCCTTGCATAGCCTGCGCCGATAGGCAGTTCCCGGCCCGCCACCCAAATGGTGTCGCGCTCGATCCTTTCTACCTTCCCGCTCGCGACCAGGTAACTCCGGTGTATCCGCACAAAGGCCGGCGGCGGCAATAACGCCTCCGCCTCGGACATCGTCAGCCTCGACAGCACCTTCTCATCCCGCAACACAAATTGCATATAATTACCCGTGCTCTGCAGGTATAGGATGTCATCCAGCCGCACCCTCACCTGGCCATAGCCGCTTTTTATGAACAGCTGTTCCGCCGCCGGCGGTATCACCGGGCCGGAGCTCTTCCGCTTCAGCTCATGCAGCTCGTAGGCCTTGTTGCAGGCCTTCAGGAACCGGCTCTGGCTGAAGGGCTTCAACAGGTAGTCGATCGCGTCCAGCTCGAAGCTTTGCACCGCATGTTCGCTGTAGGCCGTCGTAAAGATCACCATCGGCGGATGGGGAATGCTCCGCAGCAGTTCGATGCCGGAAATATCCGGCATCTTGATATCCAGGAACAGCAGGTCGATCTTCTCCTGCTGCAGCCGCTTCATCGCCTCGTAGGCATCCGTGTAAACCCCTACGAGGTCCAGGAATCCGACCTTCCCGGCCAATGCCTTCACGACATCCAGCGCGATCGGCTCGTCATCGATAGCGATTGCTCTCAGCATATACCAATTTATGGTTCTATCATCAATTGCACAAAAAATTCCCGCTCGTCCTGGTTCATATAGAAGCCATGCCGCGCAGGATAGAGCAGGTTCAGCCGGTGGAGCACATTCTTTAGCCCGATCCCCGACTTTTCCTTCTCCGGATCGCTGCCCTGCCGGGCATGAACACTGTTGCGGATCTCGAACAACATCTTCTTCCCTTCTCCTTGCAGCCGGATATTGACCCAGGAAGGCTCCCGCAGGGATATACCATGTTTGAAGGCGTTCTCTACAAAGGGTATCAGCAACATCGGAGCGATCACTGCATCGGGAAGAACATCATCGATCTGGGTCTCGATCCGGATGGATGGCGATAAGTCGGTCCGCAATTGCTGCAACGCGATGTAATTCTTCAGGTATTCCACCTCCTTGCTCATCGGTATCTTATCCTGGTGATTCTCATGCAACATAAACCGCATCATATCTCCCAGTTGCTGGATGCCCCCCGCCGTCCTTGCGGCCTCTTCCTGCAGGGCCGTACCATACAGGGTGTTGAGGGCATTGAACAGGAAATGCGGGTTGATCTGGCTTCGCAGGAACTGCAGGTCGGCCTCCGACCGGCCCAGCGCCGCTTCCAGCCCCCGCAACCGCATGAATTGATCCCGGCGGCCACGATAGAAAAGCCAGACCACAAAGGCAACAACGAATTGCCCACACCAAAGGCCCATCTGCACCGGCACCAGGTCATGCGAGTTGTCCGCCATCCAAACAGAAAAGGGGATACTCCATAGAAAGCCCGAGAGTAGCACCCGGCGAAGGTTCTTCCGGTGCCAGAACCCCCCTTCACCCACCCCCGGGAAGATGAAGTACAGTGCCGTGATCCCGCCGAAGGCTAACGGCGGCGCCACTCCGAAGAAGGTAAAATAAAAGTCCTTTTCATTGATGATCGAAAAGAAGTACAACACGCAGCCAATGCTGAAATAGATCGCGGCATAAATGCAGACCTGGTTGACAAGGGCGATATAATAGGCATTTTGCCTGGGCGCCTGCAGCAATTTGCGGATGGTCAATTCCCGGAAGATGCCATAGGCGATATACAAAACCACCGCCTGGGCGGCAAACCGCCAGCCCATCCCCAGCACCCGATTGGCTGTACTCGTCCAATCCATCCCGACGAAATCGTAGGCCCGTTCATAGTAAAGGGCGACACCCCAGCCAATCCCCAGCAGGATCATCAGCAGGACCGCATTGATCCCACCCCAGACAAATCGTTTCAGCGTCTGTCCGGCAGGTCCGCTGAAGTCGAGCCGGCCCCGCAACGTAAAGCTTACCCGAAAGCCGCCCGGCTCGGCCGCGTCCACCTGCATCAGCCGGGGGAGGATGTAAAGGTTCATCCAGAAATAACAGAGATAGACCAGCGCCAGCAGACCCGTCTCCGGCAACAGCACATTGCTGAAGTAGTCGAAGGGAATATGCTTTTCGGTGAACGCAAAGGCGTACAGCTCGCGAAGTTCTTCACCAGACCGGTCGAATATCTTCCACCAGGCGCCGGCAATGCCCAGCAGGCAATAGGCCGTCACGAGCACCAGCTCATTCTCCCGCCACTTCATCGGATTATGTTTTTTGATGTCCATTCCCGTTTTTTCAACAAGAATAAACCAAATCCGACCCGCCGCCGGTCAAATGTGATAAAACGACCCGAAAATGTGATGGAATAACTCTCGCCCCGCGGCGCCTCTATTTATCTCCCCTGGCGGCATCCCCCTTGGAACCCTCGCCCTTCTCCGCTGCCCCTTTTGCCGTCGCCCCGCGGGCCGCCGCCTTTTCCATATTCTTCCTCAGGATCGCGATATACCGCGCCGCGTCCCCGTTCCCCGGGTCCAGCGCCAGCAGCCGCCCGAAATAATCGATCGACCCCGCATAGTCCTTTTCCGTATTGGCCTTGTACGCCGCAATATATCCATAGGCCTCGATCAGGTGCTTCCGGCTCGTTTTGTTGGTCGTATCCCTGGCGTCGATCTCGATCAGCTTCGTATAATGCGGGATCGCCATCCCCAACGCCATCGCCGTATCGATCGCGGCGTCACAACGCGCCCGCCAGTAATACCCGAAATCCTGCTCCGGATACTTCGTCTCATAGAGGCCAAACACGCTGTCGGCAGGCGTATACTCTTTGGCCATGTAATGCGCCAATCCCCAGTTGAAAAGGTCGAGGTTCGACGCCTTGCTGTTGCCGCAATAGTACCGCCCCAGCCAAAGGGCCTGGTTGGAATAATCCTTCTGCTGCTTGTAGAGTCCCGCGAGCTTCCGGGCGTATTCGATCCGCGCGGTGCTGTCCTTTTCGAGGTTGCCGGCCTTGACAAAATACACGGCCGCGCTGTCCGGCTTCCCAAGCGAAGCATAGATCTCGCCCATCGTGCTGTAATCTTTCACGACAAATCCCGTGTCGTGCTGCACCTGGAAATACCGGGTCATATAGTCCAGCGCCTTCAGGCTGTCATGCTGCTCCTTATAGGAATAGGCGATGAGCTTGTAAAGCCGCGGCTCGGTGACCTTGCCCTGATTTGAGATCAGCCGCTGCGCATGGTCGATCGCCTCGGGGTATTTCCGCGAGGAGTACAGGAGATCGGTCACGAGGTAGTCGTTGTCGATGCTGGGATCGGCGGCCGCGATATAGTGATCGAGATATTCCTTTGCCTTGTTCACGTCCCGGAAATAATAATGGTAGTACAGCTCGTACCAGGCCGGGCCATATAGTGGGTCGGCCGCAACGGCGTCATTAAAATACTTCAAATACATCTCCGGGTTGTTCTGTGTGACGAAGATCTTCCCAAGCCGGTACAGGGCCTCTACGTCCCTGGGGTCCTGCGCCAGCGCATCCTGGTAGGCCTTATAGGAGTTGGTCCCATCCATGAGCCGGCGATAGATATTCCCCAGCTCGACATAAAGATCGGGGTCCGCTTGTCCCGCTTGATCGCCTTGTTCAGCACCTCGATCGCAAAGGCATAGTTCGCATCCGTGGAGTCGGCCGTTTCCTGCGCCCGGGCAACGGCCAGCAACACCGGCACGTCCTTTTCCTTCGTCATCTGCAACGCCTTTTGAAAACAGCTCATTGCGCTGTCCTTCCGGTGTTGCTGCAACAGCAGCTGTCCATATGCGCAGATCCCCAGCGGTTGCTGCTGAACGTCATAGGGCATCTTCGACAAGGTATCCCGCAATGCCGGAACGCGCTTCTGATGGATATACACCTGGGTCAGCAGCAGCCAACCCTCCGAGTTGATCGGGTTGGCTTCCAGGAACGAATGAAGTTGATGGGCGGCCCCGTCGTAGCGATCATAATACAACAGTTTCCGCGCCTCTGCCAGCGACTGGGCCTTGGAGCCACCCATCATAAAAAAGATAACGGGAACAAAAATCAGTTTTTTCATGAGCCTTAATTTTGGAGTTCGTTTTTATATGGTTCTATGTCTAATACCTGAATTTTTGAATCCTTCTTTAGCAGGTCGCTGATATGCCGGTAACCCACAAATCCCGAGACGCCGCTTTCCGTCTCCGGGTTGACGACGATCATATCCGCCATGATCAGCTCGGCGCAGCTCAGCGCAGCCTTCCCCGCGCTGTGCTTCCCCGTCGCCGAATATTCGATCGGGTGATGCAGATGCTCCCGGAGCTGGTGATACGCCTTCAGGAACACCTGTGGCAACGCCCAGTCCTTCTGTTCCTGCCGGTCCTGGATCGCCAGCAGGTGCACCTGCGCCCGGTATCGTTTTGCCAGCATCACCGCCCATTCCAGCTTTCGCTCCGGCAGAAAATTGCGGATCGGGATCAGGATCACCCGCGTCTTGCTCTCGGCCGAACCCGGCTTCACCGTCAGCACGGGACAGTTGCTCTTCCTGGCGATGACATCGGGAGAGATACCCTTAAGCTGGAACCACCGTTTGGGCGGCTCACTCTTCCCGATGACGATAAGATCGGGTCGCAGCAGTCCCGCGCATTCGATGATCGTCCGTTGAACGGACCGGCCCCGCACGACATGCGTCCTTACCCGCACCTCGGGGTACCGGTCACCGATCAGGGTCTCCAGCCGCCCGAACGAAGATTCCACATCACGTCCATCTTCGTTGCCGCCATTCCGGCTGCGACCGCTTCGGGTGCCGCCGGAACGGACCACATGCAGCAGTTGCAGCTCGGCCCCCTCCCTGCCCGCCAGCTCGGCCGCTTTCTTCACGGCGATATCCGTATTCTGCGAGAAATCCACGGGGATAAGGAATGTATTGAAAGCAATGGCCATGTCGGGAGTTTGAACTCAAAGTATTTCCCAAACATTAACATACCCTTAGAGCGGCATTAGAATTGGATTAGAGTAATCCGCACTCCAATCAAATACGTAAATTCGCTTCATTGGGCTTATGGAAGATAGAAGAATACTTATCGTCGAAGACGAACGAAAGATCGCCGACACCCTCAAAATGGGGCTGTCCGAGAACGGCTTCGAGATCGATGTGGCCTACGACGGCAAGATCGGCAACCAGCTGATCCTGTCCCGCCCCTTCGATCTCGTCATCCTCGATATCAATCTCCCGGGTATGAATGGATACGAGCTTTGCAAGACCATCCGTCACCACGATCAAAAGACCCTCGTCATTATGCTCACCTCCATGAGCTCCCTCGACGACAAGATCGAAGGCTATGACGCCGGCGCCGATGACTACCTCGTAAAGCCCTTCGAGTTCCGCGAGCTCCTGCTCAAGATCCGGGCCCTTCTCAAACGAACCCCCGGCCAGGCCGAGCCCGTCGGTAATTTCCTGCGCGCCGCCGATCTCGAGATGAACCTCGACAATAAGGAAGTGCATCGCGCCGGAAGGCGTATAAAGCTTACTGCAAAGGAATTCCAGTTGTTGGAATACCTCCTGCGGAACAAGAATCGCGTCGTCTCCCGCGCCGACCTGGCCATCAACGTCTGGGACGTCGACTTCAACACCAATACCAACGTCATCGATGTATATATAAGTTATGTCCGCAACAAGGTGGACAAGGACTTCGAGCACAAACTCATCCAGACCCATGTCGGCATGGGCTACATCCTGAAATCCCAACCCTGCTGATGGCGGTGCGCACCCGCATAACGCTCCTCTTCACCCTCCTCGTGGTGGCCATCCTTACCCTGGTATGCGCCTCGGTCTATTATTTCTCGTATACCAATCGCATAAAGGATATCCAGACCCGGTTGGCCAACCGCGCCATCACCACCGGCAGGCTGTTGAGCCAGCGCGGTGTCTTCGACGAAGCTCTTATCCGGAAGATCGACGCCTCCACCTCCATGGCCATGCAGGACAAGGTCATCGAGGCCTATGACAAGTCCAACCGGCTCATCTACTGGTACAGCGACAACCCGGCCGATACCCTCCGCACCGACAGCAACGTCCTGGCCAAAGCCCGGAAAAGCAACGATCACATCTACTTCACCCAGCAACGCAAGGACGCCATCGCGATCAACTTCAAGGATGACAATGCCTCCTTTATCATTGTCGCCGCAGCCTATGACGAGGCCGGCAACGAAAAGCTACGCCATCTCCGCCTCGTGCTCTCCCTCAGCTTCGTCGGCGGCATCCTCATCTCCGTCATCGGCGGCTATCTCTTTTCGATCAGCCTGCTCCACCCGATAAAACGCATTGCCGACGAGGTCAACGACATCTCGGCCCGCAACCTCACCCGCCGTATCCGCCCGGCCAGGGCGGATGCAAAAGACGAATGGTATTATCTTTCCGATACGCTGAACCAGTTGCTCAATCGCCTGCAGGAAAGCTTCGAGATCCAGGGCCGGTTCATCGCCAATGCCTCCCATGAGCTTTCGACCCCGCTAACTTCCATCTCCAGCCAGTTGGAAGTAGCCCTTCAGCGGGTCCGCACGGTAGAGGAATACCGGAAGGTCATCCAGTCCGTGTACCAGGACGCCCGCCAGCTCAGCAAGCTCACCCAGACCCTGCTGGAGTTCGCCCGGGCCTCGGGAACCGCCGGCGGCCTCGAGATCGACCTGCTTCGCATCGACGAGATCCTGTTGCGTCTGCCCGCCGAGATCACAAAGGCAAATCCGCTTCATTCCGTCACTCTTGACTTCGAGAGATTGCCTGAGGCCGAGGAGGCGTTGTTCATATTTGGAAATCCAGACCTCCTGTTCACCGCCATCCGGAACATCGTCTCCAATGCCTGCAAATACTCCGACGACCATCACGCCGTCGTCCGCCTGATCGTCACCGGCACCGAGATCCTCATCGTCGTAGAGGACAAAGGGCGGGGGATAGGGGAGGAGGAGTGGGAAAAGATCTTCCAGCCTTTCTATCGAAGCGACGACGGTCTCGCCATCCCCGGTTTCGGCCTCGGCCTCTCCCTGGCCCGCCGCATCCTCCAGCTCCACAAAGGCTTCATCGGCGTCCGCTCCGTCCTCGGCGAAGGCTCCGTCTTCACCATCACCCTGCCTTCCGCCGCCAAACTTTAGCCACTACCAAACCGGCCCCGCCGCAAAATCTAATCAAATTCTAATCCCCCTTTAAGCCCATATTAATATCCGCGTCCAACCTTGTCGGATAATTCAACCAATCAAAACCAATCAAATAATCATGCGTATCAAGCCCCTGGCACTGGCGGGAATCCTCCCGCTGATGCTTTTCTCCTGCGTCAGTAGTAAAAAGTTCAAAGGTCTCCAGTCAAAATACGATAGTCTCAATAACGCCTACGGCGCGTTGCAGAACGATCTGAAGAATTGCAACGGTAAAACGGCCACGCTCACCCGCGATAAATCCGATTGTGACGCAAAGGTCGCCGCCCTCCAGAAGCAGATCGATTTCCTGAAGACGAACAATACCCAGGCCCTCAAACAGCTCGAAGATATGTCGGTCATCAGCAGCTCTCAGGCCGAGAGTATCCGCAAGTCGCTGGATAACCTCGGGGCAAAAGATGCGTA
>Ga0105240_10013087_pt1 | contig 11420 bp, 13 predicted proteins | sample KBSC54metaG_FD_80426 | JGI IMG/M metagenome (GOLD analysis project Ga0105240, IMG submission 80426) | Corn rhizosphere microbial communities from Kellogg Biological Station, Michigan, USA - KBS C5-4 metaG | ecosystem: Host-associated > Plants > Roots > Rhizosphere > Soil | place: Michigan, USA...
AATTCTTCCGTTGGTGCACGGGAAGCTGGTGAAAGTCCAGCACAGCCCCGCTACTGTAAGCGCGGAGGGCCGTTCGAAGAAGCCACTGTTCCGTAGATGGAATGGGAAGGCCGAGCGGTCTGACGAGGCGCAAGTCAGGAGACCGGCCAACGAGATTGCATAACCCGGCTCTCGTGGGAGGGGCCTGAAATGAATCGTAATTTGCCTGGCCTTGTGGCCGCTTGCCTGTTTTTTTCCGCCGTTGCTTCTGCCGCGCAGATCAAAGGCACCGTCACCGACCCATCCGGCGCGCCCGTCGTAGGCGCCCAGGTATCGCTCGTCGATCGCGTCGGCGTGGAAGCGCAAACCGCGACCGGCGCCGGCGGGTCGTTCGAGATCATGACCGCGCCCGACAGCCGCCTGGTCATCACCTCTCCCGGCTTTCGTACCGAGGAGATCGACCTGGCGACCGCGACATCTCCGCTGACCGTGCGGCTCACCCTGGCGCCCGTGATCGATTCCATCCGCGTCGTTGGATCCGCGATCGATGTCGCCGCCAGCCAGCAGGGCAGCAGCGTGAACATCATTCCACGCGAAGAAATCCGCCAGAGCAATCAGCCGATGGCCGTCGATTTGATGCGCTACATCCCGGGCCTGGCGTTTAGCCAAACGGGCTACACCGGAGGTGTCGCCGGACTTTTCATCCGCGGCGGTTATCCCGATTTCAACCTCGTGGAGATCGATGGCGTCCCCGTCAACGCGTTCGGCGGCAGCTTCGATTTCGCGCACGTCGCCACAGAGTCGCTGGATCGAGTGGAAGTGGTCCGCGGCCCACAATCGTCGCTCTACGGACCGTATGCCAATAGCGGCGTCATCAATTTCGTGACGCGCGAGCCGGAGGGTCCCATCAATCTCGACGTCCTGGCCGAAGGCGGCAGTTATCACGAGCGGCGCTTCGGGATTTCCGGGGGCGGCCAGTGGCAGGGCTTCGGCATCGCCGCTTCGGCCTCGCGCATGGACGACGACGGACCTGTGGTCAACAGCGGCTACCGCAACGAAAATCTGACGCTCAATATCACGCGCCGCTTCGGCCGCCAGGCGCTCTCGCTCCACGGCGATTTCGATTCCAACTCCGTCGGCGAACCCGGACCTTGGGGCTCGAATCCGCTGGGCCTCTTCACTGGAATCGACACCGTCAGCCGCAGCAAAAACAATTTCGGCGATTATCTCTTCCACTATGCAGGCGACCTCTCAGGCCGCGTGAAGGAAGAGATCTTCGGCAGCTTTTTCCTGAACAACAACGGGTACGCCAGCCAGTACGGTTTCAGCTCCAATAAGGATCTGCGCGCGCAAGGCGAGTCGCGCACCGTGATCGCGGTCGCGCGCCATTACGTCGCCGCTATTGGCGTCAGCGAGGCACTAGAGGAACTGCGCAACACGTTCGTCACGGACGCCTCGTTCAACACCTTCCCCATCCGCCGCAACGATACTGCCTTCTATCTCGAGAATCGGTTTGAAATTAGCCGCCATCTTGTCCTGAACGCAGGCGTGCGCGGCGAGTTGATTCGCACCGGGGCGATTCCGGGCGACGGGTATACGCGTCCTTTTTTCCCGACGCAGACCGTCACCGCAGTCAATCCGAAAATCGCCGCCGCGTACGTGCAGGGCGGGACACGCGTGCACACTTCATTCGGCACCGGCATCCGTCCGCCCGGCGGCTTCGACCTGGCGTACACGGACAATCCCTCGCTGAAACCGGAGCGTACTCGCAGCTTCGACGCCGGCATCGAACGCAGGCTCTTTCATGATCGCCTCTCGCTCGACGCCACTTACTTCTACAATCGCTTCTACGATCTGATCGTGATTCTCGGCGGCTCGTTGTCGCGGCTCAGTCATTATCAGACCGACAATATCGCCAACTCCCGCGCTCAAGGGGCGGAGTTCTCGGCGCAATTGCGGCCGGCGCGGTGGCTCTTCCTCACCGGATCTTATACGCGCCTCACTACGGAAATCCTTTCGATGAACGGCTCGGCCAACCAGGCACCCACCAATTTCAAGGTGGGACAGGCGCTTTTGCGCCGGCCGGGCGATTCCGGCAGCGTCACCGCCTCATTCACTCGCGGCAAATTCAGCGGCGGACTCAGCGGATATTTCCGCGGCTCGGTGCTGGATGTCGAACCTTCGCTGGGCGCTTCCGCGGGACTCTTCCAGAATCCCGGTTACGCGAACATCGGGGTCAACCTGAACTACGCCATCGGCCACGGCCTCACCGCCTATGGCAATCTGCGCAATGCGCTCAATCAGTCATACGAGGAAGTCTTCGGCTATCCGTCGCCGCGTCTGAATTTTGTGGCGGGGATGAAGTGGACCTTCTCCGGAGCAAAGTAATGGACGACCCCGCATTCGACAAACCCAGGCTGGCCATCAATCGCGTGTACACGCGCCAAGGCGACCAAGGCGATACTGCGCTCGCTGGCGGACAGCGCGTGCCCAAGGATAGTCCGCGCATCGAAGCCTACGGCACGGTGGACGAGCTGAACTCGTTCATCGGTCTGGCGCGCGAGACGGTCGGCCAGGCGGCATCCACGAAGCCCCTCGCCGTTATACTCCTACGCGTGCAGCACGAGCTATTCAATCTGGGGTCGATCCTGGCCACCCTGCCCGAGGATGTACATCCCAAGCAAGCGCGCGTGACCAGCCGCGAAGTCGACCAACTCGAGCGCGAGATGGACGAGATGAATGCGGACCTCGCGCCCTTGCGTTCATTCGTGCTGCCCGGCGGCAGCCGCCTGAACGCCGAATTGCACATCTGTCGTACCGTTTGCCGCCGCGCCGAACGCGCCTGTGTGGCGCTGAACCGGGTGGAAGAGGTTCCGCCCGAGACCATTCGCTATTTGAACCGGCTCAGTGACGCGCTGTTCGTCTGGAGCCGGTGGGCCAGCCATCGTACCGGCGCGCCCGAGACCCTTTGGGAGCCCAACCAATCCACGTCGGGCTTGAGTGAGACATAATTAGGTTTAAGGAGAAATCGATGCACAAAGATTCCGTACGGCCGCTGGCTGTCGGCCTGATCGTTCTGGGAGCTCTCGTCCGTGTTACACAGGCGCTGAACTTCGCGCCGGTTGGGGCGCTCAGTCTCTTCGCCGGTGCACGTCTGCGCTCCTGGCAGGCCTACCTGCTGCCGCTGGCGCTGATGGCCATTACGGATCCGCTGCTGGGCGGCTATTCGGCCAACACGCCCTTCGTGTACGGCAGTTTCCTGATCATGGTTTGGATCGGCAGCAAACTGCGCCGCACCGAGAACACCCTGTGGATCGGCGCTGGCGCGGTCGCCGGCAGCCTGCAGTTTTTCCTGATCACGAATTTCGGCGCCTGGCTGACTTCGCCCCAGTTGTACAGCCGCTCCGTCGCCGGACTGGTGAACTGCTACATCGCCGGCATTCCGTTCTACGGCCGCACCCTCGCCTCGGACGTACTCTACGCGGGAGTGCTGTTCGGGCTGCACGCCTGGTTGAGCCGCACGGTGGTTCGCTCCGAGCGTGTCGCGGTAGCAGCATAGCTTACGGCATCCGTGAAAAAGATCCTGCTCGCCTGGAGTTCCGGCAAGGATAGCGCGTGGACTCTTCACACGCTGCGGCAGCAAGGCGCGAACGTCTGCGCGTTGCTCACGACCATCAATGAGGCTGCCGATCGCGTTGCCATGCACGGCGTGCGCAGTTCGGTATTGGAGGCCCAGGCCGATGCTGCCGGGCTTCCACTCTGGAAAATTCCGCTTCCCTGGCCCTGCACCAACGACGATTACGAATCCCGCATGGCCGACGCCTGCCGCCGCGCCGTGGCCGAAGGTTTCGACTGCATCGCATTCGGCGACCTGTTTCTGCGCGATATCCGCGAGTATCGCGAACGCCAACTGGCCGGCAGCGGACTCACGCCGCTGTTTCCACTCTGGGATCTGCCGACCGCTCAACTCGCGCGCGACATGATCCACGGCGGACTCCGCGCCCGCTTAAGCTGCGTCGATTCCAAAGTGCTGGACCCGGGCTTCGCAGGCCGTGAGTTCGACCGGTCCCTGCTGGCCGACCTCCCGAACACCATCGACCCCTGCGGCGAAAACGGCGAGTTCCACACCTGCGTCTACGCCGGCCCGATGTTCACCCGGTCCCTGCCGCTCGAAGCCGGAGAAATTCGCGACGTCAACGGCTTCGTTTACGCCGACCTTCTCGGGGAGGCCGCGTGCCAAGAATCGTCTCGCTGATCGCCAGCGCCACGGAGATCGTCGCCGCGCTCGGGCAAGTGGACAATCTGGTCGGACGCTCCCACGAATGCGATTACCCCGAGTCCGTCCTCGCCCTTCCCACCTGCACACGCCCGCGCATTGCCGTGGATGGCGACAGCCGCGAAATCGACCGCCTGGTGAAGGAGTCCGCCCGCACCTCGATCTCGATCTACGAAGTCTTCGACGATGTCCTGGAGCGGCTCGCTCCCACCCACATCCTGACGCAGATTCAGTGCGAGGTCTGCGCCGTCAGCCTGCGCGATGTCGAACAGGCGATCGCCCGCGGCGTGAAGCATCGCCCGCAGATCGTCTCGCTGCAGCCGGATTCGCTCGAACAGATCTGGGCCGACATCCGCCGCGTGGCCGCCGCTTTGGACATTGCGCAGCGCGGCGACGAGCTTATTGCCGAACTGCAGTCCCGCATGCACGCCGCCGCGCCCGCCACTCCCGGCCTACCCCCGCGCGTCGCCTGCATCGAGTGGATCGAGCCGCTCATGGCCGCCGGCAACTGGACTCCCGAACTCGTCGCCATGGCCGGCGGCGTCAGTCTCTTCGGCGAACCCGGCCGCCACTCGCCCTGGCTGAGCTGGGAGGAACTCCAGGCAGCCGATCCCGACATCCTGATCGTCGCGCCCTGCGGGTTCGACCTGGCGCGCATCGAACCGGAGATGCATTGGATGACCGACAGGCCCGGCTGGACCGATCTACGAGCGGTGCGCGACGGCCGCGTCTATCTCGCCGACGGGAATCGCTACTTCAACCGGCCAGGACCGCGCGTCGTCGAAACGCTGCAGATTCTCACCGAGATTCTTCATCCGGAGCGTTATCTCACGCGCTTTCGCGGCGACGGATGGCGCTCCTACAGTTTGGCGTTATGATGAGCTTGTGACATGGCGCTGATCGCTGTCTCGGGCCATCCTGGTTGCCGCTTCGAAGAGGTGGCGCGTATCAGCGCGCAACGGCTCGGGTTCGAGCTACTGACCCAATCCCGCATTCGAGTGCTCGCCGGCGAGGAATTCGGCTCCGAGACGCGCATCCCCGATCGGGCCTTTCCCAGCTTGGTCACGTCGATCCTGGCCCGCCTCGCCACCGAGCATCACCTGGTCTACTGCGCCGTCGGCGGCGAATTGCAGGCCCGCCATTTTCCAGGCATGCTGCGCTTCCATGTGGTCGCTCCTGAAAATGTCCGCATCGGCAACCTGATGCTGGACCATCGCTTCGAGCGCGCCGCCGCACGCAAGCACTTACTCGAACTGGAGGCGGCCTCCCGCGAAGACCGCAAAGCCAAATTCGGCAAATCCAAAGCCACCGCCGATCTTTTCGATCTCGTGTGCAACGCCGAGAACCTGACCAGCGAACAGATGGCCGAGCTGATTCAGACCGCCGTCGCTTCCACGGGATTGGTCGAGCGCGGTTTTTTCTCCCCCAGCGCCGAACAGCAACTGCAATTTCAGATGCGCCTGAAGCTCGCGCGCTTCGGTATCGTGCCGCCGGGAAATGTCACGCTGCGAAAAAAGATGTTCGCCAATCAAAGCGAGGAGATGTTTGCCAACCTGCTTGATTTCTACCGCATCGCGTGGGAATACGAGCCGCGCAGCTTCCCCTTGCAGCACGACACAGAGGGCAACATCGGCGAGGCCTTCACACCGGATTTTTATCTGCCGGAATTCGATCTTTATCTGGAACTGACCACCATGAAGCAATCGCTGGTCACCAAAAAGAATCGCAAGGTGCGACTGCTCCGCCAGCTCTACCCGAACGTGAACATACAAGTCTTCTACCAGAAGGATTTTGAAAACCTGATCTTCAAGTACGGGCTGGTCGAACGTCCGGTGCAGGCATGAGCAGCCCGTCCATATCCGGACTCGAACGCATCCTGTTCACCGAAGAGCAGATCGACAAACGCATCCGCGAAGTGGCCGCCGAAATCACCGCCAATTACCAGGGCAAGACCGTCAAACTCGTGGGCGTGTTGAAGGGCTCCGTATTCTTTCTGACGGCCCTCGCGCGCCACATCGAAGTGCCGGTGAAGATCGACTTCCTCGGCATCTCCAGCTTCTCGAACAAGAGCGGCGCGCCCGGAGTCGTCAGGATCGCCAAAGATCTCGACGAGAGCATCGAGGATGAGGACGTCCTGCTGGTCGAAGACATCGTGGATACCGGCTTCACTCTGCGATACCTCCTGCAGACCTTGGCCGGACGCGCCCCCAATTCGCTCGCCGTCTGCACTTTTCTCGACCGCAACTCGCGCCGCATCGTGCAAGTTCCGGTCCACTATCGCTGCTTCGAAATCCCCGACCGTTTCGTGGTGGGCTTTGGTCTCGACCACAACCAGCTCTATCGCAATCTCGCTTATGTGGCGGTCATGAAACCCGATCAGCGGTAAAATGGGTTGCAGGATAGTAGGAAGGAAGCGTGCGTATGAGGTTCCGGATTCTGTTTATCTCCGGGTGTCCCGACGATGCCCGCCACCTCTCGCGAATGCTGCGTCCTCTGCGGTTCGAATTGCACCATGCTACGAACCTGCAGCAGGCTCGCGAAATGCTCCACAATTCCGCTTACCGGTTGATTCTCACCGAAGCGAACCTGACCGACGGCGCCTGGCTCGACGTCGTCCAAACTGCCGACCGTCACTCCGCCGATCTCCCCGTCATCGTTACGGACCCGCACGCCGACGCCCGCCTCTGGTCTGAAGTTCTCAATCGGGGCGGGTACGATTTACTGACGCAACCGTTCTATGCTCCCGAGGTCCGGCGCATTCTCGAAAATGCCGCTACCCGGGGCGCAGGCATGGCCGCCGTATAATGGTCTCTTCCCCGCGAGGAGACCATGTCAGCCGCCACAGACGCCTTTGTTCAACAGCATCGCGACCGGCTCTTGTCCGAACTCAAGGACTTTATCCGCATCCCCAGCATCAGCACCTCACCCGAGAATAAGCCCGATATCGAGCGCGCCGCCGCGTTCGTCGCCGATAGCCTGCGCACCGCCGGACTCGAGAACGTCGAGATCATCCCGACCGCCAAACATCCCCTCGTGTATGCCGATTGGCTGCATGCCCCCGGCAAGCCCACCGTGCTTTGCTACGGCCATTACGACGTGCAGCCGGCCGATCCCCTGGACCTTTGGATCACTCCCGCGTTCGAGCCTACCGAACGCGGCGGCAACCTGTACGCTCGCGGAGCCGTGGACGACAAGGGCCAGATGTACATGCACATTAAGGCCATCGAAGCGCTGCGCGCGGTCAACGGAACTCTCCCGGTGAACGTGAAGTTCCTCATTGAAGGCGAAGAGGAAGTCGGCGGCGCGTCGATCGCCAAATACGTCGCCGGGAATGGCGAAAAACTGCGCGCCGACGTGGCCCTGGTCTCCGATACCGCCATGTACGCCGACGGCATGCCCACGCTCTGCATTGGCCTGCGCGGCCTCATCTACATGGAAGTGGACGCCGCCGGGCCCGCCCGCGACCTGCACTCCGGACTGTACGGCGGCGCCGCCCCGAACGCCGTCTACGGCCTGATCCAACTGCTGGCCAAGGCCAAAGACGCGAACGGGGCGCTCCTCATCCCCGGCATTTACGACAATGTCGAGGAACCTGCTCCGGCGGAGGTCGCAAGCTGGAACCGCCTACCCTTCGACGAGCGCGAGTTCCTAACCAAAGAGGTCGGTGCAACCGAGTTGACCGGCGAAACGGATCGCGCCGTGCTGGAGCGCGTCTGGTCGCGGCCGACCTTCGAAGTGCACGGCATAGCCGGGGGCTTCACAGGGGCCGGAGCCAAGACTGTCATCCCCGCCAAGGCAACGGCCAAGGTGAGCATCCGCGTGGTGCCGAGGCAGGATCCCGACACCGTCATCGCCGCTTTTCGCGAATGGGTCAGCCGCAATACGCCCAAAGGCATTCAGACCGAGGTGCGCGTGCTGAGCGCCTCTCCGGGCCTGGTCGTGAATCCCGATCATCCGGCCATCCATGTGGCGGCGCAGGCTTTCGGCGATGTATTCGGGAAGCAAACGGTCTTCATCCGCTCCGGCGGCTCGATTCCCATCGTAGGCGACTTCGACACGCACCTCGCGATTCCGACCATCCTCATGGGATTCGGATTGCCAGACGACGGCCTGCATTCGCCCAACGAAAAATTCAAGATCGAGAATTACTATCTGGGAATTATGACGATTGCGCACTTCTTCGAACAGTACGGGCAACAGCCGCCGGCGTGATACGGCCGAACGCGTACAGCACGAAGACGGCAAGCAGCGAAATGGCGGTCGCAAACGCCCCGGCCACCATATACTGCAGCGGCTCGCGCGGCTGCGGCAGGGCCAGCAGGAATAGCCCCGCGGCGGCGAGGTAAAAGAGCACCGCGCCGGGGATGATCAGCAGCGGCAGCCTGTCTCGGAGCGTCATATCTTTAGTGTAGCCATGGCCTTACTATTACGGTTGCTAAAATAGCGGGTAGCATTGCGTTCAGGTCTCATACACAAAGTTAGTTATCTCGCGGCGTTGGTTTTGTTTCTTGCCGGTTGTCACACCGGACCCCCGCGCGCGCCGTCCATTGGACAGGCCTATGTCGGGCCTGCCGTGCTCAACCTGCGAAGCGATATTCCCCTGGAATCCAAAGTTGCCGCGACCGTAAAGCACGGCGACCGGCTGGAGATCCTGCAGCGCCGTCGCAAGTTCCTTCGTGTCCGGGCTCCCAGCGGCGCCGAAGGCTGGACGGATGAACGCCAGTTGCTGGCATCGTCCGACATGGACGCGCTCAAAGACCTCACCGCGCGGGCCGCCAAACTGCCTAGCCAGGGTGTCGCCACCACCTACGCCAACCTGCCGGTACACACCACGCCCTCGATCCATTCGCCGAGTTTCCTGCTCATCAAGAACGGCGAAAAGTTCGATGTGCTGGCGCATTTGGTGGTGCCGCGGGTCGACGTCCCCCGCCCGCCGCTGATTCCTCCGGTGCCGAAGAAGCCCAAGGCCGTTCCGAAAAAAAGGGAGTCCAAGAGCAAGTATCCGCCGCCGCCCATGCCTAAGCCGCCGCCGGTTCCGCCGGACTGGCTCGATCTCTCCAAAAGCGACCTGTCCAAAGAGGAGCCGGAGCCCGAACCCGAAGCCGGACCGAAAGCCGTTCCATCCGACAATTGGGCCCTGGTGCGCATCGCCGGAGGCCAGGCCGGTTGGGTGCTCACGCGCCGCGTTTCCATGGCCATTCCCGACGATGTCGCCCAGTATGCCGAAGGCCACCGCATCGTCTCCTATTTCGCAATCGGCAGCACCCAGGATGGCGACGAGAAGAAAAGCACCTGGTTGTGGACGACCATCGGGGGCAGCGGCCAACCGTATGATTACGATAGCTTCCGCGTCTTCGTCTGGAGCCTGAAGCGGCACCGGTATGAGACCGCGTTCGTGCAGCGAAGGGTAGAGGGCTACGAGCCCACGCTCATCAAAGAGGTCGAGTACGGCGGTAAGGGAAAAGGAACCGCGGAGGGAAAGTATCCAGGATTTTCGGTCTGCCTCGTAAATCGCGACGGCCAACGGGTACGGCAGGAGTACGCGTTGCTCTCCAATATTGTGCGGTTCGCCGGAGAGCAGCCCTGCCAGCCGGCGGCGCCTCTACTGCCCCAGCAAGCGGCCTCTCCGGTCTTAAGTACGCCTTCGGCGGAACCGCCACGCAAGGAGAGTTGGATCGAACGAATCAAGAAGCGGCTGCACATCGGCGGGCGCAAGTGAGGGTCATAGCCCCTTCGGCACGTTGCAGCGAATCACCCATTGTGTTATTTATGGGTTAAAGTCGGACAATTTGATCCAACTAAAACCGCCCAGCTGTATAGCGACGGTCAACTGTTAATTTCTCTTCAAAGGATGGCATTCCGTGGAAGCTGTCAATCGTAAACTCATTCGTCCGTCTCTTAACGAACTTAAAGAGCAGATCACGCCTCCGCGCCGTGCCCCGCAGCAGAAGAAACCCGTTCCGCCCGACCAGACTAACGCTGAAAACTTCTATTACGTCAAACAGATGCAGGCGAAAACCGCTATGGTGTTCGTGCTGCGCGATGGGGAAACCTTGCACGGTGTCATTGAGTGGTACGACAAGTGCTGCCTCAAGGTAAATCGCACCGAAGGGCCCAATATTCTCCTGTACAAACCCAGTATCAAGTACATGTACAAAGAGGCCTAGAGCCTCAGTCTGCTGCGGAGGGCCAAGCGGTTTTCCCGGCGCTCTCCGGCCTGCCGAAAGCGGCGAATTTCGTCTTCTGTTTCCGGTTTCACCTGCGGAATCGTGGTAGCTTTCCTCTCCGCATCCAGCCCGACAAAAGTGAGATACGCCGAGCAGGTGTGCAGCCGCTCACCCGTCATCAGGTTTTCCGTCAACACATAGACACCCACTTCCATCGAGGTGCGGAACACGCGATTGACCGAAGATCGCAACATGATCAACTCACCGATGTGCACCGGATGGAGGAAGCTCAGGCTGTCCACCGACGCCGTGACCACCGCCATCCGCGCGTGCCGCAGCGCCGCCATGGCCGCGCACAGATCCACCAGGTGCATGACCTTCCCGCCGAGGACGTTGCCCAGCCCGTTGGCGTCGTTCGGCAGGGCCAGTTCCGAATATTCGGAGATCGACTCTCGTACCGCTTTGGCTTCCATATTCCTCCCGTTAATGGATGCTGCTCAAGGGCGGGCGGCTTCGGCTTTACGCCGCAGATAGCTCTCGACGTAAGCGCGCGCCTGTTTGCCGAAGTTCTCGCCCGGCGGCAGGTTGGAAAAATCGCCGCCCGAAATCGAGAACTTCAACGGGCCGTGCGCGAACGGATGATGGTCCCGCTCCATCACGTAATCGATCCGCAGCAGCGAGCCTTCGTCGCTGGAGATGTTGAAACGCACGGCGTCCGGGCCATCCTGCGCGGCTGGAAATCGGCCGCACGTGCCGCGAGCGTAGCCCAAATTGCACAATGGCCGCAGATCGCCATCCGCGGGCTCGCAGGGCTGCCCGGCCACCGCCCGGCACTGTCCCGCCCACAAATCCCCCAGCGGCAGCATGGCGTTCTGGACGCCGCCCAGCGACCTTCTCGGCTCCAGCGGATAGAAGTAGGGACACGCCATTTCGGAGGTATAGTAGCACAAGATGGAAAACACCCGGCTGGACACCCTCAAGAGCATGGTCGCGCAGAA
>Ga0105240_10013088_pt1 | contig 11419 bp, 10 predicted proteins | sample KBSC54metaG_FD_80426 | JGI IMG/M metagenome (GOLD analysis project Ga0105240, IMG submission 80426) | Corn rhizosphere microbial communities from Kellogg Biological Station, Michigan, USA - KBS C5-4 metaG | ecosystem: Host-associated > Plants > Roots > Rhizosphere > Soil | place: Michigan, USA...
CTCAGGAAGGTGCGTCGATTGATCATAGGCGAGATGTCGAATGATTAATGCTGTGCAAAGACAGCAAAGGTTGGTCGGGAGTGCGGCCTGATGCAGGTCGAGGTTGGTGTCACCTGCATCATTGGCTTCATTCTTGTCATCGATGAATGAGGCCGCGGCTGCAAAGGCGGAAATCCTAGCATGACACAGGCTTGCCGGGGAGGTACCCGTTACCGGCGGCAAAGCTTGCCTTGCGTCTACTTTATAAAGAGTCTCGTTACCGCGCTTGGTTCCTGTCTCCTTGTGTATTTTCTATGGACGCGTAAAAACTAATTGAGTAAAATGCGCGGGTCATTGGGGAGTAGTCGCCTTCCACCCTGAGGAGGGGCTTATGTCAACATACTTGATCCACACGATCATGGCATAAGCGGTCCTAAGCGCTTGACAAGACCTTTGACCACGTTGCCCTCCGGAATGGCCGGGGAGAGGCGTGGTCATTGTTTTCTGTCCGGCCATGGAGACCCCAATTGGATGCATTTCTCATTTCTACCGGCGTAGTCGCCTTAGCTGAAATTGGCGACAAGACGCAACTGCTGGCTTTTATCCTCGCTGCAAAATTCCGTAAACCGATTCCCATTATTCTGGGCGTTCTGGTGTCGACCATTGCCAATCACGCTTTTGCCGGCGCGCTGGGCGCGTGGATCACTTCACTGGTTTCGCCTGAAACCATGCGCTGGATTCTTGGCGTGTCCTTCATCGGCATGGCGATCTGGACGCTTATTCCCGACAAGTTCGATGAGAGCGAAGCCAAGTTTGCGCGCTTCGGCGTATTTGGCACCACCGTGATCGCCTTCTTCCTCGCGGAGATGGGCGACAAGACACAGGTGGCGACGGTCGCGCTGGCGGCGCAGTATCACGCTTTTGTGCCGGTGGTTGCCGGAACGACGCTGGGCATGATGATCGCCAACGTGCCGGCGGTGCTGCTGGGTGACCGGATCGCCGGCAAGATCCCGGTGCGCATCGTGCATGCAATCGCCGCATTGATCTTCGCGATCATCGGCGTAGCGACGTTGCTGGGCGCGGGCAAGTCACTCGGCATTTAAGCTTGGCGAAAGGACTGCAAGGCATCAGGAACCTTGAGTCAGCTTATCTTTTTACAATAAAAAACGGCCCGCAATGCGGGCCGTTTTTCTTGCTGTTGGTAGCTGATTCAGATGCAGCGTGAACCAGCCCAAAACCAGCGATCAATACGAATAGAAGATCTTTTGGATTTCTTTGGTATCGGATGTCTTGGTCAGTGCCAGCATCAGCAGGATGCGTGCCTTTTGCGCGTTCAGCGTGTCGGAAACAACAAAGTCCAGCTTGTCGTCGTCCGCTTCGCCGTTGCGTGCCACGATGCCTTGGCCGACGCGGCTTGCGCGAACGATGACGACGCCTTTCTTGCGTGCTTCAGTCAGCGATGGAGCAACCATGTTGTTCAGGCTGCCGTCACCCACGCCGGCGTGGATGATGCCCTTGGCGCCAGCGGCGACGAAGGCGTTCAGCGCGATCGGGTTCATGTTGGCGTAGCCGTAGACGATGTCGACTTGCGGCAGCACATCCAGTTTCGAGATGTCGAATTCGGAATCAACAGTGTGCTTGCGGGTCGACTGGCGATAGAAGAACGGCTTGCTGCCCTGGATGTAACCGAGGAAGCCCAGTTCAGGCGTCTTGAAGGTATCCAGCGTCGAGGTGTTGGTCTTGGTCACTTCGCGCGCAGCGTTGATCTGGTCGTTCAGTGTCACCAGCACGCCCTTGCCGATGGCTTCCTGGCTGCCTGCCAGCAACACGGCGTTGTACAGATTGATCGGGCCGTCGGCGCTGATAGCTGTCGATGGGCGCATTGCGCCGACGATCACCACCGGCTTCTTGCTGTGTACGGTCAGGTCGAGGAAGTAAGCTGTTTCTTCGATTGTGTCGGTACCGTGAGTGATCACGATGCCGTCAACATCGCTTTGCGCCAGCAGCGTGTTCACGCGCTTGGACAACTTCAGCCAGTAGTCGTTGTTCATGTTTTCGCTGGCGATCTGGAATACTTGCTCGCCCTTGACGTTCGCGACTTTCTTCAGTTCCGGCACGGCATCGATCAGCGCGTCAACACCGATTTTTGCTGCGGTGTAGCCGACGGTTGTCGTGCTGGTGGCGCCGGTGCCTGCGATAGTGCCGCCGGTTGCCAGGATCATCACGTTAGGGAGTTTTTGTGCGTGTGCGACGGATACCAGCGCAGCACAGGCCAGGATCAAAAACTGGCCGAAGATCTTTTTCGAATACATGTCGTTCCTCTTGGTGAAAGTATGTTTTTTAGTCTCTTCTCCGTTTGTACCGACGCGAGCAGAACTCGTCGGAAGCAGCCCTCGTGAGGCGCGGAGAGCAGCCACGATAGCACTCATTAACGCTTCTTAGAAGATGTCTTGAATGAAATCGGGAACTATTTTTTCACGCAAATAACCGCATGGAATATTTGCCCGTAAGGAGTGCATGTGCAGCGCTTTTTAAGGGCACGAAAGCGATGGTTTTGCACTCAAATTGCTCGTGCTGAGCAACGTGGAAACGGCGTCAGGGCGACGCAAATCACATACTCAAAAGAATGACGAAGACAGATGCTTTGGATTTGCGAGTATTTTGAATTTTTGAGTCTTCTTTATTTTGTTAAATCCAAAAAAACAATGTCGAATTCTTAATTCTATTCAAGAATTTACCTGTCCGGGAAATTGAATGGCATACCGTTGTTGCCCGCAGTCAGTTTTCCTGCAAGCTTTCGGAATTGAATTGGCCTTTTTGTTTATATAGGTACAATGAAATCGGATGCTGCCGCTCTATGTGAATCATGAAAATCACGACAGTCACGCAGACGGCAGCGCATCGAGAACCGGAATTGATTGGAGAAAAGTTGTTGACCGAAAAATTTACCGATCCGCAAGCAGCGGTCGATCGCGTGATCGAGATCTATGAGCACAACACCGCCATCCTTCGCGATGCCTTCAAACAATTCGCCAAAGGCGAAGTGTTGCAGGAGCGTGTGCGAGCGTGCTACCCCTTTGTGCGCATCACAACTGAAAAGGTGACGCACACCGACACGCGCCAGTCATTCGGTTTTGTCGCCGGGCCGGGAACGTACCAGACGACGTTGACGCGTCCGACGCTGTTCAAGAATTATTTGCTGAGCCAGTTCAAGCTGTTGCTGAGTAATCATCAGGAGCCGCTGGAAATCGGTGTGAGCGATTTGCCGATTCCGGTTCACTTCGCGTTTGCCGAAGGCATTCACGTCGAGGGGGATCTGGATCCTGACCATCTGCGTCTGTTGCCTGACGTGTTCGATTTGCCCGATCTGGCCGAGATGGATGACCGTATCGTCAATGGTACCTATGAAGTCGACAACGGCGGCTGGCGCGATGGCATTCATCCGCTGGCCTTGTTCACCGGGCCGCGCATCGATTACTCACTGCATCGTCTGCGTCATTACACGGCGACGGCGCCGCAGCAGTTCCAGCGCTACGTGCTGTTCACGAATTACGCGTTCTACGTCGATGAGTTCGTGCGCATGGGGCGTGAGCTGATGCAGGCGACCGATGATCCTGAGCTGCGCACTTATCGTCAGCAGTACACGGCCTTCGTTGAACCGGGTAACGTGACGACACCGAACGCCAATGTCGAAGGCATGAAGGGCATGCCGAGTACCGGCACACCGCCGGTGCGTCAGCCGCAGATGCCGGCGTATCACCTGCAGCGCGCAGACGGCACTGGCATCACGCTGGTCAATATTGGCGTGGGCCCGTCTAATGCGAAGACGATCACCGATCACATTGCAGTGCTGCGTCCGCATGGCTGGATCATGCTTGGCCATTGCGCAGGTTTGTCGTCGTCGCAACGCATGGGCGATTATGTTTTGGCGCATGCGTACGTTCGCGACGATCATGTGCTGGATGACGACCTGCCGCTGTGGGTGCCGATTCCGGCGCTGGCGGAAGTGCAACTTGCATTGCAGGACGCTGTTGCCGGGATCACGCAACTGGAAGGATATGAGTTGAAGCGCATCATGCGCACCGGTACCGTGGCCTCGGTAGATGATCGCAACTGGGAACTGCGCGATCATCGCACGCCCTTGCTGCGTTTCAGTCAAAGCCGGGCAATCGCGCTGGATATGGAAAGTGCGACGGTGGCCGCCAACGGCTTTCGTTTCCGCGTTCCGTACGGGACCTTGCTGTGCGTGTCCGACAAACCGCTGCACGGGGAGATCAAGTTGCCGGGGATGGCGAATCGCTTCTATGAGCAACGCGTCGCTCAACATCTAAAGATCGGCATCCGTGCGCTGGAGCTGTTGCGCAATCATGGCATCGAGCAACTGCACAGCCGCAAGCTGCGCAGTTTCGGGGAGCCTGCTTTCCGTTAATCTTGCTCCTGAAAGTGAAAGCCCATGCTCCTATACGCATGGGCTTTTTTACTTTTACCGCAACAGTTTTCAGAATGCATAAGTGAATCTGGCGCCGATTTCTTTGGTTGTGTTTGCAGGTTCCAAACTGCACTCGGCGCAAGCTTCACTATTCGCAATCCTCCAATAGCGATAGAAAGGTGCGATACGGATTTCACTGCGATTCGCCAACGGATAGGCGAGTGTAAGTGATGCCTCCAGGCCGCGTCCGTTTCTTTGCTGATGAATCAGCGTGGGAATATTGAATTGAGCGTCGTACGATGAATACTGGGTTCCTTTCAGTAAATATTGGTACGCGATCTGAGGCGTGATGCTAAAACGTGCCGAGGGCGAAGTGTATTTTGCTTTGATTCCCGCGCTCAGAAAGGTGTAACGCGATTCGCGGCGATACCCAATTTTTTCGTCATTGGTAATTTGGTCAAGGCGATCTGTGAGCGTGCGATACCCCAATCCTATCGATGGCGTGACTTCGGTATTTAAAATCGGGAAGGCGCATTCGTACACCGCGCGTATCTCGTACAGGTAGCGATCCTGTCCATTCTCACGATCCTCACGCAAGTTCTTGTAGTCGCTCTTGCCTTGCGCATAACGTCCAATCAAAAAAAGGCCGTGCCGGTTGTCAATCCAGATGCCCATAGTTGCACCGATGCCATACATCGTTGCTTGCTCAGACATGAGATAACTGCCTTCAAATTTTTCCTGGTAGGTTTCTCTGTATGTTTCGCTTTGGATTTCGAAGACCGGTTTGATGGTGTGAGCTTCTAGCTTGAACGATGTTGTCACCAGCACTGAGAGCGCCAGTATCCGGATGATTCGCATGTCTACTCCTCTTGATTGAACAGTCAGGGATAGTGCGTGGACGGATCCATATCGCGCCTCGAACAGAGTCGGGATCGATAAAACGCCGGTACATGGTTGCGCAAGCCGAAGTGGCTGAGAAGCAGAGGAGGCGCAATAGTTGAGATATTCGTTAATACATGCGCTTGTCTATCAAAAAAATATCGTGTTTGGGTGATAAAAGACGAAGTGAGATCCACCGTGGTTATAGCTGCCTTAAAGGGCAGCAAGAGCGCAGGTGGATTGATCTTTACGATGTTGTCATTGGATGACGGACCGGTGAGCGCGACACTAGCCAGCAATATAAGACAGCTCCCGTCAGGAGGGCGGCGGCTGCGATACTCAGCGAAGGCGTGAACGAGCCGGTCGCATGTACCAGCCGTGTCGCCAGCGGCGGGCCGGCAATCTGGCCGATGCCATAGGATGCGGTCATCAAGCCCATCAGTCCCGCTGCATGATGACTGCGCAGGCGGCGTGCTTCACGCATGGCAAATAGCGTGATGGCGGTGAAGGGCAGACCGAGCAAAATACTGCCGAGTGCGAATCCGACTTCGTTAGGGAAAATTGCGCTGCTGACCACGCCGATTGCCTGCATGACGTAGCTGATCGCCAGCAGCAAGCGCTGATCAAAGTGCACGGGTATCCGTGTCGCACCCAGCGCGCCGAGCGCTACGCACAAGCCAAACAACGGCCAGAAGAAATCCGGCCACGCCGAACCGGGCGGCAATGCCTGGCGTGCGATGACGGGGAGGAAGGTGGCGGTAATGATGTAGCCGAATCCTGCCATGCCATACGCCAGCACTTGCCAGCGGACTTCCTGGCGGATCGCCGCCGGTTCTGCGCTCTCTGTTCCAGCCGGGGTGACATTGGCTGCACGCAAATCAAGATTGCCACTGAAGGTGCTCCACACTGCCGCCGTCAACGCGGCCGCCAACAAGCCGAATGCGATCCAACCGGTATTAGCATGCCAGCCGTTGCTGACCATGCTGCTGCTGGACAAGCCGGTGAGCATGATGCCGATGCCGGGACCGCAATAGATGATGCCGCCCAGAGCAGGCAATTGCAGTTGCGCCAGACGTTGCAGACACCATCCCGAGCTGTAGACGAATACCAGTGCGCTGGCGATGCCGGATAGCAGGCGCAACGCCAGCCATATCGCTTGCGCATGCAGCAAGCCCATGCCGAGCGTCAGCAAGACCGTCGCAATCAGCCCGGCGCGAATCGTTCGCGTCGGCGGCAAGCCTCGCCAGAACGCGCACAGTATGGCGCCGATGAAATAACCGAGATAGTTCGATGTCGCCAGCCAGCCGCCGCTGTTGAGGTCGATGGTCTGGTCGTGCAGCATCATCGGCAGCAGCGGAGTAAAGGCAAAGCGGCCGATGCCCATGGCTGCGGCGAGTGCAATCAGGCCTGCGAAGGCGATGCGCAGGGCGCTTTTACGGTTGTGGCTTGCGTCCGGAGTAGTCATTGTTTCCTGTTCTTGAGGCGCTATCGCGGATTGATCGCCGGGCGTCATTATTTTTGAATTGTGTTTGTTGCGACGTTGCTAACTTGTCGCGAATGTCGCAATGTTAGCTTGTCTTTATCATTCTAAAAAATGAATAATTAGAATGTATTCATCTTTTTATGAGATGGTAGATGAAGATTTTTAAACGGAGTCAGCATGGAACTTGCCGAACTTGAAATTTTTCGCGCGGTCGTTGCCGAAGGTGGCGTCACGCGCGCTGCCGAGCGTCTGCATCGTGTGCAGTCGAATGTGACCACGCGGCTGCGGCAGCTGGAGGAGTCAGTGGGTGTTTCGCTGTTTATCCGTGATCGCAAACGTCTGGTATTGACGCCTGCGGGTGAAATATTGCTCGACTATTCCGAACGCATCCTCGGTCTGGTGCAAGAAGCCAGGCATGCGATGGTGCCGCAAGAGCCGCGCGGCAGGCTGCGGGTAGGGGCGATGGAAAGTACCTCTGCAAGTCGTTTGCCGGGGCCGCTGGCGGCTTTTCATCAGCGCTGGCCGGAAGTACAACTGGAGTTGACCACGGGAGCGACGAAACATCTGATCGATCAGGTGCGCAGCTTCAAGCTTGATGCCGCCCTGGTGGCAGGGCCCATTCCCGAAGATGTTTTTTTCTCAACGCCGTTATACCAGGAAGAACTGATGATCACGGTGCCCCGCGGTCATCGGCGGGTAAAGACGCCGGATGATCTGAACGTGGAGACGTTGATTGTCTTTGAACAAGGTTGTACCTATCGAAGCCTTGCAGAACAGTGGTTTGCTTCAGGCAGTGTCAAGGATCGCCGCCCTTTACGGATTCTGGAGCTTGGCTCATATCACGCCATGCTTGCCTGCATCGCAGCAGGCATCGGCATGGCTTTTGTTCCGCGTTCGATATTAAATATGCATGGACAACAGAATTTTTCCGCCTATTCTTTAGGTAAGGAAGGGCGGATTACTACCTCCCTGATTTGTCGCCGTGAGCAACAGACGATGGTTTTCAATGCGCTGCGAACCCTTTTGCTGACTGAGTCCTGACGGAATATGTTACGCAGCGGAGGGTGGCGTAACAATTTGTAAAAAACACTGCAGCACTACTCTGCTTTTCTTATAGTTGGTTTTCCCCCTCCATTCTCTCCCCCGAGAATGGGATTTACCCCACGATCCGTAAGGAGCGTGGGGTTTTTTCTTTGTGCTTTCGCTTTGTTTGATGTTGCCGCAATGGCATGCCGACATGCAGGCCCTGCGTTTTATTTCCCTTTTGGAATGATCAGACTCTCACGCGCTGCCGACTGTATCGCCAGCACGGCGGGATGTGTCAATCGCCTTTCAACCGAGATCGCGTAGAACTGTTCGGTGATCTGTTCGGTTTGTCCAATTTGCACGACGCCGAGTTGTTGCTTCAATTGCATGGCCACTGCAGAGGGGGCCGCGAAGATACCGGTGCCGGCCTCGCCGAAAGCATTCAGCAACGCGCCATCATCGAACTCGCCGGCGATTCGCGGGCGTATTTTTTCTTTTTCAAACCAGCGCAGCAATTTTGGCCGAACCGCCGCGTCTTCTCCGGGCATCAGGAATGGTGCGTCATCAAGGCTCTGCGGAAAATTCTTCTTGTAGTGTTTTGCCAGTGCTGGCGTGGCGAAAAAACTGGTGTTGCACTCACCCAGCAGATGGCTGTATCCGCGTACGTCGATATTGGCAGGCATGGGGCTGTCGGCGATGACGATATCCAGACGATGGATCGCCAGATCGCCGAGCAAGCTGTTCAGCTTGCCTTCACGGCAAACGATGCGTACGGGGTCATCAAGTTTCAGCGCCGTCTCCAGCAGCAGATACGCGATCGTTTTGGGGACTGCATCAGCGACGCCGACTCTGAATTGCAAAGGACTGCCGCCCGGGCGAAAGCGCATGACTTCTTCCAGTTCCTCGCCGAGCGTGAAGATTTGATCGGCATAGGCGAACACGGTGCGACCGGCATCGTTGAGCTCCAGCTTGCGACCGATGCGGTTGAATAACTTGTAGCCCAGACTGTCTTCGAACAGCGTAATCTGACCGCTGATGGTCTGCGCCGTCAGATGCAGGCGCTCGCCCGCACGCGCAATGCCACCTGTTTTGGCGACGACCCAGAAGTAATGCAGATGTTTGTAATTGAGCGCGGCCATGGTCTATCCTATTCATCGGTTTTTCCGAAGATAAATGAAAGTATATTCGAATTTTCAATAGGTCAGGATCCGGCTACAGTACGGCTTGTCTATTGCAAAGCCATGGAGGCCGTCATGAAATGTCCTGTCTGTACTACCGTCAATCTGAACATGAGCGATCGTCAGGGCGTCGAGATCGACTATTGCCCGCAATGCCGCGGCGTCTGGTTGGATCGCGGTGAATTGGATAAGCTGATTGAGCGCTCACAAGCTGCCGCAGCGCCGATGCAACAAGCGGTTCCGCAGCCGCATCATCAACCGATTCAGCAGCGCGCACCGGCGCCGCAATACGCGCCGCAACAGCAGCGTGGCTATGACGATGGTCATCGCTACAACAAGGATTATCAGTCACGCAAGAAGAAGGGATTTTTGGGCGAATTTTTCGACTTCGATTAATGGGCTAATCAGTCGCTATAAATAAAGGGGAATACCGTGAACGGTGTAGAAAGTTTTGCAAGTCCGCTGATGTGGGGCGGATTTATCGTATTTGTGCTGGGCATGCTGGCGTTCGACATGCTGGTGCTGGGTGGGCGTCACTCGCATAAGGTGACGGTCAAGGAAGCGCTGGGATGGTCAATCGCCTGGGTGATGCTGGCTTTACTGTTCAGTGGCTTGCTGTGGTGGTATCTGGATCACAGCATCGGGCGCGAATTCGCAAATCAGAAGAGCCTGGAGTTTCTCTCCGGTTATCTGATTGAAAAGTCGCTGTCGGTGGATAACATCTTCGTCTTCCTGGTGATCTTCGGCTACTTCGCCGTGCCGGCCGAGATGCAGCGCCGCGTGTTGTTGTACGGCGTGGTCGGTGCGATCGTCATGCGTGCCGTGATGATCTTGCTGGGCGCATGGCTGATCGCGCAGTTTAGCTGGATCATGTATCTGTTTGGCGCTTTTCTGATCATCACCGGCATCAAGATGCTGATCTTTGCGGACAAGGAGAGCGATCTCAACGACAACCCTTTGCTGAAGTTCTTGCGCAAACATATGCGCATCAGCAATGAGTACGATGGCGAGAAGTTCTTCACGATGCGCAACGGCGTGCGCTATTTCACGCCGCTGATGCTGGTGCTGATCCTGATCGAAGTGACGGACTTGATTTTTGCGGTCGACAGCATTCCGGCGATTTTCGCGATCACGACTGACCCGTTCATCGTGTTCACATCGAACATGTTTGCGATCATGGGTTTGCGGGCGCTGTACTTCCTGCTGGCCGATGTGGCAGATCGCTTCCACTATCTCAAATACGGTCTGGCGCTTGTGCTGGTGTTTGTGGGTGGCAAGATGTTGCTGGCGTACTGGTTCCACATTCCAGTGATGATTTCGCTACTGGTCGTTGGCTTGATCCTGCTGGCGTCGGTGTTGATCAGTCTGGTGTTGTCACGCAAGAAGGCTGTGGTTTAAGTTGTAAGTTTTCGCTTGAACCGATAGATCCACAAAGGATCATGCGAAACGAGCAAAAATTGGGGTCGGAGTTGATTTACAATCGTGAATCGCCTCCGGCCTTTTTTGTTTTAGTCGTTACCTATGGCTCGCTTACCCCGCCTTGTCGTCCCACATCAACCGCATCACATCATTCAGCGCGGTCATGACAAACAATTAATATTTCGCGACTCCGCCGATCATGCGGCGTTCTTGGAGTGGTTGAAAGAGGGCGCGAAGCGTTTCAAGGTCGCCATTCACGCCTATGTACTCATGCCCGACCACATTCATGTGCTGGCGACACCTGTTGATGCCGACGGGCTGGCACGAATGATGCAATGGGTTGGGCGGTATTACGTTCCTTATTACAACCAGAAATATGAAAGAGGCGGCACCTTGTGGCAGGGGCGTTACCGAGCTACGGTGCTGGACGCCGAGCGCTACCTGCTGTTGTGCAGTCGCTACATCGAGCTGAATCCTGTCCGTAATGGACTCGTCGCAGGAGCGGCGGATTATCCATGGTCGAGTTACATGCATCACATTGGCGCAAAGTCGGATCCGCTGATCACTGACCACCGCTTGTATTGGGCTTTGGGCAATACGCCGTTCGACCGCGAGATCGCCTACAAGCTGTTGGCCGAGCAGTCGCTGGGCAGTCAGGAAGTAGAAGCGATCACGCAGGCGACCTTGAAGGGCTGGGCATTGGGTGCCGACGACTTCAAATCAGGCCTGGAAAAACAGGTCAGCCGCCGCGTCAGTCCTGCCAAGCGAGGTCGTCCAGTCAAAAAAGTGGATGTTGTTCCGGGGCAAGATGGCGGTGTGGGTGAACTGAAAGTCGAATAAAAGTCTTTTAATACAATCGCTTAATGACTTTTTCAATTTACTCTGTCCCTAATTTAAAAATATTAAAAATTCTGAGGTTTTTAATTTTACTCTGACCCCTTTTGTTCTTATTGAAGATTTGGGTGCAGTGCACTATCCTTAAATCCTTACTCTCAAAGTGGTGGAGCACCGTTATGCACGCGCAAG
>Ga0105240_10013089_pt1 | contig 11419 bp, 10 predicted proteins | sample KBSC54metaG_FD_80426 | JGI IMG/M metagenome (GOLD analysis project Ga0105240, IMG submission 80426) | Corn rhizosphere microbial communities from Kellogg Biological Station, Michigan, USA - KBS C5-4 metaG | ecosystem: Host-associated > Plants > Roots > Rhizosphere > Soil | place: Michigan, USA...
AACCAGGACGTGATCTGGATGCAGGATCGCTGCTCACATTAGAGCATTTGGCTCCCGGGGGTTTTTAGGACTGCCACCCCAAATCGATCGCGGCGGCTATTCGCCGTCGGGAATCGTTCACTACCTCAGGCGACTGCGGGCGTGGCTGCTGCTGACGCCGACCGCGACGCTGCCAAATCCACCTTGCGCTGCCTGAGACTCTTGAAGAATTCGTAACCTTCGCGACAGCGACGAACGCAGACGTCCTTGTCCTCGAGCATGGTCTTGATGATCCGAAGGATCGGCTTGGGCCGTAGATAATAGGTGCGGTAGAACCGATCCACGGCTTCGAAGATCTCTTCTTTGTTCAGGCCGGGATATTCGAGGGCGCTCTGCTGAAACCCATCATTCTCAACCAGGTCGGTTTTATCCTTTTTGGTAAACCAACCGTTCTGCCGGGCCATCTCGAATAATTCGGTGCCCGGATACGGAGCTGCCAGGCTTACCTGGATACTGAATACATCCAATTCCTGGGCAAACTGAATCGTCTGTTCGATCGTTTCGCGCGTCTCGACCGGTAAACCTAAAATGAACGTGCCGTGGATCACCACTCCGGCTTCCCGGCAGGATTTGGTGAACCGGCGCATTTCGTCGGTCGTTACTCCCTTTTTGATATTCTTGAGGATCTGTTCGTTGCCGCTTTCATAACCGACGAGAAACAGGCGCAGCCCCGAATCCTTGAAGAACTTAATGGTGTCGGAGTCAAGGTTGGCGCGGCTGTTGCAGGACCAGGTGAGGCCAAGGGGATTCAGCTTTTTGGCAATTTCTCGCGCTCGGGGCAGGTTCGCGGTGAACGTATCGTCATCGAAGAAGAACTCCTTCACCTGGGGAAAGAGTTTCTTCATGTAGGCCATTTCGTCAGCCACATTCTGGGGCGAACGGACCCGATATTTATGGCCGCCGATGGTTTGGGGCCAGAGGCAGAAGGTGCATTGAGCCGGGCAACCGCGCCCGGTATACAGGCTGACGTAGGGGTGGAGCAGGTAGCCGATGAAGTACTTCTCAATCTCCAGGTCGCGCTTGTAGACGTCGGCCACCCAGGGGAGCGCATCCATGTTGGGGATCATCTCGCGCTCGGGGTTATGCTTAATCTTTCCTTCCCGGTCACGATACGAGAGGCCGGCGATGCTTTCCAGGGGAAGACCATCGGCCACTTCCTTGCAGGTATAGTCGAATTCTTTGCGTCCCACCCAGTCGATGGCCGACGAGGCTTTCAGCGTCTCGGTGGGCAACACCGCGGCATGAGCCCCCACGAAACCGATGTTCGTCTCCGGCCGATTCTGTTTGATGGCTTCGGCTACCTTGCAGTCGTTTTTGAGCGAAGGCGTCGAGGTGTGGATGATGACATGATCGAACTTCTTGGCTTCCTCGAGGCACGGCTTGATGGTGACATCATGCGGGGGACAATCCAGGAGCCTGGCCCCGGGCACGAGTGCGGCGGGCTGGGCGAGCCAGGTGGGGTACCAGAAGCTGGTGACCTCGCGTCGCGCCTGGTAGCGCGACCCCGCGCCGCCATCGAAGCCGTCAAAGCTGGGCGGAGAAAGAAATAATGTGCTCATGCCTTTCGAACTATCGGAATTGCCGGAAGCAAAATTGCCCGGCTCGGTTAAGCGTCCTTCGAGGTCCTGATCTTCGCCAGCAGATCATCGCGCTGGGAAGTGTCGCCGGTGCCACAGGAACTCTCGGAAGCGGCCTGATGGCCGTTGTTTTGGAACGCTGACTTGGATCCAGCCAATCCGGATTTGACGGCGGCTTTCGCCTCCGCCAGGTGACCTTTCCCGGCGGAAAAACCGTTGAAGGCCGCCACGTTGCGGCCCTCGTAATAGGGCTTGGGCCGGGGCCAGAAATTGTATTTGAAATTCTTCCAGTTATCACCACCCTGGTAGTTGGTGCCTAAGGCCCCGCTCGGATCGTAGCCGCAATGGACCATGCAGTTCTCGCAGCGCGGATCGCGGGCCACGCCGTTCACCACGCCGTATTTGTTCCAGTCCACTTCATCGAGCATCTGCTGATAACGCTCATAGTGGCCGTCGGTCATCAGGTAACACGGGGCCTTCCACCCTTTGATGTTCCGGGTGGGGATCGCCCAGGCTGTGCACGTCAGTTCACGTTTGCCAGCCAAAAACTCCTGGTAAACCGGGGTGCCGAAAATCGTAAAGCGCTGACCCCACTTCTGGATATCGGCAAATTTCACGCGAGTCATGGCTCGAGTGAGGAAGAAGTCCTCAGGCTGTTTGCCCAGCCGCTTCACCATGTCTTTTTTCGCCGCGTCGTAATCGTACCCGGGCGAAATCGTGTGACCGTCGACGTCCAGCGACGAGAAGAATTCGAACATCTGTTCGATTTCTTTCACATCGCTCTCTTTATAGACCGTCGTGTTGGTCGCGACCTGGTAACCGAGGATCTTTGCCATCCGGATGGCTTCAACGCATTCCTTGAATACTCCCTCGCGCTCGACGATCAGGTCGTGGGTGTATTCGAGTCCGTCGATGTGAACGTTCCAGTACATCCACTGGGTCGGCTTGATGGCTGGGCGGCCGTCCGATTTGCCCTTTCGTATCGTCTCGGCATCCTTCTCCGAAATGAGCTTTTCACCCACCAATTGGTGGAGGGTAGGCTCGACCGCCGGAGAGTAAATGCTGGCCAGGTAATCTTTCATCTCCCGCCGCATGAACATGCCGTTGGTGCAGACGTAGACGATACGGCGTTGTTGGAGGAGCCCGGCAACCAGTTCCTTGATCTTGGGGTAAATGAGGGGTTCGCCGCCGCAGATCGAGACCATGGGAGCGTCGCATTCCTGAGCGGAAGCGAGGCAATCCTCGAGGCTCATCATATCCTTGAGGCTGGTGGAGTACTCGCGGATACGGCCGCAGCCGGTGCAGGTTAAATTGCAGGTATGCAACGGTTCAAGCTGTAGAACCATGGCAAACCGCGGGGTATGCCGAAGCTTGTGCCGGATAATGTGCCGGGCAATCTTCACCGTCAATGCGAGTGGAAACCGCATAGCGAATCCTAGGTAAAAGGGGAATTGGGTTTAGAACTGAGCGACCGTTGTGCCTTGCTCATCCGCGGGCAATGTTTGCTCGGGCTGGGCCTTGGGTGGGTCGGCCTTGAGTAAACCGGGCAACAAGAATGAAGCGGGCGAAACTCCCTGGCTGGCGCTAAACCCGCCGCAACCGGCGACGAGGAAAGGCAACGCCAAGACCATGCAGGTCGCCGGCCGCAGAACTTTCCAATTTAATCTCACTAACCCACAGTATAAACTACGATATGGCACGTGCAACACCTAAATCGGACCTCCGTCGGCGCTGGACGCCCTCACCCGTGACCAATCGCGGTTCACGCGCCCGACGTAGTGGGACGTGGGACACGAGCCGCAACGGGCCAGAGGCCGCCTGTGCCCCTGCTCTGCCGGGTAATTCTCCGCTGCCTTGTCAAGGCCCGGGAAGGTTGCCGACCCGTGATCAGCGCCTCAAACGCAACCGGATCTCCCGGTGTCGTGTGCTGCCATTACTTGTTTTGAGCCTGGGACTTACGTTCGCCGGCAACGCCTCGGAGGACAGTCCCGCCGAGCAGGCCCGTGCACGATTTGAGGAGGCCCAAAAAGCCTACTCCCTCCACCCCAAAGATGCGGAAGCGGCCTGGAAATTCGGCAGAGCCTGCTTTGATTTAGGCGAGTTCAGCACCACGCGCGAGCAACGGGCCGAGGTGGCCCAAAAGGGAATCGATGCCTGCCGTCAAGCTGTCACTCAAGAGCCGAATTCAGCCCCGCTGCACTATTATCTCGGGCTTAACCTTGGCCAATTGGCCCGGACACGAAGCTTGGGGGCTCTGAAACTGGTGGAGCAGATGGAGCCGCAATTTACCCAAGCCGCCGCGCTGGACCCTCACTTTGACTATGCCGGGGCGGACCGGTCTCTCGGGCTCCTGTACCGCGATGCACCTACTCTCATCAGCATTGGCAACCGGGGCAAAGCTCGCGAGCATCTCCGCCGCGCAGTGGAGTTGGCCCCGGATTACCCTGAGAACCGGTTGAATTTGATTGAGAGCTACCTGAAATGGGGTGATCGCACCGGAGCCCGCCAGGAATTGGCCGCCCTGGAAAAGAGTTGGCCAAAGGCGCATGAGAAGTTTAAGGGGCCGGCCTGGAAGGCGAGCTGGGCTGATTGGGATGCGCAGCTGCAAACGCTAAAGAGCAAAAGCGAAGAGAGCTCAAAGCTCGAGTCGCCGCGACATTAGTCGGTGGCTGACCGGCCGCCGCTTCCGGTGCGCGCCGCACCGTCGCTAAGGTAAGCACAGGCCACCCGGTCGAAGGACATCGAGATGTGCTTTACCGCGGCGGCTGTGTCTCTTTATAGTCCCGTCAACGATTCAACCCTTGTATGTTATGAAACGTTTCGCCCTTCCCCTGTTGCTCTCCACCTGCATCTCCGCGCTGGCCGCCGCACCCGCTCCGCCGGAGGATGGCAAGCTGCGCATCATCTGTTTCGGAGCGCACCCGGATGACTGCGAATTGTCAGCGGGTGGCGCCGGCGCGATGTGGGCGTCCCGAGGACACCACGTGAAGTTGGTCTCCGTTACCAATGGCGACATCGGGCACTGGCGCGAGGCGGGGGGGCCTTTGGCCAAGCGCCGGCGAGCCGAGGCGGAGCGGGCGGATGAGATTCTTGGCGTCACCTCCGAGGTGCTGGACATTCACGACGGCGAATTATTGCCGACCCTGGAGAATCGTCGCACGATAACCCGGCTCATCCGCGAGTGGAGAGCCGACATCGTCATCAGTCCGCGCCCCAACGATTATCACCCCGACCATCGCTACACAGGAATACTTGTGCAAGACGCAGCGTACATGGTCACCGTGCCCTTCTTCTGTCCGGATGTGCCTTTCCTGAAGAATAACCCGGTGTTTCTCTATTGCGCGGATTCTTTTCAAAAGCCCAACCCCTTCGAGCCGGACGTTGCCGTGGCCATTGACCCCGTGATTGAGAAGAAACTCGACGCGCTGGATGCCCTCGAATCGCAGTTCTATGAGGGAGGCGCGAACGGGTCGGCTGAGTTGATGCCCACCGATCCGGCTAAACAGAAAGCGCGGCGCGCCGAAGTCCGCGCCCATTTCGCCCGCCGTTCCCAGGACCAGGCGGCGCGCTTCCGCGCGAAGCTCGCCGATTTCTATGGTGCAGACAAAGTCGGGTCACTGCGTTACGCCGAAGCATTCGAGATCTGCGAGTACGGCCGGCGCCCGGACAAGGCGGAGCTCAAGCGGTTGTTTCCCTTTTTCGACTAGCGCCGCCTCGAGTTTCGCGGGTATGAAACGAACGCGCTCAAGCGGGGAATTGGAATTCGAAGTTGTCGATGGCGTTGGATCGCTGGGGGAGCGCGCGGCCGGCATCATTCAGGCTGAACTCAAACGTAAGCCCGACCTGCTTCTATGCGCCTCCGCCGGCGGCACACCGACGGGAACGTACGGCGCTTTGGCCAGGCAAGCGGCGCGCACGCCACGGCAATTCGGCAGCTTGCGCATCCTTCAGATCGATGAGTGGGCCGGGCTTGCGCCCAGACACCCGGCGACTTGCGACTCTGACCTGCGGTCCAAGCTCCTGGAGCCACTACAGGTGAGTAGCGACCGTTACGTAGGATTCAAGAGTCATGCCGCCGATCTCGACGAGGAATGCGCCCGAGTTTCCCGTTGGGTGGCGGAGAGCGGACCGATCGACATTTGCATCCTGGGGCTGGGAATTAATGGCCATATTGCCATGAACGAGCCCGGGCCCGTGGCTGTCCCCTACCCTCATGTCGCCCGACTGGCGACCAGTTCACAGCACCACGCGCTGTTGAAAGATCTTCATCCTAAACCGAGATATGGTATGACTCTGGGCATGGCCGATATCCTGCGCTCACGAAAGATCCTGCTGCTCGTGAGCGGCGCGGCCAAGCGACTGCCGTTAGAGCGTCTCTTGCAGGACCTGGTCACACCTCAGTTTCCCGCCTCCTTCCTCTGGCTTCACGCCGACGCCACAGTTTTGTGCGATCGCGCCGCGGCCCCAAACTTATGATCAAGAGCGACACCACACCTCCTGGACCTTCAACCTCAGGGAACCTGTCACGCCGCAGCTTTCTGGCCGCATCCGGTACGGTGGCCGCCTTTACTGTGCTCCCTCATTACGTGGCGCGCGGGGCGGGCGAGACCTCACCGAATAACAAGTTGAATATCGCTGGCATCGGGATTGGAGGCCAGGGAGCCTCCGACCTGAATGATGTCAGCAGCCAGAACATCGTGGCTTTGTGCGACGTCGATTGGGACTACGCCGCAAAAACGTTCAACAAATACCCGAACGCGAAACGCTATAAGGATTTTCGCGAGATGCTGGAGAAGGAAAAAGGCATCGATGCCGTGGTCGTCGGAACGCCCGATCACGCTCACGCGATTGTGTCCATCAGCGCGATCCGGCTGGGCAAACACGTTTATTGTGAGAAACCGCTGACCCGGACGGTGGCCGAGGCGCGAGCGGTCGCCAAGGCAGCCCGCGACGCGAAAGTGGCGACGCAAATGGGGAACCAGGGAATGGCGTTTGAGGGCAACCGCCTGATTAACGAGTGGCTGGCGGATGGGGCGATCGGGCCGGTGCGCGAAGTCCATGTGTGGTCGGACCGACCGACGCATCGGGGCAAGATGCCACTCTGGTGGGCACAAGGAATCGAGCGGCCCAAGGATACGCCGGCGGTCCCGAGCACCTTGGACTGGGATCTGTGGCTGGGCCCCGCGCCGTACCGCCCCTATCATCCGGCGTACGTACCGTTCCGTTGGCGAGGTTGGTGGGATTTTGGATCGGGAGGTCTCGGCGACATGGGCATTCACAACCTGGCGCCTGTTTTCTCGGCGTTGAAGCTCGGCGCTCCGGAAAGCGTTCAGGCCTCTTCCACCCCGATTTTTCCTGAAACGGTGCCGATGGCCGCGACGGTGCATTACCAGTTCCCCGCGAGGGGCGACCTGCCACCCGTCAAGCTCCACTGGTACGATGGAGGGCTGCTGCCCGAGCGCCCGGCGGAGCTCGAGGACAATCGCGAACTGGATCCGGAGGACGGCATCATTTTTGTCGGTGACAAAGGCAAAATGCTGGTAACAGGTTGGGGCGGTGAGCATCCGCATTTGCTTCCCGAGAGCCACGACAAGGAATACGTTCGTCCGCCGAAGAGTCTACCCCGCTCCGTCGGCCACCATCGAGAGTGGATCGAGGCCTGCAAACACGGGACCCCGACGCGGTCCAACTTCGATTTCGCGGGGCCGCTCACGGAAGCAGTTTTGCTGGGCAGCGTCTGTACTCGCAACGGCGGCCAAAAGCTCGCCTGGGATAGCGAGGGCATGAAGATCACCAACGACCCCGACGCGAACCAATATCTGGATTACGAGCATCGTAAAGGTTGGCAGCTATAGAAGTGCTCGGGCGGCTTACTACTTTTTATAGGTAAGCTCCTGATTCGGGAGAAAGCGACGCAAAAAGTGCTCGGCGAAGTCACGCCTTCGTCGAGTTGTTCGCTTCGGCACCGGACTTCCAAGGTGATACCTTTCACTAATTCCCAGAACTTTGATCATTAGGGTCTTTACCCCATACTAGCCCCACCTTCCGAGTGCTAGTCTGCTCATGAATTTACTGGCAGACCCCCAAGACGACTTTGTCCTCTCCAGTCCGCGACGTCTTGGGAGTGCGAACGACAGCTCGTGCGTGTGCCGAGTTGGGACCGGTGAAACAACGAACGAAGGACAAAAGGAAAGACTATGGCAACAAAGAACAAGACCAGTCGGAGGCAGAATCACCAGCAACAGCCCAAGCCTCTCACCGAGGTAGCCGATACGGCGCGGAAGAATTACGAACACGCCGTTCGGACCGGCCAACGTTTCCAGGAGGAGGCCGGACAATGGTGGACGCGGATGCTGAGCCAAACGGCGACGGCGGCCGAATGGCAACGGAACGTGACCCGGTTCACGGCGATGGCGGGCCAGGCGATGCCCCTGGCGCAGCGATGCTTGGAGGGCGCGATGGATGTCATGGAAAAAAGCGGCCGGACGAGCGCCGAACTCATGCGGAAGGCCGTCGATGCGGCCCAAACCCCCGGCTTGGCCGAATGCCAGGCCAAATGGATGGAATTCTGGACCTCCTCCATGAGAGCGACGCAATCGAACGTCGAAGCCGTTACCCAACTCGGCACTCGCGCGATTGATTCGTGGGTGGATTTTGTTCGAAAGAATTCCGAAGCCGCGGAGGTTCGCACTCCCAGGACAGCGTGATATCTTAGTTTCAGGAGAATAAAAATATGAAGAGTGAAGTGTACCTGCTGGGCGCTGTGCGGAGCCCAATCGGAGTTTTTTGCGGCGCGTTCGAGCCGGTTCCCGCGCCGGTCCTGGGAAGTGCGATGGTCAAGGCGGCGCTGAAACGTGCCGCGGTTCCGCCCGATCAAATCGATGAAGTCATCTTCGGGAACGTGGTCAGCGCCGGGCTGGGTCAGAATGTGGCTCGACAGGTGGCGATTGGGAGCGGCCTGGGCGCTTCGGTTGGGGCAACTTCCGTGAACAAGGTGTGTGGGTCCGGCTTAAAGGCGGTGATGCTGGCGGCGCAAGCGGTGCAGTGCGGCGACGCCTCGATCGTAATCGCTGGGGGCACGGAAAACATGTCTCGCGCGCCCTACCTCCTGGAGAAGGCCCGCGGCGGCTACCGGATGGGCAACGGCGAGTTGGTGGACGCCATGATCCGCGACGGGTTATGGGACATTTACAAGAACGTGCACATGGGCCTGTGCGGGGATCGCTGCGCTGAAAAATACAACTTCAGCCGAGAACAACAGGATGATTTTGCGATTCGGAGCTTCAAGCGAGCCCTGGAAGCCACGCAAAAGGGTCTGTTCGCGCGAGAAATCGAACCCGTTCAGGTTAAAGCCGGCAAGGAAATGGTCACCGTCTCGGAGGACGAGAACCCGAAGAAGTTCAACGAGGAAAAGCTGCGGAAGTTGCGGCCGGCGTTCGGTGAGAAAGGCAGTGTGACCGCGGGCAACGCCTCGAGCATCAACGATGGTGCCGCGGCTGTGGTGGTAGCCTCAGCTGAGAAAGTAAAGCAACTCGGGCTCAAGCCGCAGGCCCGGATTTTGGGGTATGCCAGCTATGCGAGGGAGCCGGAGTGGTTTACGCTGGCGCCCATCGGCGCTATGGAGAAGGTGCTGTCCCGCCTATCGCTGAAACCCAACCAGGTCGATCTGTTTGAGATCAACGAAGCGTTTTCCGTGGTGCCCATGGCGGCCATGAAGGATCTGCATCTGCCCGATGACCGCGTGAACGTCTATGGCGGTGCGGTGGCGCTGGGCCATCCCATTGGAGCCAGTGGCGCGCGCACGCTCGTGACGTTACTCAATGCCCTCAAGGAACGTGGCGGTCGGATCGGGATGAACTCGCTCTGCATCGGCGGAGGCGAAGCGGTCGCCATGGTCGTCGAATTGTGCTGAATCAAGCGCACTGAACCAGCGCGAAGACCGGGCGGGCGGGTACCGAAAGAAGCAGCGGGATCCGCTTGCAGGAGTTGAGCGCGGGAGCCTTGATTTTTTTTATGCGACCGGTCCCCGGAAGGCCGGTGCGCACCCGTCTAATTAAATGCTAATCCTATGAACTCGAGCTTTGAAAACGCCGCCGAAAATGTCGCCGCATTTCAGAAAATGTGGATGGAGTCCGCCTCCAAAATGGTTCAGGCATCCCTCAGCCTGAATCCAAATTCCGATCCGGCGGCTGTGCGCCAAATGCGTTCCGGGATTTTCCAAGCACTGGCCCAATCCTGGGAGGAATTCATGCGATCCCCGCAATTCCTGCAAGGGATGAAGCAGTGCATGGACAGCGCGGTTTCAGCCCGCAGATTGACGGGTGATTTCCTGGCCAAAGTGAGGAACGAGATGCAGGCCCCCTCCAGGGAAGACATCGATACCGTGATGCTCGCGGTCCGGCATTTGGAGACCCGATTGCTGGATCGTGTCGACGACTTATCGACCCAAATCGCCGAACTCCGCACGCAGTCCGCACCTCGGAAATCCAATCCACCTGGCGCAAGCCGTTCCCGGCGGCGAGGCACAAAGCCGGCTGGTGCTCACCAAACTGGCACCACTAACAAATGAGAGTCGGTATGAACGAAACCTCCACCTTCACCAATCCGTGGCTGCAGTGGCAGCAGAGCTTGATCGATGAATCGGCCGCCACCCTGGGCCGCATGACTCAGGTGCCCACCCTCTGGCAGCGCGCCCAGCGCGTGCGCAAGGGCGTCACCCCCTCGGTCACCATTTACGAGGAAGACCGCCTCAAGGTGCGTCATTACCCGGGCGCCCAAAAACCCCGCTACCGCACCCCGGTGGTCTTTATATACGCCCTGGTCAACCGCCCCTACATCCTGGACCTCAAGGAAGGCCGCAGCGTGGTGGCCAATTTCGTCGAGCGCGGCTTTGACACTTACCTGGTCGATTGGGGTGTGCCCACCCCGGCCGACCGGCACCTCACGCTGGAGGATTACATCAACGGCTACCTGGTCAATGTCCTGGACCACCTGCGCGAGCGCACCGGCGCTCCCCAGGTCAATATTCTGGGCTACTGCATGGGAGGCACCATGAGCGCCATGTTCACAGCCCTGCACCCGGAGCGGGTAAAAAACCTCATGCTCCTGGCCGCCCCCATAGACTTTAGCTCCCAGGACGGGCTGCTCAATGTCTGGAGCCGGGCTGAGAACTTCGATGTGGACAAGTTTGTCGATGCCTTTGGCAACTGCCCGGCCGAACTCTTGCAGGCCACCTTTTTGCTGTTGCGCCCGGTGGGAAACCTGCTGGAAAAGCCCATCAACTTCTACGAGCACCTGCATGAGGAGCGCTTTCTCGATGATTTTTTGACCACCGAAACCTGGCTCAATGACAATATCCCGGTGCCTGGGGAAGTGTATCGGCAGTTTGTGAAGTATCTCTACCAGCAGAATCTACTGACCCAGAATCGCATGCCGGTGGGCAAACGCATCGTTAACCTGCAGGATATCACCTGCCCCGTGTTGAACATCATGGCCGCCAAAGACGACCTGGTGCCTTGTTCGCAAGGCACGCCCTTTACCGACCTGGTGGGCTCAAAAGACCGCAAGACGATTCTCCTGCAAGGCAGCGGGCACATTGGCCTGGCCATTGGCGGCCGCGCTCAGAAAGAAGTGTGGCCCCAGGCCGGCCAATGGCTGGCCGAGCGCACGGATTAGCCCTGGCTTGGAAGTCGCGAAGCGTTTGGAGTGCGGCAGCTCGCTGCCGCTTTTGAAGGCGTGCGAGGCTTTGAAAAGTCGCAGGCGATCGGAGGCAGGTTCTGTGGCGTTCAGCAGCGCCCAGACGC
>Ga0105240_10013091_pt1 | contig 11418 bp, 9 predicted proteins | sample KBSC54metaG_FD_80426 | JGI IMG/M metagenome (GOLD analysis project Ga0105240, IMG submission 80426) | Corn rhizosphere microbial communities from Kellogg Biological Station, Michigan, USA - KBS C5-4 metaG | ecosystem: Host-associated > Plants > Roots > Rhizosphere > Soil | place: Michigan, USA...
CTCAATAATATAAAGAGGGGTCTGTAGAAACAAACCCCGCACTGTTTTTTAGACAGTCACATGAGAAAACTATATGAACGGTGTTAACCGAAATATTTAAACGCGCATTCGTGGTTGTCAAGGAAATGCTTGTCAGAGTAATGTGTAGTAGGTTCGACGGAAATTTTTGTATGATCTCAGCGTGCCGGCAAAGGATGAGGTTAGACTTAATTTACAGGTGGAACACTTGGCAAAGTTAATGTGAATTAATCCAATAAGTCAAGCTGTTAACGGTAAATTTTTTCTAAAAATAGGGCCTGTTTTTTGTCCATTACGAGGTACCGTTGGTGTACCGGCAGGCCGACTTCATGTAGAAAAACCGTCCTGTACCGTGCTGCTGGCCACTTCCGCGCATATCCTACCTGTCCGGTGGGAAATTCCTACCTTTGGGCAAACAAGCATTTATGGAGCAGTCCGGGACTAAATCCTTCACCGGGATCATCAATGGCAACAAGCCTGTGCTCGTGGATTTTTCTGCGGAATGGTGTGGGCCGTGCAAGATGATGCCTCCTATATTGAAGGAGCTGAAGAGTAAGTTGGGTGACGCTGTCACCATATTGAAGATGGACATCGACCGCAATCCGGCGGTGGCGGCGTCTTACCAGATACAGAGTGTGCCGACGCTGATCGTCTTCCGGAATGGTCAGATCAAGTGGAGGCAAAGTGGTGTGATGCCCGCGGGGCAGATACAATCGGTGTTAGAGAAAATTTTAGCATCTGAATAGTCCGCAAAATCACATAATTTCCGGCATGAAACCGAAACTTAATTCCCGAACCGGCCAATTTTTGGTCTCGTGTGCGGCGGCATTTTTATTCTTCTGTGGCGGTCTGCACGCCCAACAGCGTCTTACTTCTTATGTTGATCCATTTATAGGTTCCGGCGGTCATGGACACGTCTTTGTAGGCGCCAGCGTTCCTTTTGGCGCCGTGCAGCTGGGACCCGAGAATATTTTTTCCGGATGGGACTGGTGTTCCGGCTATAATTATCCGGACAGCGTCCTGGTTGGGTTTTCCCATACACATCTCAGCGGCACCGGCATCCCTGACCTAGGTGATGTGCTGATCATGCCTTATACGGGAGATGTTCGGTGGAGCAAGGGTTCCAGGAAGAACATCGACTCAGGGTATGCCTCTCTTTTTTCTCACCAGGACGAGAAAGCCGAACCCGGATATTATAGCGTCAAGCTTGCACGTTCGCGTATTCAGGCGGAATTGACTGCTACGGAAAGGGTGGGTTTTCATCAATATCAGATCCCCTCCGGAAAGAACCTTCATATCATCATCGATCTGAAAGAAGGTACGGGTGATCGTATGACGGATGCGGATATCCGGCAGGTGGACGAGCATACGCTGGAGGGGTATCGTTTTTCGAAGGGATGGGCGAATGATCAGCGACTTTATTTCACCATCCGTAGCGAGCAGCCTATCAAGAATTTTACGGTACAGGATAAAAAGGGACTTATTACCTGGGATAATCCAGTGGATGTTGTGCGGCTGAAGGTGGGGATATCTCCGGTGAGCGCTGCCGGTGCGCTGGCGAATATCGAGGCCGAAATACCGGACTGGGATTTTAATAAAGTGAGGAAGGATGCAGAAGAGAAGTGGAACAGCGAGCTATCGCGTGTACAGGTGGAGACGCGGAATGATGTTGACAGAAAACTGTTTTATACCGCACTTTACCACACGATGATCGATCCTGCCATCTTTAACGATCACAACGGGGATTATATGGGCACCGACAAGAAGATATACAGAGGTGCGTCCTTTACCAATTATTCCGTCTTTTCGCTGTGGGACACCTACCGGGCGAATCATCCGCTGTATACATTGATCCAGCCGGACAGGGTGAATGATCTGATCCAGACCATGCTGGCTATTTACCAGCAGCAGGGCAAGCTGCCTATCTGGCATCTGATGGGTTGCGAGACGAATACCATGCCCGGCACCAGCGGGGTGCAGGTAGTGGCGGAGGCTTATCTGAAAGGGTATCGTGGGTTCGATACCGCGCTGGCGCTGGCGGCGATAAAGGGTTCCGATATGCGGAACGAGGCGGGGCTGGACTATGTGCGGAAGCAGGGGTATATCCCCTGTGACAAGGTCCAGGAGTCGGTGGCCAAGGCTATGGAGTATTGTATCAGCGATGGGAGCGCTGCATTGATGGCGAGGAAGATGGGGCGGAAGGAAGATTATGCGTGGTTTGCCAAAAGGGCATTGAATTACCGGAATTATTTCGATAGCTCCGTGGGCTTTTTCCGGGGGCGGCGTGCCGATGGCAGCTGGAATCCCGTCTTTGATCCTGCGAGGACCTCTCATCCCTGGATCGACGATTATGCAGAGGGGAATGCCTGGCAGTATCTCTGGCTGGTGCCGGAGGATGTGGAGGGGCTGATAAAGCTGCTGGGTGGGGACAAGGCTTTTGTCAGAAAATTAGATCAGCTGTTCAAGACCCCGACGCCGTATGATCCCAAGGCGCCGCCTGACATTGCGGGTCTTATCGGGCAGTATGCGCATGGGAATGAGCCCGGACATCATACTACGTACTTATACGCATATGGGGGTGCGCAATGGCGGGCGGCGGAGAAGGTGCGTTATATCTTAAAGAAGATGTACCAGGCGGCTCCTGACGGCGTCAGCGGGAATGAGGACTGTGGGCAGATGTCGGCATGGTATGTTTTTTCCGCGATAGGCTTTTATCCTGTATTCCCTGCCAGCGGGGCTTATGTGCTGGGCAGTCCGCTGATGGACAAGGCTACTATCAGCCTGCCGGGGGACAAGAGCTTTGTCGTTGAGGCTGTGAACAACAGTCCGGAGAATATATATATTCAGTCTGTAGAGCTGAATGGGCATCCTTATACTAAAAGCTATATTCTGCACCAGGATATTCTCAAGGGAGGAAGTCTGCGGATCACGATGGGGAATAAACCCAACTATCAGTTTGGTGCGGCGGCTTCCAGCCGGCCGAGATCGGATTATTCAGCGAGGTGAAACGTCTATGTATCATATCACTGGTGCTTGTGTTTTCGGCGGCCTGGGTAGGCATGCCGGGTCCGGAGCCATATACGCCTGTGTATCCTGCTTATTTTGGGAACCGCATCGATGTTCCGGCGAACAATCCCATGACTGTACAAGGTATTCAGCTGGGGAGAATGCTGTTCTATGAGACTGCATTGTCGGCCAATCATCAATTGTCCTGCGCCACCTGTCACCGGCAGGAACTGGCGTTTACGGATGGCAGGAAGTTCAGCGCGGGTGTCGACGGAGTGTTGCAGGAGCGTAATACCATGTCGCTGGCCAATCTGCTTTGGGAGCGTAATTTCTTTTGGGACGGGAGGGCGAGAGGGCTGGAGCAGCAGGCGCAAACGCCTCTTACGAATCCGCATGAGATGGGGCAGGAACTGTCTGTCAGCGCCGCAAGGCTGCAAGTCCTATCGATATATCCTCCCTTGTTCAGGGCTGCTTTTGGGAGCGACACCATCAAAGGGGAGATGATCCTGAAGGCCCTGGCGCAATTCGAGCGTACGCTGATCTCCGACAACTCACTTTATGACCGATATTTGAAGGGTGTTTACAAGCCCACTGCATCGGAGGCCGCGGGTATCGAGCTTTTTTATGGCAAGGGCGGTTGTGGTCATTGTCATGGCGGACCCAAGACCTATAGTGAGCTGTATCATAACAATGGGCTGGACAGTGTGTCGAAAGATCCGGGGAGGGAGAAGATCACCGGAGCGTCGTATGACAGAGGGAGGTTTCGGGTGGTGACGTTGCGGAACATTGCGTTGACGGCTCCTTATATGCATGATGGACGATTTGCCAGTTTGGAAGAGGTCGTCGATCATTATAGCGATCATATCGTGAGCAGTGTGACGATGAGTCCGTTCATTCAGGGTAATCTGAACCTGACGGCTGAGGGAAAGAAGGACCTGTTGTCTTTTTTGCGGATGTTGACCGATTCGAGCTTTATTGCAGATCCAAGATTTTCGGATCCATTCAAAACTGACCGGAGGAGCGTTGTCCGAACATTTTAAATAATAGATATGAGAAAGTCTTTGTTGATCTTTTTTGTTTTCAGCGTGCATATTGTCCTGGCGCAGGGGCCGTCCATCAAGGTGAGCGGGGAGGTGACGAAGCCTTTAACGCTGGGGGCGGCGGACCTTGCCGGAATGAAGAGAGTAACCGTGTCCATGAAGGACAAGGATGGTAATGAACATGCTTATACGGGCGTGGCTGTGGGGGAGATACTCGAGATGGCGGGTGTCACTACGGGTAAGCAGCTGCGTGGGGAGAACCTTACGAAATATATGCTGGTGAAGTGTGCGGATGGGTATGAGGTGGTGTTCTCGCTGGCGGAGCTGGATGCCGACTTCACGGACAGGACCGTGATCATTGCGGATCAGTCGGAGGGTAAGCCGTTGCCGCCGGGTAAGGGGCCTATCCGGCTGGTGGTTCCCGGAGAGAAGAAGCCGGCGCGCTGCACTTTTCAGGTGACAGAGCTGGTGATTCGATATGCTAAAGAATAAGGAGACCTGACGGTCCCCCTATGTAGTTACAATGTGGACATGTCGATGACGAATCGATAGCGTACATCGCCCTTGAGCATACGCTCGTATGCCTTGTGTATATCCTTTATATCTATGATCTCGATGTCGGAAACGATGTTGTTGGCGGCGCAATAGTCCAGCATTTCCTGTGTTTCGGGGATGCCGCCGATGCCCGAGGCGGCGAGGCTCTTTCTACCTGCCATGATGCTGAAAGTATGTACCTGTATGGGGTCGCTGGGGATGCCTACGCAGATATGGGTACCGTCCGTCCGGAGAAGGGAAAGATAGAGTCCCATGTCGTGGGGGGCGCTGACCGTATCGAGTATGAAATCAAAATAACCTTTTACACTTTTTACCTGTGCGGGGTCGGAGGTGACGACGAATTTATGCGCACCCAGCTGACGGGCGGCGGCCTCCTTTGAAGGGGAGGTGCTAAGGACCGTCACTTCGGCGCCAAAGGCGACACCGAACTTTACGGCCATGTGACCCAGCCCGCCCAGTCCAAGGACTGCCAGCTTATGTCCTTTGCCTACTTTCCAGTGACGGAGAGGAGACCATGTGGTGATGCCTGCGCAGAGAAGAGGGGCGACTGCAGGTAAAGATAGCTTGTCGGAAATGTGGAGGACGAAATCCTCGTGAACCACGATGTGATTGGAGTAGCCGCCATAAGTGGGGGCGCCGTCCTTTTCGCGGCTGTTGTAAGTGCCTACCGTACCCGTGCCTGTGCAATACTGTTCCAGTCCGGCCTTGCATTCCGGGCAGACGCGGCAGGAATCGACCATACAGCCCACCGCTGCGAGATCGCCGACCTTGAATTTTTTTACGTGGGCGCCTACTTTTTTGACCTTGCCTACGATCTCATGACCGGGTACCATGGGAAAGATGGACCCTCCCCATTCATCGCGTATCTGATGCAGGTCGGAGTGACAAACGCCGCAATATAAAATATCAAACTGAACATCATGTGGGCCTACTTCCCTGCGTTCGAAGTTCCAGGGGGCCAGATCTGTTGTAGCACTTTGTGCCGCATATCCTTTGGAGGTTATCATACAAATGGAGGTTTTTGTACAAATGATTTTGAATGCAAATATCGTGGCTTCCCACATTCAGGGATTAAACAATTCAATCAAAAGCTTGCGAAAATCAAATAAGAAAAGAATTAGTGGCTGAGGATGGTGCGGCGGAAATGTTTCAGTACATTCCGGGAGGTGAGGTACTGGGGAATAGACAAAAACATATATTTTAAATTGCCGCGGCTGTAGAGTGAGATATTCATATAGATATTCTCGCCATCCTGCAGGATAAAGAATTCCTTGTTAAAAAAAGACTGGTGGGGGTTGGTAGTAATGATGATGATCTGTTCGCTGCAGTTGTGGCGGATGATGCCGGGATATTTTCTTAGTAAAAAGCGAATGATGGCAGTCTGGTCTTCGTAAGAACGGAAGCCTTTGGCTCTTGCCAGTCTGTTCTGAAGGAAGAGGCTTACGAGGACCAGGAAGGCGGGCACGGACAACAGAGCAAGCACGACAGGATCTGTCCCCAAATAGTAGGCAAATCCCACCAGGAGAAGGCAAATCAGGAGTACGAAAATACCAGAGACGAAGCTTCTCAGAGAAAGCAAGAATCGTTGTTTGCGGGTACCCTGGAATGTCAATCGTTGTCTTCGTACGCTCTTTTCAAAGTCAATGTCTAAATTCATAGAAACAGGCACTCAATCAATTAGCGCATGGAGCAAAATACGGATAATAATTGGCACAGACAACGTCATTTTCCGAATGGCGATTGCAGTACTTTTGCCCTTCCATCATAGATGATGAGGCAATATGACCAACTACGCGGCATTGGATGATCAGGACCTCCTTCTTTTCTTGCAACAGGGAAATGAGAAGGCATTTTCCGAGATCTACCGGCGATATTGGGAGAAACTAGTGGCTATCGGGTATTTTCATACCCGGGATAAGCAAATGGCGGAGGAAATAGTCAGCGATGTCCTTATAGGCCTCTGGAACAGGAGGCAGGAACTGGAAGTCCGGTCGTTGTCAGCCTGGCTGGGAACAGCCGTCAAATACGCTGTATTTAAGGTCATGGTCCGGAATCAGCGACGGCAGGATATTCTGGCCAAACAGGTTGGGTCCGGGGAGGACGATGAGACGCAGAAGAAGCTGGATGCCAGGTTCATGCGGGAATTCCTGGATGGTGTCATAGAAACGCTGCCCGAAAAGACCAGGCTGGTATTCCGATACAGCAGAGAGGACCAGCTGTCGGTGGGGGAAATTGCCAAAAAGATGGAGCTTTCGCCGAAGTCGGTGGAGTATCATATAACGAGAGCGCTGAAGACGCTTAAAAAATATATAAAAAAATTCAATAATATTCTTCCCTTTTAATCGTCCCGTTCCGGGGATGTCAAATTATTTTTTTTCTTTTTAGGGGTTGCGGTCTGTCATGGGTACTAATTAGTATCATGGAACAAACACGTCTATATGATCTGATCCGAAAGCTGGCTGATGAGACAGCGACCCCGGAAGAAGTGCGGGAGCTTCATGAATGGTACGGTACGGTGTATTCCGCCGGAGAGGTGGAGTGGCCTGCCGACACAGGGGAAGAAAAGCAATTGCTGGAACGGCGTATCACTGAACGTCTCCGACTGGCAGGGGCTGGGGTGGCGGCGCCTCGTGTGCGGCATATTGGACGGATGAGGTGGGTCGCTGCCGCCTGTATAATCCTGTTGGCGGGACTTTGGATGGTTTGGCAACAGCAGCGGGAAAAGGGGGATCTCACCGTGTACAATCCATCCGGGAAGATATTACAGGTGACGCTGCCGGACAGCAGCCGGGTGTGGTTGAATGCAACCAGTTCCCTGCGATATGCAAAGGGTTTTACCCGCCATCGGGAGCTTTACCTGGAAGGAGAAGGGTATTTCGATGTGGTGGAAGATGCAGTACATCCCTTCACCGTGCATTCGGGATCGCTGACGACTACAGTCCTGGGCACCAGCTTTGATGTCCGGAGCTTTGGGACGGAATTGTCTACAACGGTGACAGTCATTCGGGGAAAAGTGCAGGTAGACAATGCCGGAAAGGTATTGGACCGGCTGACGCCGGCCAGACAATTGCAATGGGACCATCGGACGGGGCAGTCCAGGTCTGTGACCGTCGATACTACGAATGTCCTGGCCTGGCAGCATGGCAAATTTGAATTCCCGGGCAATTCGCTGGCGAGTATCACCGGCACCCTGGAGCGATGGTACAATGTTAAGATCATATTTAAAGATACTGCTATAGGCAACTGTAAACTATACGCGAGCTTCGACAATACGATCACTCTTTCAAAAATGCTGGAGACTATTAGTCATGTCGTCGATATCAAATGGACCATCGACGAGAAACAGCGCATCGTTACACTGACCGGTAAAGGCTGTCAATAAGATCATTATGAGCACACGAACTATGACCAATGTTTTTTGGACACTGGCTGTCATGCTGCTGACCCTGCATGCAGCCGCACAGGATATCTCGCAGGTGAAAGTGACTCTCCGGGTGGAACACAAGCCACTAAAGGAGGTAATAAGGATGATGGAGAACATCACTACTTTTAAGTTCATTGCCCGGGCGGAGGATGTCGACGCCGTACAAGACCTTAACCTGGAAGTAACGGGACAACCTCTGGATAAGGTGCTGAGCCAGCTTTTGAAGGGGCGCGATATCGAATTCAAACAGATGGGGACGAACATCATCCTGAAAAAGGTTATTCCGAAGAGGCCCGTTTCGCCTGTGATCATCCCGGCTTCCTATCACCAACAGCAGAAATATACCATCAGCGGCACTATACGGGTACAAAAGACCGGGGAGACTATCATCGGTGCCACTATCCGGGTAAGCGGCGCCGGTTCTGATCTTTTTACAGGAACGGTCACAAATGAATATGGGTTTTATTCCCTGACCCTGCCCGCGGGAGCATATCATCTGCAAGTCAGCCATCTGGGAATGACTGCCGTATTCCGTGACATAGAGCTGGACAGCAATGTCGTTTGGAACATCCCCATGGAAGAGGCGGCAACAGACTTGCAGGAAGTGACGGTCCGTGCTACGGGGCAGGGGCCGGGCAGGAGCCTGAGGAGTCCTCAGATGGGTATGGAGCGTATGACCATGACAGAAATAAAAAATATTCCCGTCATATTTGGCGAGAAGGATGTGCTGAAAACAATACAGCTGCTGCCGGGTATCAAGTCGGCGGGCGATGGCAACAGCGGTTTTTATGTCCGGGGCGGGGCAGCCGACCAGAACCTGATCCTTTTGGACGAGGCCAATGTATATAATCCGTCCCATCTGTTGGGTTTTTTCTCCACTTTCAATTCCGATGCCATTAAAAATATTGTCGTCTACAAAGGAGGCATGCCAGCTCAGTATGGAGGACGGCTGTCTTCGGTGGTGGATGTGAAGATGAATGAGGGCAATAACAGGGAGCTTGGCGCCAGCGGCGGTATCGGGCTTATCTCCAGCAGGCTGAATGTGGAAGGACCGATACAGAAGGACCGTTCGTCCTTTCTTATTTCCGGTCGCCGGACATATGTAGACATGTTCCTGAGGCTGTCCAACGATTCGAATGTCAATAAGAGCACACTTTATTTCTATGACCTCAATGGAAAGGTAAATTATACGCTGAGCAGTAAAGACCGCCTTTATCTGTCGGGGTATTTAGGGCGGGATGTGCTGGGGCAGGACAACCTTTCTGATATCAACTGGGGTAACACGACGGCTACCGCCCGATGGAACCATATTTTCAATAGCCGTCTGTTCTCCAATACGTCCCTGATATACAGTAATTACGATTTTAAGATCACCAACAAGGAGGCGGGCAATGAGTTCAATATCATTTCGCAAATAAAGGACTGGAATCTCAAGGAGGATTTTCAGTGGTATGCCGGCAGTCTGCATACGGTGAACATTGGGGTCAATGCTATTCATCATACCATCCGTCCGGGTGAGATCACTGCCAGTAAGGATGCGGGTATCAACTCCATGACATTCCAACGACGATATTCTTTGGAGAACGCTGCATATCTCACCGACACGTGGAAAATGACGGGTAAGCTGACGCTAACATACGGGCTTCGTCTGTCGGCATTCAGCATTCTTGGCAAAGGAGATTATTATAACATCGATACGGCCGGCAGGATATTGGATACCCTACATTATGGGCCGGGGCAGGTGGTCAGGACCTATTTCAATCTCGAACCAAGACTGGCTGCGTCGTGGCAGCTCGACGAGGTAAGTTCCATAAAGGCATCCTATGTACGGAACACCCAAAACCTGCACCTCGTGTCCAATTCCATTACATCTTCCCCTACGGACCGGTGGGTGGCGAACACCAATATCATCCGACCGGAAATATCGGACCAGGTGTCGCTGGGATATTATAAAGATATTGCTAAGGGCCGCTGGGAGCTGACGGTAGAAACATACTACAAGACCATGCAGCATCAGATCGATTATAAGGATGGGGCCAATATTTATACCAACCAGCCTATCGAGACGCAACTGCTGTTTGGGAAGGGGAGAGCTTACGGCATCGAATGGCAACTAAAGAAAAGGGTAGGCAGGCTGACGGGGTGGCTGAGCTATACGCTGTCCAAGACGGAGCGGAAGATCGATGGGATCAACAACGATGAATGGTACAATGCTCGTCAGGACAGGACCCATGATATTGCTATTGTGGGGGTTTACCAGCTGAATAAGAAATGGACGCTGTCAGCTGACTGGGTCTTTTATACAGGTGATGCCGTGACATTCCCCAGCGGCAAGTATACGGTGGATGGGACAGTCTATTTTCTTTATACCAAACGGAATGCCTACCGGATGCCGGCTTATCATCGACTGGATCTGGGCGCTACCTGTCTGCTTAAGCAACGGAGGCGATTTTCTTCCGAGCTGAATTTTAGTCTGTACAACGCTTATGGCCGGCAAAATGCCTACCAGATCTCTTTCCGGCAAAGCAAGACCGATCCTAACAAGACAGAGGCGGTGCGTACCAGTCTGTTCACTTTTGTCCCCTCCATTTCCTACAATTTCAAATTTTGATGCGTATGCGTTTTGTATTTTTCTTTTCCTTTTTCGTTTTGTCACTGAGCAGCTGTCAGAAGGTTATCAATATAAATCTGAATAGCACGGCTGCGGAATATGTTATTGTGGGAAAGATCACCGACCAGCCTGGGATGTGCGAGGTGTCCATCACCCGCAGTAAGAACTTCAGTGATGACAACCAATTCCCGGGTATCAGCGGCGCCACCGTAACAATAGAAAACAACGGCGTGGTGACCTCATTGCCGGAGACAGACTCCGGCGTTTACAGTACCGCCAGCCTGATGGGGCAGCCCGGCGAAACTTATATATTGAATGTACGTCTCGGAGCGGCGACCTTTACGGCCTCTTCCACGATGCCACAGCCTGTTGGTCCGGACAGCGTCTATGTCAGCACCGGCAGACTCACCACCAAAAAATATGTTACTGTCATATATAAAGACCCGCCCGGGGTTGCCAATTATTATCATTTTATCCAATATGTCAATGGGAAAAAAGAGCCTTCCATCTTTGTCAGCGATGATGAGTTCACCGACGGGCAGACGGCAAAGCCACAGTTGGACTTCAACAATGACAATGATGATCCGGCAAGGGATATTAAGAGCGGTGACAGCGTCCGGCTCGATATGATCTGCAACGATGCGGCTGTGTATAAGTATTGGTCCAGCCTTAATGACGGTGCCACGGGCACCGGTCAGAGCGCTTCACCGGCCAATCCCGTGACCAATATTTCCGGCGGGGCGTTGGGGTATTTTAGCGCCCAG
>Ga0105240_10013092_pt1 | contig 11417 bp, 9 predicted proteins | sample KBSC54metaG_FD_80426 | JGI IMG/M metagenome (GOLD analysis project Ga0105240, IMG submission 80426) | Corn rhizosphere microbial communities from Kellogg Biological Station, Michigan, USA - KBS C5-4 metaG | ecosystem: Host-associated > Plants > Roots > Rhizosphere > Soil | place: Michigan, USA...
ACCGTCTTTGAAGGGATGGATGGCCAGGAATACCACAATGAAAATCGCTATCAGTATCAACGAATGCTGCGTTTCTTCGTTGAGCGATTCATTGAACCAATCGACGAGTTCTTTCATCCAACCTGGCGTTTCGAATGGCGTAGCGGTTTCAAACACAACGCCCAGACTCTTGCCATCCGGACCAAAAGCCTCGACATGGTTCGGCACTTTCTTGTAGTGACCGCGATGCTCCTGATCCTTGCTGCTGTATTTGAGAAGAACACCGTGGAGCTGCTTGATGTGGTTTTCGGTGACCGTTATGGACTCGAAACTCTCGAAAATCATGTCCATCGCATCGGCGTAGCCGGCGACCTCCTGCTCGTCGCGGCTCGCGAACGATTTAGCCTTCACGCCGGAGAGCAGCTTTTCTACTTCCCGATCGCTGAGTTTTGCGCCTTCGATGCGGGTTGAGGAGCCAACACTTTCGATCGTGGCGATCCGCCTGAGGGTGGTCAGTTTTTCAGGTGCAAGGGACTCCATCACCTTCCAACGCCCTTTGAACTCATCGATCTCAGCAATGAGTTTCAGGATTTCGGGCGTGATTGCGATGCCCCTGATTTCGTGGGTACGGATATCCATTTATACCCATTTTTATCCGATTGCTACCCAAAGGCAAGAAATATCCATTTACACCCGTTTATACCCAATGTCATATTTTACAAACAGTTTATTTTCAATACACTACAATAATATTGCACACTACAAATTGAATGTGTAGCGTGCTATTACCTTTGTAGAATGATCCGCGAAGAGCAAGCCTTGCTCGACTATGTCGAGGTGGTCACGGGTGTACGGCCTCGGCTCAACGGACCGCCGCCGAATGCGTCCACCGTGCCCCTTTTCCTGAGAGAGCATTACGACTTTGGCGAAATCGAGATGTTCGGGCGAAGAGTGGCACTTGCTTTGGAAAAAGCGCAGCCCCGGGAATTCTCCACCAGTGAATACGCACGCAACGCCGCTATTCTCAAGGATCGATTTGGGAAAGACATGGTCCTTATCATACCGAAGCTACCTTCATACGTGAGGAACCGTCTAGTCCGGGAAGGTGTTCCATTCATTGTTCCGGGCAGTCAGATGTTCCTCCCGATGTTGATGGTTGATCTGCGCGAACGCTTCTCCAAAGCGAAATCTCGACTGCAGGACAAATTGTCGCCAGTTTCGCAACTTGTGGTGATTTATCAAATTCTGAGGGAGCCGGAAGCGAACGTTCCTTTGGCGATCTTAGGCAACAGGCTGGAGTACTCTCCGCAGGCCATAAGCCATGCGCAGGAAGAACTTCAAGCCGCCAAACTGTGTGAAGTGCGACGAGCTGGCCGGATGGCTTTCTTGGATTTTGAACTCCGAGGTAAAGCGTTATGGAAAATGGCGGAGCCCCTGATGACCAGCCCTGTGCGGCGCACGCAGTGGGTGCGGTGGGGACATCCGAGCGCGCGCGCGGTGGCGGCGGGAACAACCGCATTGAGCCGGCTGTCTATGCTGGCCGAAGACCGGGTAGCAACTTACGCCATGCGCGACCGCGCATTGAACGCTGAACTTGAAAGGGGTGGTCTTCTCGCGTGCTTAGGCCCTGAGGAGGCAGACGTGCGAATGGAGTCGTGGAAATATGACCCCTGGGTACTCGCAGAGAACGATATAGCCGACCCTTGTTCGTTGTATCTGAGCCTTCGCGAATCCGGAGATGAGCGCGTACAGAAAGAGATTCAACTTCTGATCGAATGGCTACGCCAATGATTCGTGGACTCGATCTCTTTCGTGAGCACTCCGCAGGCTATCGCAAAGCATTCGTGCTTATCGGCGGCGTGGCCTGCCATGAGTGGCTGTCCACGCAGGGCCTTGAGTTTCGCGCTACCAAAGACGTCGACATGGTGCTTATTGTGGAAGCGGTGGAACGCCGCGTTCGTGAAGCGGTTCTGGGAATTCATCGAAGCTGGAAAATACGCAGGGCGTTTCAAAGCGGATGACGAAAGAAAGCTCTATCGCTTCGACAAACCCGCGAACGATAAGTACCTCGTAGTGATCGAAATCTTCAGCAGGAAGCCCTCCAATGTTGACCTTGCCGAGGGTCAACAGATCGTACCGATAAAACTGGACGCGGATTCAGCGAGTCTTTCGGCAATTTTATTGAACGACGACTATTCCGAACTGGTCAGGCAACAGCACAACGAAAAAAATCTTCCCTTCGCGAATCCGGCGGCTTTGATTCCGCTCAAAGCGCGCGCTTTATCTCGACCTAGCGGATCGGGCTGCCAGAGGAGAGGAAGGAAAAAGCAAAGACATTGCCAAACATCGCACAGATGTGTTTCGGATTGCAGCGACGCTCCCGAGCGAAGAAGGGCCCGCAGTCCCCGGAACTGTTCAGGAAGTCTTGGGAAAGTTTTTTTTGCTTTTTTCAGCGGAGAACAAGAAAGATTGGGAAGCCATTCGCACCGGCCTTAAGACGACCTTTGGCGCTCAAGAAATCAAGCCCGAGTCGCTCATCGAATCGATCCGCACTTATTTCAAACTCGACGAGTCAAATCGTTAAGGCCGCCGGCCGGCTGTACGAAGTCTCGAATTTAGTTGGCAGAAAGCGACGTAGGGGGAAAGCAGATATATTGACAGGGCGCAAGTAAGCTTCTGCGATTGCCCGCAGTCTAGACTACGAACTCAGAAGCAGTGATACCAGTAACCATCACATTCTCCCCGTACCTCGTCAGTACATCGCGGAGCTGACTCAGAATCACTTCTTTCCCAAGAAACGGATACGGCCGGTAAAAGCCCGGCCCTCGTAGTTGCCAAATCTGAGGAAATCCGGAGAGCTGATGTCGTTATTGACGTAGGTGTAATTTTTGTGACCGGTGACGTTGTCGAATCCTCCCCGAATGGCCCAGTTGTAACCGAAGGCGTGAAACCGCTTTTCGATATGGGTATTGAGAGTGAACCAAGTGGGGAATCGGCGCGACCCGGGGGACTCCGCTAACTGGATCTGGTCATTGACGACATTAAAGGGGAAACCCGAGCGCAGCTCGCCAGAGTAGGCGAAATCGAAGCCCTTATAAATGGGGAGGAGCCCCCAGGACAGAAAACGGTTGGGACTATCCCAGGGATAGGGCCCGGGCTGCTGTCGACTGAACTGCGGATTGTCGATATTGAAGTCCAGAACCTGATTGGACCGTGCGTGTGATCGCATGTAGGACGCAAACAGCATGTGGCCATTCCGGAAGGCGTGGCGTACCTGGACCTGAAGGCCGTCATAGCGGTCCTGACGCGTGTTCTGGAGAACGAAATTTCCGTTCAGGGTGCCATTGTTCGCGAGGTCGTAAACCAGTCCGTGCGTGCCGCGTTTCTGAATGTATTCCACCTTTAGATACACGGCGACAGGGAGCTCTCGTTCGAGGGCAAGGCTCCAGTTGAGGAACCTCGGGGCCTGAAGCCCTCGGGTGCTGGCCGTAAACGTGGATAGGATGGGCCCGATGACGGTCGGAGCGGGAGCAGAGGAAAAGAAAAAGTCCTGGCGAGTACCCGCATCCGGACGAGCGACCAAGAAAATGGGAGTAGCGTCGTAGAAAATACCCAGGCCGGCGGAGATCTTCGTTTTCGCTGAGGCGTCGAGCGAATAGGTGGTGCCAAGCCGGGGCGACACCAGGGAGCGGCGGATGATTTGGTCCCAGTCATAGCGCATCCCCATTTCGATGAGCCAACGGTTCTTCAGGCGCCAGCGGTCTTGCCCGTAGGCGCTCGCTTCGAAGTTTCGAGTGGTGCCAGTCGGCATCCCGGGAAAGGTTGAGTAGCGGGTGCAGGGTGAAGGGACGAGGAAGCAGCCGTTCACTGGCAAGGAGGCTTGTCCCTCAACCAGATACACAATTGGCTGGCGGAGGAAGGCCGCCTCGTAACCCAGCCGATCAAGATCTGTGCCGAACTTGAGGTCATGTTCTCCATGCCAACGGCGAGTATGGAGATAGGTGTTCGATAAGAGCTGCCAACGATCAGCTTTGGTGTGCGCGGCCAGGTAATAACTGCCGCCGGCAGTTTCCGGAGTCACAAAATAAGGAGAAGAGCCGTGCGGGGTTTCGTCGAGATCATAACGATTGAATCCCAGCCCGACTTCGAGAAGTTCTCCGCTCGGAAAGTAATGTTGCTCCTTTACGCTCGCCTGGTAGATGGGTTGGGTGAGCGTGGGAGCAGAGGCTTGCGGGTTCGCTGGAGAGATGCCGGAATGCGGGTCGTGCAAATAGTTGAAGTTGAAGCCGCCAGTGAGTGTGTCTCGAGCGCTGGCGCTCGTCTGCAGCTTGAGAAAGTTGCCGAACCGGCTCGAGAGATCGGAATCCGAGTGAGCGGACAGTTCTGGGACGACTGTATTGAGGTAATCGATATCGACGGCATCGTAAAACCAGACCTTTCCTTCGCGAACGGGCCCGGACAAGATGAATCGCGGGTTGAATTCGTTCAGGGCGAGGCCCTTCTTGTTCTGGACCGATGGAACGAAATCAGTCGCAAGGAAGCGAAGGTGGTTGTCGCCAGTCCCGGTGTTGATTTCGAGGACCCCACCTGAACCCTTGCCGTATTCGGCGGAGTATCGACTGGTTTCTGTCTGAAGGGAGCGAATGGCGTCGGTAGCTACGCGAATCAGGAGTAGGCCGTTTGAGGGCTGCGTTACGTTAAAGCCATCAAACACCGTCAACGTTTGATAGGTCTGGGCGCCAGCCAAATGGGGCTGGCCGTTAGAGTCTTGTTGGACCCCCGGAACAAAATTGAGGACATTGCGGTAGTCATTCGTGACCGGATACGGAATGTCGATGATCTCAACGCCGGTCAGTTGTTCCTGCGCCTGAATCCTTTCGGGATCGACAGCGGGAGGAGACTCGGTGACATTTACGACGTCCTTGACCTCCCGCACGTGGGAAAGCATGACGTCAACGCGGTTTCGAAGCCCGAGCTTTATGTCAGGCAGCGCAACCGCGTAGAAACCCTCTTTCTGAACGCGAAGCTGTGCAGGGCCAGGAGTGAGGTTTGAGAACTGGCAGGTGCCGGCGAATCCGGTCTCGCAGCGCAAAGAGAATACGTTGGTCGGCTGCAAGATGACTCGTGCTGCAGGGACCGGAACGGAATTCTCGTCGAGCACAACAATCGTCAGGTTCGCCGGTTGCGCCGCGACCATCGGCGCAATCAAGAGCAGGGCAAACAGCGCGGCTCGGGTCTTAAAACGAATGTCAACAACCTCGCCTCTCCCCTGAAGAGCCCAATTCGAAGCCTGCCCTCTAAGATACGGCGAATTGCTTTCTAGGGCTCGCCTCCCGCCAATCCGAATCCTAGCTGAAAAAGCAGCTCAGGCGTCAAAAGACGAATCGTGTCAGCGCTTCCTTGCAGGGCTTCGACGCTCGGTACGCGCTTGGTCAAGGCGGGCTGCAATTTCGTCAAACTCGGGATTGGGTCCCTTCCACTTCAATTCATCGACATTTGCGAAGAGGTCGATATCTGATCGAAGCGTGGCCAGGGTTCTGAACAGCAACGCCCGGTCGAACTCCCGGCACAGCGTGTCAGCCAGAGCACTTGCGTTTGTCGCGTTCACGTGCCATTCGCGGCAGTCCTTGGGAATAGACTCGAGATGCAGGAATTTTCTGAGCACCGCGGAGGTCGGCTTCGCGCCCCAGCCGGGCAAGCCGGGGTATCCGTCAGCAGAATCTCCTACAAGGGCGAGGTAGTCAGGGATGGAACCGGGCGAGACGCCGAACTTCTCGACAATCGCAACCTCGTCTAGGATGGTTCGGGTCCGCCGGTTCAACTGCACAATCCGTGTCCCGGACACGCACTGCGCCAAGTCCTTATCAGGTGTACAGAGAATCACGCGTTCAACTCGTTGGTCTCTGGCGGAGGCGAACGCGCCGGCTGCCATGGCGTCATCGGCTTCGAACTCTACCATCGGCCAAATCACCACGCCTGCTGCCATTAAGACTTCCTCAAGCAGTGGGAATTGGGCCAGCAGTTCTGGTTCGATTCCTTCGCTCGTCTTATATTCCGGCCACAGCCCATTGCGGAAAGACTCAATTACATGGTCGGTGGCAACAGCCAGGTGAGTTGCACCTTCCTTGATCATTCCCAGCACTGAGGCGAGAACACCACGAACAGCTGCGACTTCACGACCTTCGGTGTCCCGAGCTGAGGGCAGGGCATAGTAGTGTCGGAACAGTTCGTATGTGCCGTCTACGAGATGTACTTCCAAGGAAAGCTCCCTGCAAGGGCTGGCATTGCTTCGGGCCGCGGCTTCTTCATGTTTCTCTGAACGATTGCCGAAGATAGCCCGATCCGTCGCTTAGGAAACGATCCACCGAGCCCTCCGTTCCCGGGGCCAAAGGGTGGCTGGCAGATTCCGAAGAAGTCCAATTGGATTTCCCTGATCAGCTACGAATCTCGCGCGCCCTCTCTCGGCAGCAATTTCCGGTCACCAACTTACCACACCAGCTCGAAGCGCATCGGAACCGCATCGAAGAGATTCATTCACGCTCGTTCTCATCAATTCCTTAGGAAGTTGGTCCAGGCGAGGAACTTGCCTGTATTCAGGAAGACGATTTTGCTTGTATCATGGCTTTCACTCTTTATTTTGATCCAATCGTGGGGAGTTTCATGTCTCAGGTTGATGTTCCTTTAGTAGGTGCGGGTTTCGGACAGACGCGGCGGGCGGACAACTGGTGGGTACAGCCGCTGGTCGTATTCCTCGGGCTATCCACGTTCATTGTCTATTCCACTTGGGCAGCTCTACAAGGACAGCACTTTCGGTTCGGGCCTTACCTTTCCCCGTTTTACTCACCTGAGTTGTTCGGATCCGCCCAGGCCTGGTTTGGTCAGAACCCGAAATGGATACCGGGTTGGGTCACCGCCGCGATGCTCATCCTGTGGGCGCCAGGCGGATTTCGTCTCACCTGTTACTACTATCGCGGAGCCTACTACAAAGCCTTTTGGGCTGATCCACCTGCTTGCACGGTAGGAGAACCGCGGAAGAAGTACTTAGGAGAGCGGTCGTTTCCGCTGATTGTGCAGAACATTCACCGATACTTCCTCTACCTGGCTTTGATCTTTCTCATCATTCTTGCGCGCGACGTGTGGGAAGCATTGTGGTTCAATGGCCATTTCGGCATTGGCGTGGGCACGATCGTGTTATTCATCAACGTAGCGCTTCTTAGTTCTTATACCTTCGGCTGCCATTCGCTCCGTCATCTTATCGGAGGCTTTCGCGACCGGTTAGCGGGAACTCCAGTTGGCAAGCGCACCTATGACTGCGTGAGTTGTTTCAACCGCCGCCACATGCTCTTCGCCTGGTGCAGCCTCTTCTCAGTGGGCTTTTCTGACCTTTACGTGCGGATGTGTTCGATGGGAATCTGGCACGACTGGAGGATCCTCTAGTGCCGGAGTACATCACGCATGAGCACGATGTTCTCATCATCGGAGCCGGCGGCGCCGGATTGCGCGCTGCAGTAGAGGCCTCTGCCGCCGGAGTCAAGGTGGCGGTAATTTCAAAATCTCTTCTCGGCAAAGCCCATACCGTTATGGCTGAGGGTGGCGTGGCCGCTGCCATGGGCAATGTCGATGACCGGGATAGCTGGCGGGTTCACTTTGCCGATACCATGCGCGGAGGCCAGTACTTGAACAACTGGCGCATGGCGGAGCTTCACGCCAAGGAGGCCCCATCGCGCGTCCGCGAACTGGAGGCCTGGGGAGCCCTTTTCGATCGCACCACAGATGGCCGCATACTGCAGCGAAACTTTGGCGGGCATCGCTATCCTCGGCTGGCGCACGTCGGCGACCGAACCGGCCTGGAAATGATTCGTACCCTGCAAGACCACGGAATCCACCTCGGCCTCGACGTTTTCATGGAGCACACGATCGTCACGCTCCTGAAAGATGGTGAGCGCATCGCCGGTGCCTTTGGCTACGACCGCGAACGCGGGCGATTTCACCTCTTCCGGGCTAAAGCCATCGTGCTTGCGACCGGCGGAATTGGGCGAGCTTACAAGATCACCAGCAACAGTTGGGAATACACCGGCGACGGACATTCGCTTGCCTACCACGCCGGCGCCGCCCTGATGGACATGGAATTCGTGCAGTTCCACCCCACAGGAATGATCTGGCCGCCCAGTGTGCGTGGAATTCTGGTGACCGAAGGAGTGCGCGGAGAGGGAGGTGTCCTGCGCAATCGGGAGGGTGAGCGGTTCATGTTCAAGGACATCCCCCCTCTGTACGTCAACCAGACTGCGACTTCGGAAGAAGAAGGTTGGCGTTATACGCAAGGGGACAAAGATGCGAAGCGTCCGCCTGAGCTGCTGACCCGGGACCACGTTGCGCGTTGTATCCGCCGCGAGGTGCGTGACGGTCGCGGCAGCCCCCATGGCGGGGTCTTTCTTGACATTGCTTGGATCAAGGAAAGGATGGCGAACGCCCCAGAACATATTAAGAAGAAACTGCCCAGCATGTACCACCAGTTCAAGCAGCTCGCCGATATCGACATCACGAAGGAGCCGATGGAGGTCGGCCCCACAACCCACTACATGATGGGCGGAGTCAAGGTTGATGCCGATTCGCAGATGTCAGACGTGCCTGGATTGTTCGCGGCCGGAGAATGCGGCGCCGGGCTCCATGGTGCCAACCGCCTGGGCGGGAACTCGCTTTCCGATCTCTTGGTTTTTGGAAAACGGGCAGGGGAATACGCCGCCGGGTTTGCCAAAGAGAATTCCTTGGGGGCGGTGAAGGTGGACGAGCTGGCATCGATCGAAAAACAGGCTTTGCAACCCTTTGAACACCAGGGCTCAGAAAACCCCTTTAGTGTGCAACACAATTTGCAGGACCTCATGCAGGACCTGGTTGGCATTGTGCGCCAGGAGACTGAAATGTCGCAGGCGCTCGATCGCATTCGTGAGTTGAAAGCCAGGAGTTTCAAAGTTAGCGTAGATGGAAACCGGGAATACAACGCGGGGTGGCACACTGCACTTGATCTCCGCAATTTGCTCACGGTGTCAGAAATTGTGGCGCGGGCGGCCTTAGAGCGCAGAGAAAGCCGCGGTGCACACTTCCGCGACGATTATCCATCGAAGGATGAACAGTTTGGCCGATTTAATATCGTTGCCCGCAAGGGCGCTGATGGGGAAGTACAACTAACCCGCGAGCCTATTCCTGCAATGCGGGAAGACCTTCGGCAAGTGATCGAGGAGATGAAGTAATGGGGACGGCAACATTTCGCATCTGGCGGGGAGAGAAAGGCCAAGGTAAGTTTCAGGACTACACGACTGAGGTTTCCGCGGGGATGGTCGTTCTCGATGCCGTTCATCAGATCCAGGCGGAACAGGCCGGCGATCTCGCGGTTCGATGGAACTGCAAGGCCGGGAAGTGCGGCTCGTGTTCGGCGGAAGTGAATGGCATGCCGAAATTGATGTGCATGACGCGCTTGAACTCGCTTCCCCTTGATCAACCCGTGACCATCGAACCCATGAAGGCTTTTCCCCACATGAAGGATTTGGTGACGGACGTCTCATGGAACTACGAGGTGAAGAAGCGCATACCGAAATTTCAGCCGCGCAAGCCTGACGCCGAGGATGGTACATGGCGCATCGCACCTGAGGACGTCGAACGGGTGCAGGAATTTCGGAAATGTATTGAATGCTATCTTTGCCAGGACGTTTGCCACGTGCTGCGCGATCACCGCATGCACGACGAGTTCATCGGTCCTCGGTTTCTGGTCTATGCGGCAGCCCTCGAGATGCATCCGCTCGACGTAGGCGACAGGCGCGCAGATCTCAGGAAAGAATTCGGCATTGGCTTGTGCAACATCACAAAGTGTTGCACCAAGGTTTGCCCGGAAAGCATTACGATCACCGATAATGCCATCATTCCACTCAAGGAACGGGTTGTAGACAAGTTCTTTGACCCACTCTCGAGGTTATTCCGGGTATTCAGCAATTCGAAAACGTAGGAGCTGTTATGCATTTCGAACTGAAATCCATTTCCGTCCAGAGTATTCCAGAAGCGCTCGCGAAAGTGGAACGTTACCGTCTTCTGAATGAACCGGTTCTTGCCGAGAGCATCTGTCTCGATGTGCTCGCCATCGCGCCTGATCATCAGCAGGCACTGATTTCACTTCTCCTCGCACGCACCGATCAATTCCAGTCGAACGTGAACGCGAGGGCGGCCCAAGAGGCGCTTGCGCAGATACGGGGCGACTACGAGCAGGCCTACTATGCAGGTATTATTTGGGAGCGCATCGGGAGCGCCCGCTTTCGCCAAGGCGCCTCAGGCGCTGGAACCTCCGCATATCACGCGTTGCGGGAGGCCATGGACCACTACGAGCAGGCTATGAACCTTTCTCCGGCCGGAAACGACGATGCCATTCTGCGCTGGAATACCTGTGCCCGCACCATCATGCAAAACTCGGAAATCCGACCTGGTCCGGAGGTTGACCCCTCGCGGGCTTGGGTGGGTGACGACGCTGGTTCTGCTATAGCGGACGCCTAGGTTTTTGACCTGTCTGATAATCCACCCGAGCCATTATCCACGCTGATGTGAGGGAGAAAACTTGGCGTGTAGTAAAACGGGGAGAAATTCTCCCCGCCCAGGGCTGGAATTAGCAGGTTCGCTACTTCAAGCCAATCACTTCACTCCAATCCCGAAGACTATCGACTGTGAAGTATTCGCTAGGTTGATCCGGAACGTATAGGTCAGCCCTGACGTTAGATTCGTCGTGGCCATGTTGAAGATCCATTGCTGCCCGGACGAATCCCAGCGGAACGCAGCGTCCGCAATGTTGTTCGTTATCGTTTCACTCACGTTGTCAACGGTGCCCCTGACAGCGCTCAACATAGTGATCGACCCGCTGCTTGGGCCAAATACGAGGTTGGGGTTCGAGATTGCGTTCCCGAAGGCATCACAAACTCGGAACTTCACCGGGATCGTACTTCCGCCCTGCCGCTTGTATACGCTGCTTCCGTCAAGGTTGATTGGCGGCAGAACCGCACCCCCGAGCCCGGCCACACAAGCATTGCTGAAGATGATGGAGTCGTCCACCGTGCCGCTGGTGTTGTTGTAATTCGCAGTACCTGTGAAGCTCCAGGAGTCGCTGGGGTAATCGCCGGGATTTGTGTGAGCGGTGTGGCTCACGTCGACCGTGCCCACGGTCGCTCCCGTCTCCCCGTTCACACCGGTGATGGAGGTGACCGTCGCCGTATGCGGCTGGCCGTTATAGGGGACATTGGTGTAGGGCGTCACTACGACGGTTGCATTCGCCTTGGCGATGCTGTCGGTGATCGTCATGTTGCCGATGTCGTTGTAGTTCGCCGTACCTGTGAAGGTCCAGTAGTCGCTCGCGTAGGGTCCGGCGTTGGTGTGGGTGGTGTGGCTTACGTCGACCGTACCCACCG
>Ga0105240_10013093_pt1 | contig 11416 bp, 1 predicted proteins | sample KBSC54metaG_FD_80426 | JGI IMG/M metagenome (GOLD analysis project Ga0105240, IMG submission 80426) | Corn rhizosphere microbial communities from Kellogg Biological Station, Michigan, USA - KBS C5-4 metaG | ecosystem: Host-associated > Plants > Roots > Rhizosphere > Soil | place: Michigan, USA...
AGGATATCGGAGAGATAGCCGCCTTCCTGAACGATCACGGTCGGCAGTCCGATCCGCGCGATCGCGGCGGCGATGCGGCTGAAACCATTCGTCGTAATCGACATGCCCTTGAGCGGATCATGTTCGGAGGCGTCGAGACCGAGCGCAACGACCAGCGCGCCCGGTGCGAACGCCTCGATCGATTTCTTCGCGTCCGCCAGCGCCGTCAGATAGGCGTCGTCGCCGGTGCCGATCGGCAGCGGGATATTGTAATTGGCGCCGAGGCCGGCGCCCTCGCCGCGTTCGTGCGCATACCCCCACACGAACGGATAGAAATGCGCTGGCTCGGCGTGGATGGAGACCGTCAGCACGTCGGGCCGCGCGTAGAAAATGCCCTGCGTACCGTTGCCGTGATGCACGTCGACATCGAGGATCGCAACGCGCTCGTGTCTCAGCCGTAGATGCGCGGCGGCAATCGCGGTGTTGTTGAGGAAACAGAATCCGCCGGCCATGTCGGCATAAGCGTGATGGCCGGGCGGACGGCACAGCGCATAGCTGGCACCCTCGCCGTCCAGCACGAGTTGCGCCGCCGTGACCGCCACATCGGTGGCCGCGCAGGCGCCTGCCCAGGTGCCCGGCCCGATCGGGCACGCGGTGTCGGCGGTGTGCCAACCGAGCTTGCCGACGATATGGATCGGATAGGTCGCATCGCGCCGCACCGGATGGATGTTGGCGATCATCTCCGGCCCCGCATCGCCGAGCGCGGACCACTCGTCCCAGGCGTCAGCGAGAAAACGCAGATATTCCGCGCTGTGCACCCGCGCGCGGGGGCCCTGGCCGAACGCGGTGGGTTCGATGAGTTCGTGCGATCCGGCCGCAAGACCCCTGAGCAAGCGGTCGGCCCGCTCGGGCTGTTCGGTGGTACGCCTGACGACGCCGCGCACCAGAAAGAATTGCGGATCGTGGCTGCGATGCCGCTCGGTATAGATCGCTTTCAACTGAGCATCCCTCTCGAAAACTTCCGAAGACCGCGACTAGATCAATATCCGCGTGGCCCCGCAATCCGTGCGGCGGCCATTGATCTGTTCAGGCTGCACTTGCGGCTTCCGGCAGCGGCGGCATTCTTTTTGCCAGTCATATCAGCGGGCAAAGCCATGCAATAATGTCCCGTTACGCGCCTCGCGGCGCATCCGCTGCGGCGCTCGCGCTGGAGCCGAAGACCGGCGGGGCGTCATCAATGCCGTGATCCAGCCCGAGCCGCCGGGCCTGTTGAGGGCTATGGCGCAGAACGGTCCAACCCAGATGGTGTCAGGCAACATCTTCGAGGGCCTGCTGCGCTACGGCCCGAAGCTCGAGCCGCTGCCGGGCCTCGCCGAAAGCTGGCCGGGACAGAGCGCACGAGCCGTGACGCCTCGCGCCGCAAACACCTGGGAGCCGCGCCTTGGCGACGCGACTCCCTTGGGGGCATCCCCTGCTCGCTTACGCCAGCAGGAAGTTCGAACTGTGCAGCGTACCGTTGAGATTCGTGAGGTTTACGACCATATCGGCCGAGTCCATCACGCCGTCGCCGTTGATATCGATATTCAGCACGTCGTTGCCCGGGCCGATATTTTGTAGAACCGCAGAGGCGTGATTTCCGCCTTCGAAAGCTCCGGCCCCGACATAGTCGATCTGGCCACCGGTGACGGTGATGCCTGCGAAGATGAACTTGTCCTGGCTGGCATCGAAGTTCACGACCGTGTCGGCCTGGCCGTTGATGGTGGAATCCGCCACGCTGGTGAAGCGGAAGTTGTCCTGTCCGGCGCTGGCGGTAATCGCGTCGGCCCCCACGCCTGCCGTGACGGTGGCGCTGCCTGTAACAGCGTTGCCGATCGTGATGGTGTCGAAGTTGGCGCTGCCGTTGATGTTTTCGACATTGGCCACCGTCAAGCCGAACGATCCTCCGTTCAGGTTCAGCGTATCGTTGCCATCGCCGAGGTCGATCGTGCCATCGGTGTTGCCTTGGATCGTCAAGGTGTCGTCCGACGACATGCCGTTGACGTGACCAATGTTGTAAAGATTGTCGAACGTGTTGCTGCCGGCAGCGAGATTGACCGTATTGGATCCCGGCCCCAGATCGACCGTCACGCCGCCGCTTACGTTGTTGAGGAGGTTCAACGTATCGTCCGACGCCGTGCCTGAGAAATCAGACCCGCTGATATTCTCGACGTTGGTGACGCTGATCGAGTTGGTGCCATTGGCGAGGCCGAGATGGTCGTTGCCGGCACCGAGATCGACGAAAAGGCCGGTGACATCATTGTTGAGCGTCACGGAACCGTCCGTCCCGTCCGCCGTCAGGTGTTGAACATTCAGGAGCGTGAACGTGCCACCTCCACCGAGTTGGAGCGTGTTGTTGCCCGCGCCGAGGTCGATCGTGGGGTTGTTGCCGGGCTCGAACACCCCGTTCGTGATCGTCAGCGTATCGTCGGACGCGGTGCCGTTGATGTGCTGCACATTGAAGATATTCGTGAACGAGCTGACGCCCACTGCAAGGTTCAACGTATTGTCGCCCTGCTCGAGGTTTACCGAAAGTCCGCTGACGTCGTTCAACAGGGTCAACGTGTCGTTGAACGCGACGCCGGTGAAATCGTTTGTGTTGACGTTTTCGACATTGGTCACGTTCAGAGAATTCACGCCATTGGCGACGTTAATCGTGTCGTTGCCCCCGCCGAGATCGACGACCAGGCCCGCCGCAGCGTTGACGAGGCTGACGAAATCGTCGCCGCTGCTGCCGGTGAGATTCTCGACGTTGACCAGGTTCAGCGTATAGCCGCTGGGGTTGGCGAGGATGACCGTGTCGTTCCCTGCTCCCAGATCGACCTGATGACCGAAGATGTTGCCTCCGACCGCCAGAAAGTCGTCGCTGCCGGTTCCGGTCAACGGGGTGTTCAAGTTCAGGTTGATGGCCGAGATATCGATCGGGCTTACCGAACTTCCCGAAGACAACAGAATTGCTGCGTTACTGAACTGCAAGACCTCAACGTTGGTGAGGAGGTCGGTTCCGTCTCGCGTGGTCAGGGAGTCCGCGACCTGGGTCTGCCCTGCCCCTGGCGTCGTGATGGCGTAGGCGGACATCGGACCGGTGTAGAACGCGATGTCGGTACCAGTGCCGCCATCGATGGTGTCGTTGCCGGCCTGACCGGTTATCTGGTCGCTGCCGCCGCCGGTGCTGATGCTGTCGTTGCCGCTTCCGCCGAAGAACAGTTCGTTGCCTGTACCGCCGATCAGGGTATCGTTGAAATTGGATCCCTGAACGCTGTTGACGCCGCCGGTAATGGTGTCCGTACCTACGTTTGCAACATCCCCGCCTGCGGTGCCGTGAGCGGTTCCCAGCGAAAGGTCGACCGTAACGGCGGCGGCGGCCTGCGCATAGGCAATGCGGGTATTGCCGTTGCCGGTGATGGTGTCGTTGCCGGCGAGACCTTCGAACAGGTTGAAATTGCCGGTGTTGCTGGCGCCGACCCCGCCGACGAATCCGGCGGCGTTGTAGGTATCGGCGAAGGCCGAACCGGTGGCGCTGTTGACGCCGGTATAGGTATCGTTGCCGACCGACGCGTCCCCGGTGGCGTTCCCGGCCTGCAGGTTGATCGTCACCCCGGCGGCGGCGCTCGAATAGATGATACGGGTGTTGCCGTTGCCGGTGATGGTGTCATTGCCGCCGACACCTTCGAACTGGTTGAAGGTGCCGTTGTTGCCGACGTTGAGCGCGCCGGAAACGCCGAAGCCTGTCGCATCGTAGGTGTCGTTGAAGTTGGTGCCCTGGATGCCCTCGATCGAACGCAGCGTGTCGGTTCCGCTCGATGCGTCGCCGACCACGATGCCGGCCGCCATGTTAACGGCGACGGAGCCGGTCGTGTAATAAAGGTTGTTGTAGCTCGAGATGTCGAAGCCCCCACCGCCGTCGATGAGATCGTTGCCGGCAAGGCCGGTGAAGGTCTCGGTGCTGGAGGTGTTGCCGCTACCCGTGATCGTGTCGTTGAACATCGAACCCATGACGGCGTTGACGCCGCTGAAGGTGTCGGAGCCGACGGAAGCGTCGCCGCTGTCGGTTCCGGTCGCGATATTGACGGTCACGGCGCCGGTGGCGTTGTTGAAGTTAAGCCGAGTGTTGCCGTTGCCGGTGATGGTGTCGTTGCCGCCGTTGCCGGTGAACTCGTTGAACGAGCCGTTCGAGCCGGCATTGATGCTGCCGGCGCCAAAGCCGGTCGCAACATAGGTGTCGGCGAAGTTGGTACCGCGCACAGCTTCGACGGAACGGAGGGTATCCGATCCAATCGAACTGTCACCCACCACTGTACCGTTGGCCATATTGACAGTGATACCTGCCGTCACCGTCAGGTCGTTGTTGTAATCGACCCGGTCGAATCCGCCGCCACCGTTGATCGCGTCATCTCCGGCACGGGGATCGAACACCTCGACGGTGCCCGCCGCATTGGTGCTGCCGGTCAATGTGTCATCGAACCGCGAACCGATGACGTTGCCCACATTGCCGATGAACGTATCGGTGCCGACATTGGCAGCATCGCCCGCGGCCGTCCCGTGTCCCGTTCCCAGGGACAGGTCGACCGTAACGGCTGCCGACGCGCTGGCATAGGAAACGCGCGTCAGCGTCGCCCCTTGGGCGTTGACTGACGCGGTAATGGTGTCATCACCCGCGCCGCCCTCGAACTCGTTGAAGCCAATGGGAGTGCCTGGAACGCCGGAGTCTCCCGTAAACCCTGTCGGATCGAAAGCATCGTTGAACGCGGTGCCGACGATGCCCTCGATCCCGATCAACGTGTCGGTGCCGACGCCGGCCGCCGCTCCGTTGACGGTCCCTGAGGCCAGGTTGAAGTTGATGCCCGAAGCGGCATCGCTGTAGACCGCACGGTCGAATCCATTGCCGCCATCCAGAATGTCGTTGCCGCCCAGCCCCTGCAGACGATCGTTGCCGTCGAGGCCCTGGATGTGGTCGACGCCGCTGGTGCCCACCAGCACGTCGTTACTCGCGGTGCCGACGACGCTGTTGACGCTGCCGAACACGAAGTCGGAGGCGACGAAGCTTCCGGCTGCCACGTTCGCCAGCGTGATGGTATTGCCGCCGCCGAAGTCGATGAACGTGTTCGGTCCCTGCTGGGTGGCATGCGACTGCACGTCGACCAGGCTGAAGATGCCGGCAACGCCCGTCACGTCGATGCGGTCGCCCTGGGCCCGGTTGAAGTCGGTGATGAAGTCTGCGCCACCGCCATCGGCATATACAAAGGTGTCCGCACCCGCCCCGCCGGTCAGATTGTCGGCGCCTGCCCCACCTTTGAGGGTGTCGTTGCCGCCGTTGCCGTTGAGGAAGTCGTTGCCCGAGCTGCCGGTGATGGTGTCGTTGAAATTCGAACCCAGTACGCTGTTGACGCCGCCGGTGACGGTGTCGGTCCCGACCGAGCCGTCGCCGCTGGCGATGCCGGTCGACAGGTTGACGTTCACCGCCGAGGTGGCGTTGTTGTACTGGATCTGGGTCGCGCCGTTGCCGGTGATGGTGTCGTTGCCGCCATTGCCCTGGAACGAGTTGAAGCCGCCATTGAAGGCCGAGGCGTTGTAGCTGTCGGCAAAATTGCCGCCGAGCGCGCTGTTGACGCCAGCGGTAAAGGTGTCGGTTCCGACCGAACCGTCGCCCGACGCCGAACCGGCACCTCCGGCTCCGATCGTGATCGTGACCCCGGACGTGGCATTGGTGTACTGCACCTGGGTGGCGCCGTTGCCGGTGATGGTGTCGTTGCCGCCATTGCCCTGGAACGAGTTGAAGCCGCCGTTGTAGGCCGAGGCATCGTAGCTGTCGGCAAAGTTGCTGCCGATCGCCGCGTTGACGCCGCCGGTAAAGGTATCGGTACCGGTCGAAGCATCGCCCGTTGCCGAGCCGGCGCCTCCCGCTCCGATCGTGATGGTCACCGCCCCGGTGGCGTTCGAGTAGAGTACCCGCGTGTTGCCGTTGCCGGTGACGGTGTCGTTACCGCCCAGCCCCTCGAACTGGTTGAAGTTGCCGTTGCTGGTGGAGACGTTCAACGCGCCGGCAAGGCCATAGCCGGTGGCGTCATAGCTGTCGGCATAGCCGGTGCCCTGAACGCCTTCGATGTTGCGCAGCGTATCGTTGCCGATCGAGGCGTCGCCGGTGACGGTACCGGCCGCCATGTTGACCGTGATGCCGCCGGTGACGGTGTTCAGGCTGTTGTAGCTGGCGGTGTCGAACCCGCCGCGGCCGTCCATGTAGTCGTCGCCGCCCAGCGGCGTGAACGTGTTGTTGAAGCTGGAGCCCAGCAGCGTGTCGTTGAACATCGAGGCCTGAACGGCATTGACGCCGGTGAAGGTGTCGGTGCCCTCGGTCGCACCTGTGGCGCTGCCCGCGACCGTGATCGCGTTGGTCGTACCGGGCGCGCTGGTCTCGAGGTCGACCGTCACGGCGGCTGCTGCGATCGAGTAGTTCAGGCGCGTGTTGCCATTGCCGATGATGGTGTCGTTGCCGCCGGCGCCGGCGATATCGTTGAAGTTGCCGTTGGTGCTGCTGACGTTGAGCGCGCCGGCAAGGCCGTAGCCGGTCGTGTCGAACACGTCGTCGAAGTTGGTGCCGCGCACGGCCTCGATGTCGCGAAGAGTGTCGGTGCCGACCGTGGCGTCACCCGTCACCGTGCCCGCCGCAAGGTGTACCGTAATCCCCGTCGTGGTCGACGTATCGTTGTTGTAGGCGACGATGTCGTAGCCGCCGCGGCCGTCGATATAGTCGTCGCCGCCGCGGCCTTCGAACACCTCATAGGTGAAGTTGGCGTTGTTGCTGCCGTAGATCGTGTCGTTGTAGGCCGATCCAAACACGCCCTGCAAAGCATTGGTGAACGTGTCGTGGCCGACATTGGCCACGTCGCCGGCCGCCGTTCCCTGGCCCGTACCGGCGGCAAGGTCCACCGTCACCGCCGCGGAGGCGCTGAGGTACTCGACCCGCGTCACCGACTGACCCAGGCTGTTGATACGGCCGGTGATTACGTCATCGCCGCCGGCTCCCTCGAACGAGCTCTGGCCGGCTGCCACGCCGGGCTGTGTGCTCGATCCGGTAAAGCCGGTCGCATCAAACGTGTCGTTGAACGCGCTGCCGACGGCACCTTCAATGCCGGCAAGCGTATCGGTGCCGACCCCGGCCCCGCTGGCGGTGCCAGCTGCCAGGTTGACCGTGACCGGTCCGGTGGCGTCGGTGTAGACCGCTCGGTCGAAGCCATTGCCACCGTCCAGCGTGTCGTTGCCGGCCAGGCCCTGAAGCCGATCGTTGCCGTCAAGGCCGAAGATGTTATCCACGCCGGTGGTGCCGACCAACGTATTGTTGTTCGCATCGCCGACGATCGTGGCACCCGAGCTCACATTGATCGTGAGCGTCTTGTCAAAGATCAAGCCGCTGGAGTCGGTGTCGCGCACGACGATCTGCTGTGCTCCGCCCGCCAGCGCGCCGGCGACCACGATATTGTTGCCGCTGACCGTGAACTGGCCACCGGCGTTGTTCACCAGCGAGAACGTCGCCGTGTCGCCCACGTCGGGGTCGATAGCCGATAGCGCACCCACCACGGTGCCGTTGGCGCTGCTTTGTCCGATCGTGCTGTTGGACAACGTGATATCGGTCGGCGCCTCGTTGACGTTGGTGATGGCGAGATGGAAGTTCTGCGATGCGTCAGGCGAGGCGTGATTGCTGGCGTTAACGTCGTTGACGTTGACCGTCACGTCATAGCCGGTCTTGGCCTCGAAATTCGCGCCGCCGACAAAGTGCAGTTCGTTGCCGTTCACGATTGTGAACGCCGCCGCATCGGCGCCGGACAGCGACAGCACGTTGCTGCCGAGCGCATCGTCGGTGATGGCGATGTCGGCGACCTTGACGTCGCCGCCGTTCTCCGCGGTGGAGATCACCTGGTTGTTGAGGGCAACGACCGTCGGAGCCTCGTTGACGTCGGTCACGTTGATCGTGAACGTCTTGTCAAAGCTCAGGCCCCCGCCGTCCGTCGTTCGGACTGTGACCTGGTACGACGATGCGGTTTCGTAATCCAGCGGACCGTTGACGACGAGGTTGCCGCCGCTAATGGCAAAACGGCCGCCGGCACTATCCGTGAGCGTAAGGGTTTGGACAATATCGCCGACATCCGGATCGACCGGCGTAAGGTGACCGACGAAGGTTCCGACGGCACTGTTTTCCGCAACCGAATTCCCGGCGAGGGCGATGTCGGTCGGCGCTTCGTTGACGTTGGTAATGGCAAGATGGAAGCTCTGCGACGCGTCAGGTGCGGCATGGTTGCCGGCCGTGGCGTCGTTGGCGTTGACGGTCACGTCGTAAAAGGCTTTCGCCTCGAAATTGGCGCCGCCGTTGAAGTGCAGTTCCGGCCCATTGGTGCCGGTCACGATCGAGAAGAAGGCTGCGTCGGTTCCCGACAGCGACAGGCCGCTGGTGCCGAGCGCGTCGTCGGTGACGGCGATGTCGGCCACCTTGACGTCGCTGCCGTTTTCCGCCGTTGCAACAAGCTGGTTCGACAGCACCACAGCCGTCGGCGCTTCGTTGACGTCGGTGACGGCGATGACGAAATTCTTGTCATGGCCAAGCCCGCCGGAGTCGGTGACGTGGACTGTCACCTGCTGCGAGGACGCGGCCTCATAATCGAGCGGACCATTGACAATGAGGTTGCCGTTCGAAATCGCGAACAGGCCGCCGGCATCATTGACCAGGCTGAAGGTCGCGGTGTCGCCGGCATCCGGGTCGATCGCCGACAGCGCGCCTACCATGGTCCCGTTGGCGCTGTTCTCGGCTACGGTGGCAGCCGACAGCAGGATGTCCGTCGGAGCATGGTCGACGCCGACCGTAACAAAGTTGGCGTCGCTCAGCGTGCCGGTCAGGCCGTTGAGGTTGATCTCCATGTCCCCGGCGCCGAACTGACCGTCGCCGTTGACGTCGATCTGCAAGTAGCTCCCGGTCAGCCTGGCTTCCGCTCCGGTCCCGTCGAAGCCGGCGTTGCCGACGAAGTGAATGCCGCCGGCCAGTCCGCCGACGTGATCGAGTATGAACGTGTCGTTGTTGGCGTCGAAATTGTTGACGGTATCCCCGCCGCCGTTGGCGAATGAATCCGCGGCATTGGTGAACCGGACATTGAGCGGAGCCGAGCCGGCGGTGATGGAGTCCTGACCGAGCCCGCCGGTCACGGTGGTGGTCCCGGCGCCGGTCACGACGATGCTGTCGTTGCCGTTACCGCCGGTCACGTTTGCTGCGTTCGCGACGGTGACGTAGTTGCCGCCGTCCGCGAGATTCAGTGAGTTGTTTCCGCCGCCGAGGTCGATCGTCGTGCTGAAGGTCTGGTTCTGCAGCGTCAGCGTGTCATCCGACGCACTGCCGTTGATCGTCTGCACATTATAGGCGGTCAGCGCATTGGTTCCCGCCGCGAGGTTGAGCGTGTTGTTGCCCTGCTGCAGGTTGAGCGTGAGGCCGCTGACATCGTTGAGCAACGTCAGCGTGTCGTCCGATGCCGCTGCAGGTCCGCCGAAATAGTCGGCCGTGTTGATGTTCTCGACGTTGGACACGCTCAAGGAATTCGTGCCGCTCGCCAAATTCAGGTTGTCGTTGCCGAGGCCGAGGTCGACCGCAAGACCGGTGACGTCGTTGTTCAGGGAAATGGAGTTGTCTTGCGAATCGCCGTTGAGGTGTCCGACGTTGAGCACGCCGAAGCTGGCGAAGTTGCTGTCGATATTCAGTGTGTTGTTGCCGCCGCCGAGATCGATCACGAGATCGTTGTTGGGCGTATAGATGCCCATCCCGAGCGACAGGGTGTCGTCGCCGGCGCTGCCGTTGACGACATCGACGTTGAAGAGGTTGTCGAGCTGGTTGTTTCCGGCAGCGAGGTTCAGGGTGTTGACGCCCTGCTGCAGGTTGACGCTCAGGCCGCTGACATTGTTGGTCAGGGTCAGCGTGTCGTTGGACGCGGGTCCGCTGAAATCGCTCGACTGGATATTTTCGACGTTTGTCAGGCTGAGCGAATTGGCGCCGTTGGCCAGGCTGACGTTGTCGTTGCCGAGGCCGAGATCGATTGCAATGCCGCTGACATTGTTGTTGATGTTGACGAAGTTATCGAGCGCATTGCCGTTCAGGTGCTGGATATTCAGCGCGGTCAGGGTCAGTCCCTGCATGCCGAAGTTGAGGGTGTTGTTGCCGGCGCCGAGATCGACGACCGGATTGTTGCCTGGTTCGAAGAAGCCGTTCGTCACCGACAGCGTATCGTCGCCGGCGGTGCCGTTGACGTGCTGAACATTGGAGACGTTGGTGAAGGAGTTGGAGCCGGCCGCCAGGTTCAGCGTGTTGTTGCCCTGCGCCAGGTTCACGCTGAGGCCACTGACATTGTTGGACAGCGTCAGCGTGTCGTTCGACGCGATACCGGAGAAATCGGTCGCATTGATGTTCTCGACATTGGTCACGCTCAGCGTGTTGGCGCCGTTGGCGAGATTGACGAAGTCATTGGTGCCGGCGCCGAGATCGACGTTGAGCCCGTTGAGATTGGTCGTGAAGTTCGCGGTATCGTTGCCGGCGCTACCGACGAGATTTTCGACGTTCACGAGGTTGAGGTTGTAGAATCCGGTCTGGCCGAGAATGACGGTATCGCCGGTTCCCGCCCCCAGATTGATGACGTGGCCGGAAAGGCTGAAGCCGATCTTGACGAAGTCGTTGTTGGATCCGGTCAGCACATTGAACGGGTTGGCGGTCGCGCCGAAGAACAGCCGGTTGTCGGAAATGTCGATCGGAGCGCCGGCGCTGCCCGATGCGATCAGGTCCGACTGGTCGCTGAACTGCAGCACCTCGATGTTGGTGAGGGTGTCCGTACCGTCACGGCCCGGCGTGTTGTCCTGAACCTGGATCTGACCGGCTGAAGGCGTGTTGAACGAAATCGTGTAGCCGCCCTTCGCGCCGGTAAAGAGGGCAAGATCGGCGCCGCCATCGCCATCGATGGCGTCGTTGCCGCCGCCTCCCGTCAGGGTGTTGCTGTTGCTATCGCCGATAATGGTGTCGTTAAAGGCCGATCCGGTGACGCTGTTGACGCCGGTGAAGGTGTCCGTTCCGACCGAGGTATCGCCGGTCGCAATCCCGGTGGCAATATTGACGGTTACGCCTGCCGTCGCGTTGAAATAGCCGAGGCGCGTATTGCCGTTGCCGGTGATGGTATCGTTGCCGCCCATACCCTCGAACTGGTTGAACGTGCCGTTGTTGCCGACGTTGAGCGCACCTGCCAGGCCATAGCCGGTCGCCACATAGGTATCGTTGAAGAACGTACCCTGGATGCCTTCGACGGACCGCAGGGTGTCGGTGCCGTTGGAGGGATCGCCGATCACGACGCCAGACGCCATGTCGACGCTGATGGAGCCGGTAACA
>Ga0105240_10013094_pt1 | contig 11415 bp, 11 predicted proteins | sample KBSC54metaG_FD_80426 | JGI IMG/M metagenome (GOLD analysis project Ga0105240, IMG submission 80426) | Corn rhizosphere microbial communities from Kellogg Biological Station, Michigan, USA - KBS C5-4 metaG | ecosystem: Host-associated > Plants > Roots > Rhizosphere > Soil | place: Michigan, USA...
ACAAGCGCATAGATTCCAGCGGCAGCGGCGAACCCGGCGCCGAATAGAACCAACAGCAGGTTGCGGGCCGACCAGCCGATTAGGCGGGCGATCATTGCTGGGCCCCCTCGGAAAAGCCCTTCAATGCCGCCTTCAGGTTGCTTTCCGCATCGATCAGGAAGTTGGCCGAAACGACGACTGGCTCGCCGTCGGTGACGCCCTGCCGAACCTCTACATAACCAGAGCCCCGATGGCCGAGCTTGACCTCGCGGGGTTCAAAGCGGCCCTGTCCCTTGTCGACGAAGACGGCCTGCCTGCTGCCGGTGTCCATGACCGCGCTCTCGGGAACGGACAACACCGGCTCGCCGCTGCCGGTGTCGATTTCCGCGTCGACATACATGTCATGAAGCAGCACGAGGTCGGGATTCGACAGTTCGACGCGAATACGCGCCGTCCGCGTCTCCTTGTTGATCTCCGGATAGATGACCTCGACTTTCCCGGCGAACTCGCGCCCAGGAAAGCTCCGGGCCTTCACGGTGGCCGGTTGACCGATGGAGATCGTGCCCAGATCGCGTTCCGCGACGTCGATGAGCGCCCAGACCACCGAATGGTCCGCGATTCTGAACAGAACGCCGCCCGGCTGAACGCGCATTCCCTCGATCGCGTTGCGCTCCAGAACGATGCCGTCGCGCGGAGCGGTCCACTCGATGGACGTCGGAACGTTCCGGCTTTTTTCGATGGCGGCAATCGCCGCCTCCGGCACGTCAAGGTTCATCAGTCTCTGTCGGGATCCCCGGCCGTAGGATTCGTTGCCGCTGGTCGTCCTGGATGTGATGGTGGCGAGGTACTCGGCGGCCGCGGACGACACCGCGGGGCTGTAGACCTCCATCAAGGGTTGGCCTTTGATGACGTGCGACCCGGTCGTGACATTGGCGACCCTCAGGACGAAACTTTCGGACCTCATCGAGATGACGGAAACCCGCCGCTCGTCGAGCTGAATGGTCCCGGGCGCGCGGATCATCGTGCGGATCACCCGCTTTGCGGCTGGCTCCGATTTAGCGCCGGTGCGCTGGATCTTCCCGGGCGACAGCTTCACCGAGCCGTCGTCGGTATCGTCGCCTTCGTAGACCGCGATGTAGTCCATCCCCATGGAGTCCTTCTTCGGCACGAGCGACGTGTCCGCCAGTCCCATCGGATTGCGGTAGTATTTGATCCTGGGTTCGGTCGCGCCGTGGGGCGCCGCTGACGCGGATGGCGTCGTCTCCGGAGCGACCTCGTCGAAGCTGACGTCGGCGCCGGCGGGAACGGCGCGATAGTCGCGGCCGTCTGGTGTCTTCCTCGGCCTTAGCGAGTACGAAGGCTTGCCGTCCGGATCCTGAAAATAGATCGGCGCGCGGCCTTCTTCCGCCGCAGCGGGGGTGACCATGGCAATGGCGCGCGCCGGCTGCCGCTGCGCGCTGGCGATGACGAGCGCGGTGCCAGCCGCCGCGATCAACGCGGCGACGGTGGCACTGGCGAGGATGGCGCGCTTCATTTCTGCGCCGTGATAACGAGCTTGTTTTCGACCGTGCCGGTCTCGCCCTGCACCTTTGCGCCGAGCGAAAGCTGCCAGCCCCCGGCCATGCTCAAGGTTGCCTTGAACCGATAGGTGCCTGGCTCGGTACCCGGCATCGGCGTGACCTTGGTCGTCATCTCCTGCATGCCGTCTGGAGCCATATCCAGACGCGTCGCGAAAATGACAGCGTCGGGCACGGGCTTCCCGGTGGTCTTGTTGATCAGCCGCACCGTGATGATTCTGTCCGAGCCAGCCTTGATGGTCCGGTCGGCCAGTTGAAACTCGTAGTCCTTGATGTCGGCGCGCGCGAGCGTGGCCGGCCCGGTTATGGCAATGCCGATCAGCGCGGCCTGGAGGGCGCGCGCGCAGGTGTATCTCTTCATGTTGCAGTCCTCGATGTCCTGATGTGCCGCGAACGGCATGCGTTTAGCTGCGCGGCCTTAGGCTCGCGCAGCGGCAGACGGCGTGGTGACGCCGATCAGGTCAGAGTTCGAGGTGGATGTTCGGGAGGTGGGTGACCCAGGCCCTCGGGCCAGGATTCATTTTGCAGGCTGGCAACACTATCGGAAGCGGGTGGAAACGGATGGAAGACCGTCGCCGACATGCCCGTGAAGCATTTCGACATGCAGGCCGTGGTGAAGACGCACTTGTCGCAATCGACCGGCGCCGGCGCTTTGGCCGGGCAGCAGGGCATGTCGCCTGCCATCTCGTCTGCTACTGCCGGCATGGACATATCGCCAGCCATCGCCGACATCGAAGCGTCCGAACCCGCGCCGGCCATGACAGGCGAGGACAGCGGAGCCAATACCAGCCCGGCAATCATGACGATTGCGAGCAGACGGCGGATGGTGATTTGGCGGTTCACACCCCCAAAATCCCACAGAACGGCTCAGATTGATAGTCTGCCGCGGCTAACGACGCCGTGATCGGTGCACGCCCGCAGCGGCGGCTGCCTCTCATTTCACGACTTCCCTCTCCAGCTTCCCGCGGTCAAGGCTATGACCTTAAGCGATTCCTCGGCTCCGTCCGCGATGCCCTTTTCAAAGTCTCCCTCGATCCGGCCCATCTGGTTGGTTACGTGCGCAAAGCAAAGCACTGCGCGATTGCGGGCTTTCGCAAAAGCGTAGAGCGCTGCCGCCTCCATCTCGACCGCAAGAATGCCGGCGTCCTTTGCTGCGTCGATCGCCTTCTCCGTTTCCCGGAAGGGAGCGTCCGTGGTCCATGTCGCGCCGGACTGGATCGGAACGCCCGCCGCAGTCAGCGCTTCTCTTGCCATTTGCGTCAGATGTACAGCCGCTTCGCTGTAATCGGATGGGGGCAGGTAGTGGTAGCTCGTACCTTCGTCGCGAAGCGCGCGGTCGATGACAACGAAATACGGTGGCGCCTGCACGGGGAGAATTTGGCCGGAAGAGGTCATGCTGACAAGAAACCGGCAGCCGGACGCGAACAGCTCCTCGGCGACGAGGACCGCAAACGCGGCTCCGACAACGCAGCCCAGAATGCCATATTCATGCTCGCCTTCACGAAAGACATAGAGGTCGGTGTGGTAGCAAGCCCATCCGGTGTGGCGGACAGCCAATCCGGCGTTGCGCAGATATCGAACCATGTCCCCATCGGGATCGAGAATGCAGATTTCGGGAACGGGGACTTCCGGAAGGCTTTTCTGGCGACGTGCTTCGCGCAGCAGGTTTTCGGGTTTAAACGCGGACGCCGCACCGTAGTGCTTGTGCGACAGGATCGGCGGCATTTTTTCTTTTCTCACTGATATAGTCCTCGGATTCACCACTGATTCATGCGGCAGGTTTGCCCGAAGACATTGCGCGGCATGGTCAAACCACCTCGGCGAGCCACAGGCCATCGCAGGCACGCTCAATACCGCGGAGAAGGTCGTTTTGAATGGCGAGGTCGACGGTAAGGCTCCATCAAGATTTGGTGTCGGGCGGCGGGGATGCAAACGCGCCGTTGCCCGTCAACCCGGTTTGCAGGCCTACGTCCAACTCTATTGATTGCGCAACATCGATCCCGCCAAAGGGATGCTGCCGACGAGCGCGATCGGCCGCCACAGCTGCTCTGCTCTAAGAGCGCGAGTCCGACGAGCACGGCCACCGATTGGAACAACAACATACAGGCGGCGATGTCACCGCCGCTCGCTGATCGAACAGGGGCCAATGAAGACTAAGATTTCACCCCGCCGATAAGAATTTGAGCGAATTGATGCGCTGGCGAATCGCTGAGCATCTGCTCAGGCAGTATCACGAACAGATCTTTGGCTATATTAACCTCTGAGACCGACAGCGCGCGCAATGATCCCGAACGCACTTCCGCTTCAACCGCCGAGGCGAACACTAATGAGATTCCCAATCCGGCCTTGACCGCTGCTTTCACCGCCTCGGTACTCCCAACATTCATGCTAATGCGCATCTTCGATGCATTTTTTCCGAAAATCTTCTGAAGCAAGGTGCCTGTGCCCGTTCCCGCTTCGCCACCTATCATTGCCTCTTCCAATAATTCCGAAGACCGAAGAGTTTTTTTCTTCGCCCATGCGTGGCTAGGAGGCACGATTACGACCAATTTTTCTTGGCGCCATCTTTTCCCGATGAAGCCCTCTTTCTTATCCCACCATTCCATTACGGCTACATCTAATTCGCCCGCGCTCAAGGCACCGGCTATTTCTGGATTGCTTGTAATTTTTAGTTCGATATTGATTTTGGACCCCAATGCGCGCGCTATTTGGGCAATATAGGGCTGCAAAAGATAAGTCCCAATATTGCTGCTTGCGCCTATGGACAGCCGCTGCGCAGTCACAACATCGCGAGCCCGCGCGGCCGTCCGCAGCAACGAACGCGCCAAAGGAATTAGTCGGGCGCCCTGGGCCGTCGGGGTGGACTGCATGCGGCTTCTGGCAATCAGTTCCACGCCCAAGAACTCTTCGAGTTTTCGCAATTGTTGCGACACTGTGGGCTGAGAGCAGCCAAGTCGGGCCGCGGCTCCGCGAAAACCCTGGGTATCGACGATAGCGACAAAGGCTTCGAGTTGATCGAGATTTAACATCTGATCGCTGACTTTTCGAGGAGATTATTTATTGCGCCGCGAGGCGTGCGGCCATCAAGATAGTCGAGAATGCTATGGGCCATTTCCATCTCGGCGATATATCGCGCACGGCGATCCGCCGATCCGACATGCGGAGTTAGTAGTGTATGCTCAACGTCGGCGATAAGCCGAGGAGAGATCGCTTTTGGACGGTCTTTTCGTGCCCAATCTTCCATCTCGAAAACGTCTGCAGCGTAACCGGCCAACTTACCCGAAGCCAAGGCGTCTGCTACCGCCTCTTCATTCACGATCGAGCCGCGCGCTGGATTAATAACGTAGCAGCCCTTTTTCATGTTACTTATCGTATCTGCGTTGATGATATGTTGAGTGCGTCCGGTTAGCGGAAGCGCTATTACCAAGAAATCCGACGTCTCCAAAAGTTCCTCGAAGGATGCGAACCGCACGCCCAGTGAAATAGCTTGATGGGGCGTTATTTGACGCTCGTCAAAATACAGTGTCCGGCAGTCAAAGCCGCGCAATCTTTTCGCCACGGCCTGACCGATCGCGCCCATTCCAAGAATGCCGACAGTGCTATGCTCAAGCCCCTGACCATAAAAGATCGGCCTCCAGCCTTCATAGTTAAGCCGCACATGGGCGTCCGCCTCCACAAGATGACGGGATATTCCAATCATGAGGCCGACTGTCAGCTCGGCGGTCGCCGCTGTGAGGCCGTTGGGAACGACCGTGAACCAAACTCCACTGCGGGTACATGCATCGACGTCGAAATTATCGTAGCCTTTAAGCACACTCGCGATGATACGAAGATTAGGGCAACCCATCAGAAAGTCGCCGTCGATGCAATCGGTCATGAATGCAATCATTCCGGTAGAATCACTGGCTCTTTTGGCGAGCTCCTCGCAGGTCCATGGCTCTCGCTCCAAATTCATCTCTACCCGACAACTGGCCTGTAAAAGATCGACCACATCGGGATGTACACGGTTGGTAATTACGATCTTTTGAACCATCGCACCCGCCCCTGTATCAGAGCTCCTTATCTATTATGATTTCAAATCGATGGGAGCACAAGGACAAATGCGGGCCCGTTTGAAATAACAAATGGGCCAAAAGCTCTGGGCCTTTGGTCCATTCTCATCGCAGTTCTTCCGCGCCGAGCAATGATCGTGCGCGCCAATGGCCAACAGTGCGGAGACGGTTCCGAATACCAGAGTCCAATTTACATTGCCCTAACGCTCGAGTCGCACGTTTTTTCACATGTTCGGTACGCGCAACGGCCCTTTGTTGAACGTCCAGAAGCTGTAAGAATGGCCGGAAGCCTCGCGGCTTCCGACGCGATAAATTATTTCCCCAAGAATTGTCATTGCCTAGCAATTGCCATGAGGGCAGCTCCTAACGCTAGCATGCTCGCGATGGTAGCGAACACAATGGTCCAATTGTTTCCAGAGAATTGCAGGATGCTCCCAATGAGCACGCCTTGAAAGCCTGCACCGAGATAATTGAACCCGTTGTAGAATCCAACCGCGGTCCCAGCCAGTTTCCGCGCTCCATAATCCATGGCCAAGGTCCACTGACTTCCAATGACGCCGAGGATGAAAAATCCTGAAAGGAAGAGCAATGTCATGGCCCCGAATATCCCTGTGGTCTTGATGGGTAACGATGCCATCAACACAAGGCAAATGATCGCCATCAAAAGGAAGGCGATGATTACTTGATAGCGGGCAGATTTAAACCAGCGGTCCGAAATTATGCCAGCGGCAAGGGGCCCGAGTACCATGCCCAACGGCAGCGCAAAGGTCATAAATGGAACGTCCTTGAGGTTCAGGCCTGATGTTTCCGCCCAAAACAAAGGTGTCCATGATAGCAAGCCGAAGCGGCCTACATAGGTCATGAACGCCGCCGTGCACATAGCCATGAATCGCCAGTTCGTAAGAAGAAGTTTCCAAGCGCGGGCACCTTTTACCTCTTCGTCAGTTAAAGACTCAGCATGCGTCGAGACGCTTTCTTCATTGGGCTCCTGATAAGGAGGAAAGCCAGCATCCTGTGGTTTGTCGCGAACGAGAAAAAACAGGACGATCGTGGTAGGTAGCACGAAGAGCAAAAGCGGCCACGTGAATGCCATTCGCCAGCCATAATTAGCAACCGTATAACCAGTGATAACCCATGCGAGAACGGTGGAAATGCTGAACGACGTGATGAAGACCCCATTGGAGAACCCGCGTCTCGCCCGGGGATACCATTGCGCATTCATGCGGGTGGTAGGCGCCGAGGCAAGACCCTGAACGAGGCCATTACCCCACATAAAAACCACCACTCCAGTCACCGTGCTTTGCAGAGCGATGGTGATGTTCAAGATCGTGGTTCCCACGCCGCCGAGAGTCTGTAGTAAGCGGGCGCCAAAGCGATCGCTGGCGCGCCCAGCAAAAAATGTCGCGGTGGCATAACCCCACAACAGTGCCGCCTCGCAAAGTCCCGCCGCTAACCGGCTGATATGAAGATCCTGAATGATCCAGGGCAGACAGATGCCCCAATTCAGGCGACCGAGATAGTAGAAGCTGTACCAAGCGGCGCAGGGAATCAGAACACGCCAAAATCGAAAATTAGCGAATTCAAGTTGCTTCGCAGGGGGTAAACCCGCGGCGGCCAATTCGGGATATAATGTGTAACCCAAGTTTATCCGTGCTTCGGAAACGGTCATAACAGTAGCTCCTCCCCACAACTCCTTATTGATTCTTTGGTTGCCCCTCTAGGAGCAACCGGTTCAAGGATGTCGTTGATGTTAAGCTGCAAAATCTTTCGGTAGATCGAGGCCTAGCTCTTTTGCGTACCAAGGAATGGTCTTGCGAAGCCCATCCTCGAGTTTGGTTCTCCACTCCCAGTCGAGATATTTCTTCGCGTCGTAGGGATCGGACTTGGTATGGATTTTCACCTCGCCGGTCCGCAGCGGGCGATGATCGATCTTCGACTTGCTGCCGAGAATCTCGATAATCATTTCGGCAACCCGTTTGACACTGGTGTTGATGCCGGTGCCAATCTCCATGATCTTTCCGACGCCGCGTTCGGTCGGCGCTTTCATGCAAGCGTCGATTACGTCATCGATGAAGATAAAATCGGAAGATTGTTCACCGTCTCCCATGACCGGAATTGGCTCGTTCTTGATCGCCGCTTCAATAAATGTCGCCATCATCTTGCGACCTTCGCCGGGCTTGAGTGGATTTGCCTCAAGGACCGCTCGCTCGCGCGGGCCGTAGATGTTTGCGATGTTGAGGCCAACGGTCGGCAGGCCATAAACTTTGTGGAACATCTGCGCAAACTGCGTCGAGGCGGTTTTGGAAATGATGTAGGGCGTTAACCAACCGGTCTCCATCGGGCGTGGCGGATAGACGAAGTATTTCACCTTGGCGTCGAGTGCCGCCTGGCAAGCATGCAGTGTACCAAGAACATTTACCTCTACCGTCCGCACTTCCTGCTTGAAACGCGAGCTCGTCCCCATGAGAGCGGCGAAATGGTAGACGATCTCGGCCCCCTCTATGACCTTCTCGACGGCCGCTTTATCGCGAATATCGCCGTTCACGAAGGAGACGTTTTTGTTCTTGTCCAGCAGATCCAGCGTATACCGCGGCATCTGGTGCTGCTCGTTATTGTCGAACAAGACCACGGTATCGCCCATTGCCGCATATCGCTCTGCGACATACGACAAGATAAAGCCGGTCCCGCCCGTGAGTACGATTTTTCGATTCGACATGTCGATTCCTCCCCTTCGTAATCGATTAGATTTTCCAATCTATAACTCCATTGGAACATTAAACATAATACATCGTCTCTGTCCAGCGAAACGCAAGCAAAACCGTTCGGACCTTTTCGAGGACCGCGGCTGAGGATGGTTGATGTGCGGGAGCAGATATCTGCTAATGCGCGGCCAGTTAGCTTGGAAGCCGACGAGGGGCCAAGCTAATCGACACTTATTCTCTGACGGGTCGGATGAACGGCCGTAACTAAGGCAGCATGATCCCAATCGAAAAATGCGTGATGGCAATTTTCAATGGAGCTTTTCACGATCAAACTTAGAAAGGCACTCGAAATCACGCCTGTCCCGCGCCGAGAAAAGTCACGCCGGGTTCAGTCGCGGATGCGTCTCTTCGCCCCAAATCATGAGCACGGCGCCGGATAAAAACATCGCGATCGCGACGAACCAAAACCCGCCTTCGATCCCGCCGAACCAGTTGGCCACGATCCCCATGCCGAGCGCACCGATCCCATAGCCGAGATCGCGCCAAAATCGATAAGTGCCGATTGCCGAACCGCGCCAATTAGGATGGGAGATGTCTGCGACGGCTGCACTCAGATTCGGGTATAGCAGCGCCATTCCGAGACCACTAACCGCAGCACTGAATGACCAGCCGGCGACGGTGTCAAATACCAGCATCAAAGCGACACCAATGCCACAAATCCACATGCCGCAAACGTTCAGGCGATGGCGGCCCCATTGGTCCGACATTCGGCCCGTGAAAAGCTGGCTGCCGCCCCACATGAATCCATATATGCCGACTACCCATCCGATATTACTGAGGCTTACCCCGTGCCGATAGAGGAAAACGGGATAGAATACCCAAACCAGTGCATCTACGAACTTTTCGACAAGGCCAGCTTGTGTGATGGCCATGAACCGCCGGTCGCGCCATGACACAAGGGCAAAAATTTCGAACGTTGAAGGCCGATCCGATATGTTCTTGGGATAGCGGGGGGAGACATCCGATAATCCCGCCGCGTGCTTCTTTGCTTCACTGTGCGCCCAGGCCAGAGTCTCTCGCACCCATAGGAGTGTTAAAGCGATCGCAACTGCGATCGTAATAATACCGAAAAGAGCAACGCCTTGCCGGGCACCGAGGGCGGACGCAAGATACCCCGTAACGATCCCGGCAGCGGCAACGCCGATATAGCCGGAAAACTCATTCAAGCCGATTGCGAGTCCTCGTTGATCGGGCGTGGTAATATCAAGCATGGAAGTCTGCGTCATTGACCAAGTGAGCCCCTGGTTGACACCGAGTAGAACGGTGGCGCCGACGATCCAATCCCAACTCGGTGCCCACAGCACCATCGCGGGAATCGGCAAAGCGGCAATCCATCCGATGAGAAGCACGAGCTTGCGGCCGATTCGCTCCGATAGTCGCCCAGCGACAAAATTCAGCATGCCTTTAACAAAGCCAAATGCGATCACAAAAGATGTCAGCAACACAAAGGAATTACGCGGAACTCCAAATTCACTCTCGGCGAGGGCCGGAATAACTGTCCGCATCATGCCAATCGTGAGTCCGACCATTAGCACTTGGAAGAGCTGATGGAAGAACTGACCGAGGTTGAAGCGGATACCGTGGTGAAGTATCCCGACTTGACCCATCATATTTTCCTCTCAATAGAACCAGACAAAATAGGCAATCCAGCGGCTCTCCATTCCGGCAACCCATCTTCGGCGAGACGCCTCTCAAGCTCGCGCAACGGAATGTTCACTGCGCCAGGCAAAGGTGCGAATGCAAGTTCATCGGGTGGCCGGACCGCGAACACCCCACCCCAAACATGCCACCAACCAATGCGTTCACCAGCATGAGGAGACTGACGCCAGTTCGCCTTCAACCCGAGCTTCACGGGCCGGTCTTCTGTCTTTGAAACCGATGGCGCATCGCTCATGGGTCAGGCCGCAGCCAAGCCGGAATTGGCGGCCCTGATAGCGGCGGCTTCGGGTGGCGCAGGCGGAATATCAGCGAGCATGAAGCGGACGAACTCGGCTTCGTCCGCGATCCCGAGCGCTTCGTTGTGCCGTTTCTCGAATCCGATGGTGGACCACGGCTTTCCGCTGAGCCGGCGGCCACAGACCGAGCCGGCATAGGCGCCGGGCAACACTTCGACGTGGTCTGGAAGGGCCTTAAGCCGGCGCGCGCTCTGGAAAAGGTCCATCGCTCCCTGCTCGGCGCTGACGGCAAGCTCCGTGCGGCCGAGGTCACCAACCATCAGCGTATGGCCGGTCAGCACGAACCAGGGCTCATCGGCCCGGGTGCGATCGCTCACAAGGACACAGATGTGCTCGGGGGTGTGGCCCGGCGTATGCAGCACCTTCGCAGCTACGTTGCCGAGAGGAAGCACCTCTTCGTCGCGCGCTCCCCGAAATGGAAACGAAACATCCGCGTGCGCCGCGAGCACATATTCTGCGCCGGCGGCCGTGGCGAGCTGCCGCCCCGCCGAGAGGTGGTCAGCATGAACGTGGGTGTCGATGACAAAATGGATGCGCATGCCCGCGGTCTCGGCGGCGCGCATGTAAGGCTCGATCTCGCCGACCGGATCGACCACGGCACAGGTCGCACGTCCACCGCAGCCGAACAGGTATGAGATGCCAACGGGGTCTTGGTGCAGGAATTGGCGGATGATCATGGCTTGCGCTCCTGAATCCCATAAGGTAAAAACATTCAATCATTCTGCTGAATGTTTCATTGAGAGAAAGCTGTGTCAAGCACCGGACCCAAACAAGCGATCTTTGCCAGTTTAGCTGAAGTGGCTCGGGCGCTTTCCCATGCCCACAGGCTGGAATTGCTCGAGCACATCGCCCAAGGCATGCGTAGCGTCGAGGAGCTTTCGGCGCGGACCAAATTGAGCTTCGCCAACACGTCGCGCCATCTGCAAATCCTTCGGCGCGCGCGCCTCGTCGATACCGAGCGTCAGGGGAAGCGCGTGCTGTATCGGCTTGCCGGCGATTCGGAGGTGGTGGAACTGATGCGGGCGCTCGGCCGCGTGGGCGAGCGGAACTTCGCCGAGGTCAGCCGTGTCATGAACGACTACTTCCACGC
>Ga0105240_10013096_pt1 | contig 11414 bp, 10 predicted proteins | sample KBSC54metaG_FD_80426 | JGI IMG/M metagenome (GOLD analysis project Ga0105240, IMG submission 80426) | Corn rhizosphere microbial communities from Kellogg Biological Station, Michigan, USA - KBS C5-4 metaG | ecosystem: Host-associated > Plants > Roots > Rhizosphere > Soil | place: Michigan, USA...
CTCGCCGTTCAGCGAGTGACTGCAGTGGGCGACCAGCTTCATGCGTCCGGACACCAGCTGCGAGAACTCGTCGAGGATTCGCGCGGCCGGCTCGGCGTCGTGCGCGACGGCGCGATGGGCCTCGCGATGGTGCCGGTGCGCCGAGTTGTCGCCGCCTTCCCGCGGCTCGTGCGCGACGTCGCCAGCTCTACCGGCAAGGACGTCGGCCTCAGCCTCGTCGGTGAGGACGTCGAGCTCGACAAGAAGGTCTTGGACGGCGTCGCCGACGCGCTTAAGCACCTGCTCATCAACGCAGTCGACCACGGTTGCGAGACGCCGGAAGACCGGGTATCGGCAGGCAAGCCGCCGCGGGCCACGGTCACCGTCTCGGCCAAGTCGGCCGGTGGCACCGTTGTGCTCGAGGTCAGCGACGACGGCCGCGGCATCGACGAAGACAAGGTGCGCACGGCTGCGATCGAGAAGGGCTTGCTGCCGGCGGGCAGCACTCTTTCGGGTCCGCAGTTGCTGCAGGTGCTGTTCATGCCGGCGTTCTCGACCGCCTCGACCGTCACGTCGACGTCCGGCCGCGGCGTCGGGCTCGACGTCGTGAAGACTGCGGTCGACGACCTCGGTGGCGCGATCGACATCGTCAGTGAACTCGGTCGCGGCACCCGGTTCAGCCTTACTTTGCCTATCACGCTTGGGGTTCTGCGCTGCCTAATCGCGCGGGTAGGCGAGGAGCGGTACGCCGTTCCGGTGCCCGGCGTGATGGAGTCGCTGAGCCTGCGCGATGTCCCGGTCGACAACGTGGCTGGCGTGCCCGTCGTCGTCCGGCATGGTGTTTCGGTGCCGCTGCTCGATCTCGGCGACGCCCTCGGCGTCGACGGCCAGCGCGACCCGCGCGCTGCGCTCGTCGTGCGCAACAACGGTGCGCAAGACCTGATCGCCTGGTCGGTTGATCGTCTCGAAGGCGAGCTCGAGCTCGTCGTGAAAGACCTCGGCTCCTTCGTCGGCCGGCTGCCGCTCGTCACGGGTGCGACGATCGACGGCGACGGCAGCGTCGTCTGCCTGGTCGATCTGCGCGAAATAGCCGGACGACGTGGGGCAGCTTCGGCCGCAGCCGCCACGCTCCCTGGCGCCATCGGCCCGGCCGAACACGAGCCGACCCCGCTCGGCCGCAAGCCGCGAATCCTGGTCGTCGAAGACTCGGTCGGCGTGCGCGAGCTCGAGCGGGTGATCCTCGAATCCGCGGGCTACGAAGTGATGACGGCGGTCGACGGGCTCGACGGCATCGCCCGGCTCCGGTCGGAGCCGGCCGACCTCGTTTTGTCGGACGTCGAAATGCCCGGCATGGATGGCTTCACCTTGACCCGCACGATCCGGCGTACCCGGGGCTGGGAGCAGGTGCCGGTCGTGATCATGACCTCGCGCGGCGACGAAGGTGACCGGCGGGCGGGCCTCGAGGCGGGCGCCAGTGCCTACCTGCTGAAGAGCGACTTCGACCAGACCGAGCTCGTCGAGACGGTTCGCCGGCTCGTGGGTCGCTGAATCAAGTCGACATCAGGGGTACGGTTCGGCACCCGATCGGCCGATGTAGCTAACGGATCCGAACGACTTGCTGGGAGAAGACACTCATGCCGACCGTGGTCATTGCAGACGACAGTCCGACGTTGCGCCGGATCGTGACCAGCGTGCTCACGCGTGAAGGCTTCGAGGTCGTTACCGCCGAGGACGGCGTCGAAGCCGTGCAGGCGGTGTTCCGCACCCGTCCGGACGCCGTTGTCCTCGACGTCCAGATGCCTCGGGTTTCCGGTTACGTGGCCGCGCGGCTGCTGAAGGACGACTGGCAGACCTCCGACATCCCCGTCGTCCTGCTTACTTCATTGGACGCCGCGAGCGACCGGTACTGGGGTGCGCAGGCCGGCGCCGATCACTACCTGACCAAGGACTTCGAGGCGCCCGAACTCGTCGCTGCTGTGACCGAGGCGATGGCCGCTGCCGAGGCTGCCCGCGGCGGCCGCCCGGCGCTTCGGCCCGACCCGCTCGAGCTCGACTCCGACGACGTCTTGTCGCGGGTGTGCGACCTGCTCGACCGAAAGCTGTTCGAGACCTCGGTTGCTGCCGAGGTCACCGGGATCGCCTCGACCGCCCACGGCTTCGAGGAGACGGTTGCCGCCGTGCTCGGCGTGCTGCAGCGGTTCGTCGACAACGACCTCGCCGGCGTGCTGCTGCTCGAAGAGCGCTCGGCCTACGTCGCGATCGCCCGCGAGGCGTCGCAGAACCACTACAGCGAGTTCCTTTCCGCAGCGGTCGATGCCCTCGACGCCGCCACCGGTGCTTCGCTCACTGTCGCCGATCTCGACCTGCGGGTCGCCGACCCCGAAGAAAACCTCGGCGCGGACGACGAGGGGCGGATGGCCACCTTCCTCTCGATGCCGCTTCGGGGCCACGGCGGACGGGTGGTCGGCGTCCTGGCGCTGTCGAGTGCGGCGAAGAACGCGTTCTCCGAGACGGCGCTCGGCACGCTGAAGCTGGTCGAAGACCCGGCCGCCATCGTGATCGACAACGCCCGGCTTGCGGTCGCCCGCGCGGTCTGACCGGGCCGGCCTGGCCGATACCCTCACAAGCGTGGCAGTTGAGTCAGTCCGGCCCGACGATTCGCAGCCGCACCTCGCGGGGGGTGCGGTCACGCGCGACGAGTTCCGGCGCGCCTGCGGTCGGTTCGCCACCGGGATCTGCATCGCGGCCACCCGCGACCGCGGCATCGACTACGCAATGACGGTGAGCGCGTTCACGTCGGTTTCGCTCGATCCGCTCCTCGTGCTGGTGTGCGTCGAGAAGATCACCCGGTTTCACGAGGCAGTGCTCAGCAGCGGGGCGTGGACCATCTCGGTGCTCCCCGACGACGCGGACGACGTGTCGCGGTGGTTCGCCGAGAAGGGCCGGCCGACGACTGGGCAGTTCGCCGACTACCCGCATCACGCTGGGGAGGTGACCGGGATGCCGGTGCTCGATATCGCGACGGCTGTCTTGGAGTGCCGAACCCGCGCGGTCTATGACGGCGGCGACCACGACATCCTTCTTGCGGACGTCGTCGGGGCCTGGGCTGACCCACGCCCACGGCGCCCGCTGTTGTATGTCGAAGGTCACTACCGCAAAGTCGCGGACTGATCCGATCAGGTGGCGGGGGTCACAAAACCGTTGCTATTCCGGTAGCCCGTTCGGTCCTCGGGACGAGCGCGCGTCCGCCGATATCAATCGTGTGATGCCGTCGCGGCTGCGTGACCGAGAACAACCGGCGCGCGGAGTGCGCGGACCGGTGCTCGGCATCGTCGCGTTGTGCGCTGTACTCGCGGGCTACATCGCCTGGCAGCCGCAGGGCGTGTTCGTCGCCAACACGGTCGACGACATCGCCGAGGCGGTGACGGCCCTGCTCGCCGCAGTGGCCTCGGCGCTGGCCGCCCGGCGTTCCGGCGGCTCGGTCGCCAAGGCGTGGGCACTGCTCGCGGCCGGCACAGGTGCGTGGGCGGTCGGCCAGGTACTGACCTGCTGGTACGAGATCGGGCGCGACGTCGACCCGCCATACCCCGGACTTTGCGACATCGGCTTCCTGACGTTCGCGCCGTGCGCGATTGCCGCCCTCTGGCTCTTCGCGCGCGGTGGCAATGCCCTCGGCTGGCAGCGCGCCGTCCTGGACGGCCTGATCCTCGTGGGGTCGCTCGTCGTCCTCACCTGGACGACCGCCCTCGGCGCGGTCTGGCAGAGCCGGTCGGGCAGCACGCTCGCCGACTCGGTTTCGATCGCCTATCCCGCAACCGACGTTGCGATCGCGGCGACCGCATTGCTCAGCGTGCCGTACGCGTCGTGGCGTTATCGGTCGACGCTGCGGCTGCTCGCACTGGCGTTGGTCGGCATGGCGGTCTCCGACAGCGCGTTCAACTGGCTGATGACGTTGCCGGAGTTCGGGCGTTGGCAAGCCTTGGACGCCGGCTGGCCGCTCGCCTTCCTCATCATGGCTCTCGCGGCACGAACCGCGGGGTCGAGCGCGCGCGGGCCCAGGGATCGGGCGCGGCCGGGGCAGCAGTCGTGGTTCGACCTCGCATTGCCGTACGTGCCGGTGTTGCCTGCCCTGGCGGTTTGGTTCGGGAAAGCGCTCGTCGGGCACCGCGTCGATGCGGCCGCGTTCATCGCCGGCGGGCTCACGTTGCTGTGCGTGCTGGCGCGGCAGTTCCTCGTGCTCGCCGAGAACAGGCGGCTGGTCGCCGCGGTGGCGCATCAGGCGTTGCACGACTCGCTCACGGGCTTGGCGAACCGGGCACTGTTCCTCGACCGGTTGGCTCACGCCAACACATTGCGCGAACGGTCTGGGCAGACGTTCGGCGTCCTGTTCATGGATGTCGACAACTTCAAGGAGATCAACGACGGTCTCGGGCATCCGGCCGGTGATGAATTGCTGGTGCTCGTCGCCGAGCGGCTGTGTTCATGTGTCGGGCCGGCCGACACCGTGGCCCGGCTCGGTGGCGACGAGTTCGCCGTGCTGCTCGAGGTTTCGGTGCACGACCCAGCCGCGATCGCGGCCGAGATGCGGCGGGCGATGGAGGAGCCCTTCACCATCAACGGGCACTCAGTCCGCTCATCGCTCAGCATCGGGCTTGCTGTCGCGGACGATGTCGATCTCGAAACGTCGGAGTACCTGCGTCGCGCCGACGTTGCCATGTACGCGGCGAAGGCGGCCGGCAAGAACGCCGTGCGGACCTATGCACCCAACCTCGACGACGCGGTGACGGTAGGAGCCGGGCGGCGTCGTTAACGGCGGGGGTCGAGCGGCTCACATACGATGACGGGACCGTTTACTCGCTCTTGGAGATCAGTCCGCCGTGCCCGCCGCAGCCAGACATTCGACACGGTCCGCGTCGCCGGATTCGTCCCATCAACGCAACAAATTCCTTCGGCGTCGGCTCACGGTGGCGGCGGGCGGCGTCGTCCTGCTCTGCGGTGTGTTCTACGGCACTGCGTACTTGCTCGCAGGCAGCGGCGTGCCGCGGCACACCTCGGTTGCCGGCATCTCGATCGGCGGGCTTTCGCCGAATGCGGCAGAAGCGAAGCTCCGTGCCGGCTTGGCGGCCAAAGCAGATGCGCCGATCGCCGTGCTGGTCGGGTCGCAGAAATCAAGCATCGACCCGGTCGAGGCGGGCTTGACGGTCGACGTGAAGGCGACGGTGGCCGCTGCCGGTGGGCGCTCGGCCAACCCGATCGACCTGGTGAAGTCGCTCTTCGGCCATCGAACCGTTACGCCTGCGGTGTCGGTCGACACCACCAAGCTCTCGGAAGCGATCGACACGCTTGACGCGTCGATCAGCGGCGCCGGGCACGACGGCGGCATCAAGTTCGACGGCATCACTCCGGTTGCGATCGCACCGGTCAAGGGCGAGGCCATCGTCAAGGACAAGGCAATGGCCGCCTTGCGAGTGGCCTTTCTCACGTCGTCCGAGCCGGTGAAACTGCCGACGGCGCCAGTCGATCCGGCGATCTCCGCGGCCGCGGTGCAGCACGCGATCGACACGATCGCGAAGCCGGCAGTAGCAGCGCCGGTGCTGCTTTCGGTGGGTTCTTCGTCGGTGTCGGTCAGCCCGCAGGTCATCGCGAAGAACCTCACCTTCGAGGCGCAGGGCGACCAGCTGGTGCCCGTCGTCGACGGCGCGGGCATTGCCTCGTCGCTCGGCAACGCGCTTGCGCCACTCGACAAACCCGGGAAGGACGCATCGTTCGACCTGAGCTCGGGTGCGCCGGTCATCGTTGCGTCGGTGCCTGGCACGACGGCGGACGTCGAAAAGCTCGGCCCGGCGATCGCGGCCGTTCTCCCGCAAGCCACTGGGCGCACCGTCACCGTGCCGACCACCACAGTGCAGCCGACCTTCACCACAGAGGCAGCAAAGGCACTCGGCATCAAGGAAATGGTCAGCACCTTTACGACGCATCACCCGTGCTGCGCCGCGCGGGTGACCAACATTCACAAGATGGCCGACGTCGTGAACGGCCACATCGTGATGCCCGGCGACACGTTCAGCATCAACGGATTCGTCGGCGAACGCGATCGAGCCCGCGGCTTCGTGCCGGCGCCGATGATCGAGGACGGCCTCTACATCGATTCCGTGGGCGGCGGTGTCTCACAGTTCGCGACCACGCTGTTCAACGCGGTTTTCTTTGCGGGGCTGGAAGATGTCGAGCACCACCCGCACAGCTACTACATCAGTCGGTACCCGGCGGGGCGCGAGTCGACGGTGTCGTACCCGCAGCCGAACATGATTTTCCGGAACAACACACCCACCGGCATCTTGATCCAGACCTCGTACACCGGCACTTCGCTGACCATCACGTTCTGGGGCACCAAGTACTACGACATCACGTCGACCTCGAGTGCGCGATACGCGTTCACCACGGCAGGGGTGCGGTACAACCCGCGGCCGGATTGCGAATCGGCGTCAGGCAACCAGGGATTCCAGATCGACGTGACGCAGACGTTCAAGCAGAACGGCGCTGTCGTGAAGACGAAGAACTACCACACCAAGTACGACCCCGAGCCAGTGATCATCTGCGGTTCTCCGCCGCCGACGCCGAGCCCGAGCCCGACGCCGAGCCCCAGCCCGTCGGCGTCCGCGAAATCTTCGAGCCCACCGGCCCACAAACCATAATCACTGGGCAGCCGTCTCGGTCAGCTGAGGAATGTTCGAATGACCCGCACCACGAGCTTGTGGTCTTCGACTTGAGGTAGGCCCGACACGGTGACCGTGCCGATGATGCCGCAGCCGGTCACGTGGATCGGGAAACACCCACCGGCTGCGGCAAACTCGCGCGGGTCGACGAACGACACCTCGGCGAGGCTGCGGCCGTCGAGGTTGCGTTGCAGGCTGATGTACATCGACGAATGGCCGAACCGCAGCACCGACCTGATTTTGCGCTGGATCCAGGCATCGTTGTCGGGCGTCGAACCAGGCAGCGCAGCGTGAAACAGTTGCTGACCGCCGCGCGTGATGTCGATTGCAATCGGCAACTGCTGCGCGCGTGCGGCGTCGACGAGCATCGAGCCGAGCCGCCATGCGTCGTCGTAGTCGAAGCGCTCGAAACGCAGCTCTGCCTCTTCGGCCGCAAGGCCCTCGAGCGTCAGCACAGTCGGATCGTCAGCCACCGCCGCACCTTTCACTAGTCGTTAGTGCCCGATGTTGCGGGCGAGGTCGAGACCGAGCAGCCGGTCGGCGTACGCAAACGTCTCGAACTTCGCTCCGGCCGCCACCGATGGATCGGCTTCGAGCTCGTGAAGAGCCTGCAGCGCAGGGGAAGTGGCGAGGTCGTCGAGAGCGGCCACGATTCGGCGAACATAGGTTTGCGACATCGGAGCGCCTGGAGACCTCGCCCAAGTCGCGAGGGCGCCGCGCCAGCGGGTGATGGTTTCGTCGGCCGATGTGACCGCGTCGGCGTCGACCTCGACCGGGTGTGCGTGCTCGGCCTCGAGCAAAACCAACCGAAGCGCCAGAGGGTCTGTCGTCTCCGCGCCCGACCCAAGAGAAAGCGACCCCACTTCGACGCTGGGGCGCGAATCGCGCACGCACCCGACGAAGACCGCCGCGTCGACAACGTCGTCGACGACCTCGACCGGATGAACGTTCAGCTGATCGGAGCTGCTCTCGGTGAATGCCGACGTCACGAACACCCGCAGGTCGTGTGCCACCGTGGCTTGCCGGCGAATCACATCGGCCAGCACGAGCGCGCGCACGCCGCCACCGCAAACGTGCACGCGAAAGGGTTGGCCGGCGCGAAGTTCTGACAGCCCGAGCACCCGCCGAGCCTACGACCGCTCCGCCGGCATGACGCGGCAGGCATAGCGATGGTGCTCGACGAACCCGAGGGGTTCGTACAACGCGAGTGCGGGCGCGTTCGTCGACAGGACTTCGAGGTAGACCCGCAGTGCCCCTCGCTCACCCGCCCACCGGACCAGCGCGCCCATCACGGCCGTTGCGTAACCCCGACGCCGGGCGTGCGGCGCGACCTCGATCGCGGTCAGCCCGACCCACGGCAATTCCACCGCAGCCCGCCCGATCGCAACCGCTTCGCCGTCGTCCGTGATCGTCGCGAAGGCGACCATTGGTGACCCTTCGACGATCAGCCGGGCACTCGGGGGGTTGTTGCCACCGCGCAAAAGCCCAAGCCATGCGGACGACGGGGTGCTCTCGCGCAGCTCGACGTTCTGCGTGCTTGCGGTTCTTTGGGCGAGCCCGGCTGACACGCGCGCGACCGTGGCGGTCAGGTCGACTACCTCGTAGTAGGTGAGCCAGCCCCGGTGCTCGAGTTCGCGGTCGAGGCTGCTGCCGACCACCACCTGCATCTTGGGCGGCAGGCCGCGCTCGCGGTACCAGGCTTCGACCCGGCTCAACGCCTCGTCGAGGCCGACGCCGGGCGACCCGAGCGGTCGCACCGAATTCGCCCGGGAGGTGAAGCCGTCGGCGGCGCGCAGCCACCACTGCCCGAGCCACTCGCTGTCCGGCGCCGGCCAGCCGCGCGCGGTCACCCCCTCGAGCTCGATCGCCGACCGCGGGCTTGGTGCGATCAGCCGGGCGGCCACCAAGTCGGGCGTCGGCACCCGCACGAGATCTCCAGAGCTGACCCGGATCGCCAGCACGTCGTCGTCCGCGGAAATGAGATCGCCGACCACATCGGTGAGATCGCTACCGAGGCGGCGGCGCACGCTGACCCGCGCTCCGACGTCGAGGGGCGAGATGTGAGACACGCCGCACACCCCCGAACGTCGACAGCCGGTGATGTTCGCAGATACTAGGGGCGGCAGCCCCGAGCAGGAGGAGTCCCGTGACGTACGTGATTGCCCAGCCTTGTGTCGATATCAAAGACCGGGCGTGCGTCGACGAGTGTCCGGTCGACTGCATTTACGAGGGCGGGCGGATGCTCTACATCCACCCAGACGAGTGCGTCGACTGTGGCGCATGCGAGCCGGTCTGCCCGGTCGAGGCGATCTTCTACGAGGACGACGTACCGGAGCAGTGGAAGGAGTACTACAAGGCGAACGTCGAGTTCTTCGAGGATCTCGGCTCGCCTGGTGGTGCCTCCAAGCTCGGCGTGGTCGACAAGGACCACCCGATCGTGCTCGCCGTCCCGCCGCAGGGTGAAGGGCACGAGAGCTGACGCTGTCGCTCCCGGACTTCCCCTGGGATCTGCTCGCCCCGTACGCCGATAAGGCGCGCGCGCACGCTGACGGCATCGTCGACCTGTCGGTCGGCACGCCCGTCGACCCGGTGCCTACGGTCGTTCAGGCTGCGCTGGCCGCGACCACCGACACGCCCGGCTACCCCGCGACGTACGGCACGCCCGCATTGCGTGCGGCAGCGGCGTCGTGGATGTCGCGACGGCTCGGCGTTTCCGCCGATCCGGCTGCGGTGTTGCCGACGATCGGCGCCAAGGAACTGGTGGCCTGGCTGCCGACGTTGCTCGGCTTCGGCGCTGGCGACGTCGTCGGGTTTCCGTCGCTCGCCTACCCGACCTACGACGTGGGCGCTCGGCTGGCGGGGGCGACGCCGATGGTGCTCGACGCCACGCTGTCTGTTGGCCCGGCGCGGGTGGCCATGCTGTGGGTCAACTCGCCGGCCAATCCCACCGGGCGGGTGCTTCCGGTCGACCACCTGCGCAAGATGGTTGCCTGGGCGCGGGAGCGCGGCACGATTCTGGTCTCCGACGAGTGCTACATCGAGTTCGGCTGGGATCCCGCTTTGCCGCCGGTGTCGGTTCTTCATCCGTCGATCTGCGGGCCGTCGCACGACGGGCTGATCGCCGTCCACTCGCTTTCGAAGCGGTCGAACCTCGCGGGCTACCGGGCCGGCTTCATCGCCGGCGATGGTTCGCTGGTGCGGCGGCTGCTCGAGGTGCGCAAGCACGCCGGCATGATCGTGCCCGCACCCGTGCAGGCGGCGATGATCGCCGCGCTGGGCGACGACGCGCACGTGCTCGAGCAGCGGGCCCGGTATCTGGCGCGGCGGTCGGTTCTGCGGCCGGCTCTGGAGGCGGCCGGCTTCACGATCGAGTACTCGGACGCCGGGCTCTACTTGTGGGTGACCCGGGGCGAAGACTGCTGGACGTCGGTTGAGTGGCTCGCCGAGCGCGGGATTCTGGCCGCCCCGGGCTCGTTCTACGGCACTGCGGGCGCGCAGCACGTTCGGGTGGCTCTTACGGCGTCCGATGAAAGGATCGAAGCCGCAGCCAAGCGGCTGACCTGAGGCGCTGGCCTGCGTGTTGATCACGCTCAGGGCGTCTACGCCCCCTGAGCGAGGCGCGCACGCCCAGCTTGGGGGGTCTCAGCCTCGCTCGGGCTCCGGCGCCGACTGAGATGGCTTCATGATCTAGTCGCGAAAAGCGCTTACCCATCCGGCCTAACGAGCCGAGGGTTCTCTGTAGAAGTCGGAGGTTCGGGCGGCGCGCCCGGGCCGGCCGAGAGCGATTCGCAACGAGTGGAGTGGAGCCAGAAATGGCCGGTTTGCCGGTTCTCGGCGTCGAAGCCACGGGGGTCGGGACCCAGGCGGTCCTCGTGCAGGACGGTGAGGTCGTCTCGCGGTTCACCGAAGGTCCCCTGAACGTGTTGCTCGACCCGTCGGCGTTCGACCGACTGGCGCACCTGATCAAGGAGTCGGGCGCGTCCGCGGCGGGCCTCGGTCTCGCCGGCTTGCACAGCAAGCGTGAGGCCAGCCTGCTGGAGATGCAGCTGCGGGCCAAGACCGGCGTGGCGGCGGTCGTCGCTGACGACACCGAGGTCGCGCAGCTGGGCGCATTCAACGGTGGCCCGGGCATCGTCGTCATCGCGCACACCGGCTCCAATTCGTTCGGCCGCGACGCGAACGGTCGTGCTGCGCGCAGCGGCGGCTACGGTCACGTCATCGGCGACGAGGGCAGCCACTACTGGATCGGCTCACAGGCGTTGCGCCGCGCGATGCGTTCGTGCGACGGACGCGGCGCGAAGTCGCACGCCCTCGAGCAGGCGATCACGTCGGCGTACGGCACCGACCTCGAGACAGTCATGACGCGCGTTACGGAGCAGGCTGCTGACCCGAGCCTGGTGTCGCGCCTCGCCAAGACCGTGATGAGCCTCGAAGACCCGATCATGAAGGAAATTCTCGACGAGGCGACCGACGACCTGGTTGCCCACGTGACGGCATTGCGTGCGCAACTCGGCCACCTGCCGGTCGCGATGTACGGGTCGGTGTTCCAGCACCCCTACATCCGCCAGCGGTTCGTGACGGCGACGGGTGCCGTTGACGCCGCATCGCCGCCAGTCTTCGGTGCCGTCGTTTTGGCGAGCCGTCCGACGGCCGGTCGTGACATGGGCTTCAAGGCCAGTTGACACGCCGCTCGTTCTTTGAGCGGCGTGGCGGCCTGGCCGA
>Ga0105240_10013101_pt1 | contig 11411 bp, 6 predicted proteins | sample KBSC54metaG_FD_80426 | JGI IMG/M metagenome (GOLD analysis project Ga0105240, IMG submission 80426) | Corn rhizosphere microbial communities from Kellogg Biological Station, Michigan, USA - KBS C5-4 metaG | ecosystem: Host-associated > Plants > Roots > Rhizosphere > Soil | place: Michigan, USA...
CTCCCCCGACTCGCGCCGCGTCGATCTGGATGAGGTCCACGGCCTGGGCCTGGAACAACTGTTTGAATATCACCCGGTTTTGAGTGTGCTCGCCCGTCGAGATGGGAATGGGCGCCACGGCACGGCGGATGGCGGCATGCCCCAGGATGTCATCGGGACTCGTGGGCTCCTCCACCCAGGCCAGGTCGAAGGGGGTCAGAGGTTTGAGCCAGTCAATCGCGGTACCCACATCCCAGCGTTGATTGGCATCGACGGCGAGTGCCACCTCGCTACCGACCGCCTCGCGCGCAAGCCGCAGGCGGCGCACGTCATCGTTCACGTCGAGGCCCACTTTCAACTTGATGGTCCGGAAGCCCGCCTGGACCGCCTCTCGCGACAGCCGCACGAGCTTTTCATCCGAGTAGCCGAGCCAACCGGGTGAGGTGGTGTAGGCCGGATACCCTTCCGCGAGCAACCGGGCGATTCTCCCGGCCTTGCCGGTTGCAGCCTTACGGAGGATGGCCAGTGCCTCGTCGGGAGTCAGAGCGTCGCTGATGTACCGGAAATCAATCGTTTCGACGATCTGCTCCGGGGTCATGTCCGCGATGAAGCGCCACACGGGCTTGCCGGCACGCCGGGCAGCCATGTCCCAAGCCGCGTTGATGACCGCGCCGATCGCCATGTGCATCACGCCCTTCTCGGGACCGAGCCACCGCAATTGCGAGTCATCCGTCAGGCTGCGTGCGAACCGGCCGAGGTGACTCAACACCTCGTCCACATCACGTCCAACGACGTGATCGCGCAAGGCGGCCAGCGCAGCCGTTTGCACATCGTTGCCGCGCCCGATCGTGAACACAAAACCGCACCCGCAGAGCCCATTGGGATCATCGGTGCGCAGGCATGCGTACGCGGCGGAGTAATCCGGGTCACGGTTCATGGCATCCGAGCCATCCAACTGCCGTGAAGTCGGAAAACGAACGTCGTGGGTTTCTAATCCGGTAAAGACCGCCACTATCCTACCTCTTCAGTAATTCACATCGAGCTTATAACAGCGAATCGCGTTCGTGCGGAATACCGCATCCTCGAAACCCGGCGCATGTCGGGAGACCAGCCGTCTTGCCATATCGAGCCACTCACGGTATGAAGCGCGCGTCGTGACGACAGGCCAGTCGCTGCCCCACAAGACTCGCTCGCCCCCAAAACACGCGAATAGATGTGCCACATAGGGATCGAAAGTTTTCACGCCTGCCGCGGGCTCAGCCTCAGTAAGCAGTCCTGATAGTTTGCAATACATCGAGGTCGTCCCGGCCAACTGCTCGAGGTGCCTGGCCCAGGACTCGAAGGATCCGGCGGCGATGTCGGGTTTGCCGCCGTGGTCCAGAACGGCATTCAATCCGGGGAACCGGCGCATCCGCTGCAGAAGCACCTCCAGATGCACGGGCTTGACCAGCGCATCGAACGTCAGGTCGTTTTCCCGGAGCGCCTCGAAGGCGGGGTCGAGTGTTGGGCGCGCCAGCCAGTTCGGGTCGGCAATGTCCTGCACCATGGGCCGCAGCCCCTTGAGCTTGCCGCCGCCTTCCTCGACCAGGGCCCGGATCCGTGCGCCAGCATCAGGAGCCTCGAAATCCACCCAGCCGACAATGCCGCGAATTTCCGCGTGCTGTCGAGCAAGCTCCATGAGGAACCGGGTTTCGGCTTCGGTCGGAGCCGCCTGAACGACGACCGTCGCCGTCACCTGGCATTCAGCAAGCTGCGGATGCAGATCCTGCGGCTCGAAGTCCCGATACAACACCCCCTGTTGCGGCGTAAGCCAGCCGTAGTCGCCCCGCGCGACTCGCCAGTAGTGCTGATGAGCGTCAACGATGCTCACGGCGCGGGAACTTCAGGCAGCAGCAATCCTGCCTCACGTAAAGCCGCCCATAGAGTCTTCGGCAATGGCGCTTGCACCCGAGCCACGGCACTCAAAACCTCATCCTTCGAACGTAGCCCGGGTATTACTGCAACCACTGCCGGATGTGCAAGCACAAACTGCAATGCGGCGGCGCCCACGTCCACATTGTGTGACTCGCAGATCGCGTAGATGCGGCGCGCACGCTCCAACATCCGGGCGTCGACCGGCTGATAGTTATAGGTCTTACCCGGAGCGCGCGCATCCGCCAGCAGTCCGGAGTTGAACGGGCCGCCTATCATGACGCCGACACCCCGACGCTGCGCCTCGAGCATGACGCCATGGACACTCTGCTGCTCGAGCAATGTGTACCGTCCGGCGAGCAGAATACAGTCGAGATCAAAGCGCTCCATGATCTCGAGGCAGACGGCCTCCTCATTGACCCCGATGCCAATGGCACGGCAGGCACCGGCCGCCTTCAGGCGTGCCATGGTCGGCAACGCCTCATCGAGTGCTTCCTGGAGCCGGACCTCGTGGAGCGGCCCGTGTGTCGCACGACCCACGTCGTGGAGCAAAAGAATATCGACCCAGTCACGCCCGAGCCGCTGCAAGCTCGACTCGAACGACCGCAGGATTCCGTCGCGGGAGTAATCGAACACAGCGCGCTGTCCTGACACCGCGAATCCATCCGTCGACTGCGATCCAGTCTCGTCAGGAACGATCAGGCGCCCCACTTTCGTGGAGATCGTCACACCACCCTGGCGCGCGGTGCGTAGCGCCCGCCCGAGGCGTTGCTCGCTCAGACCATAGCCATAAAAGGGAGCTGTATCGAAATACCGTATCCCTTCTCCTAACGCCGCGGCGACGGCCGCATCGGATACGTCATCTTCCACGGTCGAATACAGATTTCCCAACGCCGCGGCGCCAAATCCCAACATAGAGACCTCCACGCCGGAGGTGCCGATAGTCCTTTTGTCAGTGGTGCTGTACATCGAGTCGGATAATCCTGTCCCATTCATCAGCCTGCGCCGGCGGTAAGGTGATTTCAACGCCATCGGGGCGGGTTTTGAGGCGTACCGGGCTCCCGTCCCGAAGCAGCCGCGCTCCCTTTACATTCTTCAGCGGCAGGAGGAGTGTTGCATCCGTCCAATCCAGTATATGGACATACACCCGATTGCCCACCTGCGTGGTCACGCCCCATGGCCGCGGCGACAACGGGCCACCCCGAGTCCCGTAGACACTCTCTGCGTAACGTTGCAGCCACTGGCCGATCTCACCGAGCGTTTTCACGTTCTCGGGCTGCAACTCGCCGTTGGGTAGCGGACCGGTGTTGAGTAGAAAATTCGAATTGCGCCCGGCCGCGCCCACGAGGCTGCGCACCAGGGTGCGGGTGGACTTGAACTGGTCATCGATCAGGTTGAAGCCCCAGGAGCCATTCATGGTTTCCGCCATTTCCAGCGGCAGCTCGCTGACGGCGGTGGTGTTGAACCCCATGCTGTTCTCCCCGGGCAGATCCCGCTCGAACATCTGGAAGTCCTCGCCCGGGAAGGGACGCTGATGGTGATTGTTTCCGATCAGCGCGGCGGGCTGCAGCCCGTGAATCATCTGGTAGGTTTCCTGCAGACGCCAGCGATCGCGCATGGCGGTGTCCTTCTGATCCCACCAGCCGTCGAACCAGATCCCACCGATGGGACCATACTGGGTCAGCAGCTCACGCAACTGTCCGTTCTCGTAATCGATGTATCGATCCCAATCCCCCGATGCCGGACGCTCGGCTGCGTGGCCGGTCGTGCCTCGCGGAAAGTAATCGGGATGGTGCCAGTCGAGTTGTGAGTAGTAGAAGAACAGCTTGATGCCCGCCTTCCGGCAGGCCACCGCGAGCTCCGCCATCGGATCGCGCTTGAAGGGGGTCGCGTCCACGACGTTGTAGGACGAGACCTTGCTCGCAAACATCGCGAACCCTTCGTGATGTTTCGACGTGATGACCACGTACCGCGCGCCCGCGGCTTTGAACGTCCGAACCCAGGCGTCGGCATCGAACGAGGTTGGATTGAAGAACTTTGCCAGACGCTCGTAATGTCTGGCCGGTATCTGCGCATCATCCATGATCCACTCGGCGATCCCCATCTTGCCTGCCCCACCGAGCTCGCTGTACAAGCCCCAGTGCAGAAAGATGCCAAATTTCGCGTCCTGGAACCAGTGCCGGGCGGCCAGGTTGTCAGGTGTGGGGAGGTAGGTGGTTGTCTCGGGGACTGTCGCGTTCGCCGGGGCGGCCAATGCCACAGGGACAACCATTGGCACCGGCCCGAGACACGCACCCGCCAGGATCGCAAACAGCACCTTCCGTCCCGTCAGTTTGACCAGCATGTCAGCGCACCTCTCAAACGAAAGACGGTGGCCGGTCGGCCGGCGCAGCCCCGTAGGCGGGGTTGGGCTTTGTCCCCATCTCAAATAACAAATGTCCTCCCCGGGACAGGTCCGCATGACGGATCCAGACTTTCGAATAGGGTTTGCCGTTCCAGCGCACCGACTGAATATACGGGGAATCAGGCGCGTTGTTGCGAGCTTCGATGATCAACTTGCGGCCGGTGGGATTCACCTGCAGCTCGGCACGGTTGAAGAGCGGGCTGCCGAAGACATACACGCCGCTGACCGGGTCCACCGCATAAAGTCCCAAGGCGCTCATCAGGTACCAGGCGCTCATCTGGCCGCAGTCCTCGTTGCCCGCCAATCCATCGGGCTCGGCCCTGTGCATGGTCCGCAGGAGCATTCGAACACGGGCCTGAGTCTTGTAGTGCGCGCCGGTGTACGCATAGAGGTAGGCCACGTGATGACTCGGCTCATTTCCGTGGGCGTATTGACCGACCAGGCCTGCGATATCGGGCGGCGCGTCGTCCGGGAGATCCGAGCTGATCGTGAACAGCTCGTCGAGCTTGCGCTCGAAGGCTTCCGGGCCGCCGAAAAGCTGCTGGTAAGTATAGATATCGTGTTGGTTCAGGAAGGTCGCCTGCCAGGAGTTGCTTTCGGTAAAGTCCCGCCACGCTCTCGAGTGTCCCATGCCGCGCGGATCGAAGGGCTCGGCCCACTTGCCGTCGGTCAGGCGCGGGCGCACGAAGGTCATCTGGCGATCAAACACATTGCGATAGTTTCGGCAGCGCTCGCGCAACACCCTGGCATCGTCCTCAGCGCCCGCCGCTTCCGCGAGTTTCGCCATTGCCCAATCGTCGTACGCATACTCGAGCGTCTTGCTGGCGCCCTCCTCCACGGTGTCGCTCGGGACATATCCCAACTCGCGGTATGCACCGACACCGTCCGCCTCGTTTTCAAACGCACGCTTGCGGAAGACCGGCCAGACACCTTTGTAGTCAATTCCCGAAAATCCCTTGACATACGCTTCGGCGAGAACTACCGCGGAATGCCAACCGATCATGCAACGGGTCTCGATTCCCTGCAGCGGCCAGATGGGAGGCCCGACCGGGCTCTCGTGGGCCATGCGCACGAGTCCGCCTACCAGGTCGGGAATCCGCTCCGGTTGGATGAGGGTATACAACGGGTGAAGCGCGCGGTAGGTGTCCCAAAGAGAATAAGTACTGTAGTTATTCAGGCCGGCGGGCAAGTTGCGAACCACGGTATCCATGGCGCGGTAACGACCATCGACATCCGAGAACAGGGTCGGAGCCACCATGGCGTGATACATGGCGGTGTAGAAGATTTTCCGGTCCGTTTCGCTCGGTGTCTCGATGACTATACGGGACAGCTCACGCTCCCAGGCGGCGCGCGCGGCGGCATACGTTCCATCGAAGTCCCAGCCTGGAATTTCCGTCTCCAGGTTACGTAATGCGCCGTCGATATCCACGGCGGAAAGGCCCACCTTGACCAACAGAGGCTCGGCGTGCGCATCTGGGAGATGCAGAACGCACTTGAGCAGGGAACCCTGTGCTTCGCTCGAGCCCTGTGCCACCGGCTCGTCATTCGAATACAACTCCGCCGCGGCGAATGGCCGCGAGAGTCTCAGAGCGAAATAAATCACGCGTCCGTCAGCCCAACAGTGGACGTGGCGACTGCCAACCAACGTGTCGTTGCCCCTTACCTGCAGGAAGGCGTCCGTGATCTTCGTCGGGATCAACGGAGGATCCTGTGTGCCGTGACTGAAGTCGATCAACAGATGTGCATTGTCACGATCCGCTGGAAAGCGGTACCGATGCAGGCCCACCCGCGCAGTTGCCGTCAGCTCGGCTTCCACGCCGGAGTCTTTCAACAGCACCCGGTAATACCCGGGCGAGGCACGCTCGTCCTGGTGGTCGAACCGCGACCGGTAACCCTTCTCGGGTGACTTCGGGCTCCCGGGCCGCAGGTGCAGCGGTCCGGTGCGCGGCACGACCAACACATCGAGCATGTCGCCGACGCCGGTGCCACTCAAATGGGTATGGGAGAATCCCATAATCGAAGTGTCATCGTGGTGATAGCCTGAACACGCATCCCACCCGACGACATTCGTGTCCGGACTGAGCTGTACCATGCCGAACGGGACGGTCGCCCCCGGAAAGGTGTGGCCGTGCCCGCCGGTTCCGATGAACGGTTCCACAAACCGGCACAGGTCACCTGTGGCGGACTTCGATTCTGTTGCCCTCTTCGATTCGGCACCCAATGCCGGACCGCCCAGGACGCTTCCACCCAGGAGCACAGCCGTGCTCTCGAGAAGCTCTCGCCGCGTCAACATCACTCTACTCCAGGACTTGTCGAAGAAGGGCCGGCTTTCGTGCGGCCAGATCCAGAATCAACTCACCGAACAGGCTGTTCGCCCAAGCGAACCACGGTCGCGTGAAATGCGACGGATCATCCTGGTCGAATGCTTCGTGCATGAAGCCGGTCCCCGCGTGGGTCCGCTTCAGCCACAGCAGGCATTGGCGGATTTCTGAATCCTCGTTGGAAGTCAGGGCACGAACCATGAGGGACATGGGCCAGATCATCCTCAGGCCCTCATGCGGGCCGCCTACACCTGCGGCCGCGGTGCCTCTGAAGAAATAGGGATTAGCGGCGCTCAATACCCGTGCTCGGGTCCGCTGATACAGGGGGTCGTCGCGCCCGCAGCAACCCAGGTACGCCAGTCCCAACAGGCTGGGGATATTGGCATCATCCATGAACAGCGTATTGCCATAGCCGTCGACTTCATACGCCCAGGACGGGTTACCGTGCTCGTCCCGAATACGCCCGTGCGCATTCAATGCAACTTCGATCTCGCCGGCGAGCTGCTCACACTCATTCGCGAATGTGACATCGGCATGGAGGCTGCGGCTCATCTGCGCGAGCTGGCGCAGACTATGTGCCGCAAAAGCATTCGCCGGGACCAGGAAAGGATAGGTACACGCATCATCGGAAGGCCGGAACATGGAGTGGATCAGACCAACTTTGCGAGTCGGCACTCCATAGCCGTCCCCGGCGAGCGTTTCGGTCGGAGTCTCCGCCTCCCGTTGGAACCGATAGGGTCCCGGACTCTCGCGCCGCTGCTGCTCGCGGAAGGTGCGTACGACCAAAGTCATGGCGCTGCGCCACTCTTCATCGAATGGAGTAAGGTCCTGGGTCGCCTCCCAATAGCCATGCGCGAGGCGGATAGGCTGACACAGCGAATCGAGCTCCCACTTCCGCTCGGCTACTCCAGGCCTCATGTCGGTCTTGTCCTGAACGGCCCACTTCAGCGGCTGGGTGCCTGCAGGGTCCGGCAGGAAGGCATTCGCATAGGGATCGATCAGAATGCAACGCGCCTGGCGGTGTATCAGGCCGCGAAACAGTCTCTGCAGCGTCTCGTCGGAGCGCGCCAGCGCCAGATAAGGCCAGACCTGCGCGGAGGAATCACGCAGCCACATGGCCGCGATGTCGCCCGTCACCACGAACGCGTCGGGCTTTCCATCCCGCTCGCCGACGGTCACGGTCGTGTCGAGCGTATTCGGATAGCAGTTCTCGAACAGCCAGGCGAGTTCGGGATCGGCGATCGTGGCCTTCACCCGAGCCAAGGTCGCCTCGACGGCGGGGCTACGCAGCGCGCGCTTCTCCGGAGGGGGCCGGCAGGGGGTCCGGCCCTTCTCCACAGCCAAAAGCCGCGAGGAGCGTAACGCCAGCGCCCCGCCGGCGAGAGTTCCTTGTATCAGCATGTCCCGGCGTGTTTGCATGGGCTGCAATGATACGCCAGGAAAGGGCTTTCAGAATTTATAGCTCACGTTGAAAAATGCGGTCACCCCGGAGTCCACGATGTCTGAGTCCTGCAGCGTGTGCTCGCCGATGTGGGTCCAGTACTGGTAATTCCTCAGCAGGTTGGAAATTCCCAGGTCGAGCTTCAGACCCATCGGGAAGGTGTAGCCGGCGTGCAGATCCACGCGTTGCCGCGCCCGCATCCACAGGTCATCCCAACTGGAATGCTGGCTCATGTAGTCATATTGGATGAGGAAGGCGCCACTGTAGTTGTAGATCAACCCCATCTCCAGGCCGTACTTCTCGTAATACAATTCCACGTTGCCCATCCAGTTGGGCGCATTCTGCATGCGCTCGACCGGCTTGAGCCCCTGCTCCTGCAGGTGAACCCCGGTGTGCTCGCCCGTCAAGGAGGCCTCGATTCCGAAGCCGTCAAACGGCGACGGCAGCCACTTGAATTTCTGCCGGCCCCCGAGCTCGACGCCATAGACCTGCGCCGAACCACCGTTGGTCGGCTCGATGTAGAGAGTGCCGGAGCCGAAGGTCGTCGGATTTGCCTGGCTGCTGCCGTTGTCAAAAAGGTAATGTTGAAGCTGCTTGAAAAAGGCCGCTGCCGTCAGATAGCCGCCACTGTCGGTCTTCCACTCCCCAGACAGGTCATAGTTGGTGGCCGTGATGGCCTTGAGATTCGGATTGCCTTCGGTGATGGTGGTAGTTTTTATGCCGTTCGTCGTGGATGTGTTCGTATTCGCGGAGCCGGCCAACTGCACAAACGGCGGGCGCTCGTAGCTGGTCCAGATGGCGGCGCGATAGACCGTGTTCGCATTCGGGCGGTAGTTGACCAGGATGCTGGGAAGCGCTTCGTTATAGTGGGTGTAATTGTTGCTGAAGTGCCCCGGCGAGTCAGTGGTATTGCCGTTATCGTCCACAACCTTCGGGATCACCCAGAACGTATCCTTGATGTCGGTATGCTCGAAACGCATGCCGGGAATGAACTCCCAGTTGCCCGCGCGCATCGTCAACATGGCATACGCCGAGGTCACCGCCTCCGTGCCCTTGAGCGTGTCGCAGTTCCAGTTGTTGACGGCAATGCCATCACAGGTATCGATGTAGTTGGGGCCGTTACCCTGCATGAAGTAACTGAACAATCCCGGCAGGCTGGGGTACGGATCAGACCAACCGTACTTGCCCGGGAAGACGTGTGTGAACGAGCTGGTCCAGATAGGCTCCGACCCGAAAGTACCGCCGGCGTAGCCGGGCACAGTCCAGTCGCGGAAGTTCACCTCGCGCGAGCTGTCCACGTACTTGGCGCCGAACTTGACCGATTGGAGCAGGCCATCGCCGAAGTCATATTGCAGATCCACTCGCGCGCCACCCTTGGTCTGGTGGCTGCGGCCTTCCTGCACCTCGCCACGATCGAATGCCGGGAGGCCGAGGATGTTATTGAGCTGCGAGCTCATCCGCGGCGTGATCGTCGGGAACGGGAATTTGTCGGAGTAGGTAAACAGGGTCGTCTGGCCGTAAGGGAAGCCGTTGTCGGTTACATCCCCGCCCATCAGGCTGTTGCTGCGCGCATCGATCTCGATGTGATCGGGACGGTCGTCACGACCCCAACTGACAAATGCGTTGGGAGCGATGGTCCAGCCGTTGACTTTCTTGGTGAAGCCGAGCTGATAGGTGCCGAGCTCGGCAATCTCCGGATTCGTCTCGAACCAGTAGCGGATGGAGACGTTGGCGATGTCGGGTTGGTAGAGACCGGTATTACCGATCTGGTACGGACTCGCCGCTCCCTGCAGCACTCCCATGCCGATGATCTGTGTCAGCGCGCTGTTCTGCTGCGTGTACATGTGGGAATAGGTCAGGCGCGAATAGGCGGCCAGGGTGTCGTCAGGCCGCCAGTCGAGTGATATATCCCCGCCCATGCGGCGCTCAAACCCGAAGGACACGCCGACGTTGGCGCCCGTGAGCTCCAGATTCTGCGCCGGATCCACACCCGCGGGAGTGTTGCCATTGGCGTCGGCGACTTTGAAGGCCCATGCGTTGTCGCAACACAGGGCCTCCATCACACCGCCCAACTCGCTGTTGTCGAAGTAGCGGTAGTCGGTGTAGGCCTCGACATACAGGCCGAATTGGTCGTCCGCGCCGAAGCGACGCGCCAGGTCGGCGCTCACGTCATACCCCAGCGGGTCCTTGTGGTAATCGGAGGCACGGCTTTCGAACCGCGTCCCCACCGTGATGTTGCCTTCCGGGCCGCTGTAGTCGAATGCGGTGGGCGTGCGGAAATCGATCGTTCCGCCGATGGCGTCCCCGTCCATATCCGGCGTCGATGTCTTGTTGAGAATGATGGTCTTCAACACCGACGGCGGCAGCAGGCTCAACTGCACACCGCGGCTGTAGGGCTGCCCCTGCGCCACTTCCACGCCGTCAATCAGGTTGACGTTGTACTCCGCGTTCATGCCGCGGACCGCGACGAACATGCCCTCACCGCGCGCGGCTCCATCGACGCCACCGACGAAGGATTGTCCGGTGTTCATGACGTTCACACCGGGCATGAGCGCCAGGGCCTCCGCCACGTTGTGCACCGCAGTATTGCCAAGATCCTTCGCGGATAGCACGCTGACGGAGTTGGTGGACTGCAGTTGGAGATCGGTCGCCTGGTAACGGTCGGAGGCGACGACGATTTCCTCCAGCGTCACTGGTGTCGCGCCCGAATCGGCGGCGCTCGAGCTGGCCGCCTCGGCAGGAGCCGCCCCCGCGGGGCTTGGCTCGTCGGCCGCTGCCATGCCAGGCGCAGCCGCTACCACCACCGCGATCGCGGGCCAACTCAACCGGTGCCTCGTTCGACTCATTGCTCTCTCCCCCAAGGTCTAATGATGCGGTAGCAATTTGTTTTTTCCATTTTATACCACCAATGATTTAAATTTTCCAACTGCGGTCGCAACAATTTACCGCTGCATAAACGCGCAGCGGGGCCGGTCAGCTACCCTGCAAGATCCATTCGTGCGCCGGATCGTTCCTGAACAGCCACTTACGCTGTGGACCGGCCATTACGTTAAGGTAATAGAGGTCATAGCCGTGAGCGGCGGCAACCGGGTGATAGCCGCGCGGCACCAGCACGAGATCGCCGTCGTGCACGCACAGTGTTTCATCCAGGCTGCGGTCATCGGTATAGACACGTTGAAATGCGAAACCCTGCGAGGGATTCACACGGTGGTAATAGGTTTCCTCGAGCGCGGTCTCGACGCCGTCGACACCGCTGTCATGTTTGTGTGGAGGATAGCTCGACCAGTGTCCCGCCGGAGTGATCACCTCGACGACCAACAGGCTGTCGGCCGGTTGTGATTCGGGGAGGATATTC
>Ga0105240_10013103_pt1 | contig 11411 bp, 4 predicted proteins | sample KBSC54metaG_FD_80426 | JGI IMG/M metagenome (GOLD analysis project Ga0105240, IMG submission 80426) | Corn rhizosphere microbial communities from Kellogg Biological Station, Michigan, USA - KBS C5-4 metaG | ecosystem: Host-associated > Plants > Roots > Rhizosphere > Soil | place: Michigan, USA...
AGATCAATCGAAAGCACCATGGGTCCCGCAGCTCATGCCAAACCTGCTATACATGACAGCGCGTACCACCAATGTGCTGCCTATGCGGTTCCAGCCGCTTCACGTATGCGTCGATTGTCCGCCCTCACGCTTTTCGTTGATGGATCAGAAGCTGCATTCACGAATGACCGGATTTGTTAGACGCGGTCGTTCCTTTGCAGATCCATCAATGACCGGCTCTGGTCGAGTACTGCCCTGCGATCAGCGCGCGTGGGGTGGCAAGTGTCGCCGACAAAGCCGCCGTTTGATAGACCTTTTCGGCTCCCTGATAGCGGTCGTTCATATAGGTGACCCAATTGAGAAATGTTCCGGACAAGGCAACAAAGCTAGTGATGGGTGCAATGGCGAAAACGTTGAGGTCGAAATCGCTCTATAGGCTGCACCATCGCCGGCGGTTCATTAAGAATGCCGACGGCAAAGAAGGAACTGTGCTGAACCATGACTATGTCGATATGCGCCGCTGCCCCGGCCAATCGAGCGGCAGATAACGCCCCTCCGGAGACTGCGGTCGCTCTCGGCAAGTCGGCCGCAAAACCTCTGCATTCAGCGCCCAAGTCAGCCGCAATTGAAACGTCCTGCACGGCCATGCTAGCCGGTCGGCTCTAGGATGGGCAGAGCCGCACCACCTGCCCCGCCTGAAGGGACGGAGAGGCGCCGCTACGACAAGGGCGAGCGCAGGTTCAAGCATGTCGGCCGCGAGCCGGAGGCCACCATTGAATTCATCGACGACAATCCGAAAATGGCCGTCGGCAAATGTCCCAATAACCTGTCGGTCGAAGACTGTGAGGCGATACTCGCCGACGCAGTGGATGGCTCAAATGGAGATAGGGAGCTGCCTTTCCCTAAGAAACTCTACGCAGTCCATGCTGGCGTCATTTATGAGGCGCAGACGACGGATTGGGGAAAGAGCTACCACGGCTATCCGTACCGCGGCCGCCTGACACGGAAATTGGTAGAAAAGCTGCGCGAACTTGCGGTCCGCAAGAATTGCGCGACGGAATTCGCGTCTTGGGTTAAACGGCACATATTGTGAACAGACAGGAAGCAGCGTCGATCGAGTTCAGGATCGATCCGAGCGAGGGGCCGGATCGCCTGGCGACGTGTGCCTTCTCGATTCTCATCGACGGCGAGCCGGTGTGGCCGGTTCTCTCCGATGCGGCGGCTTCGCTTGAAATTCAAGGTGATGACCTGCTGTCCCACCTGACGGAGTTCTGGAAGCCGCTCATGCTCCGCCAGGTTTATCCGGCACCATTCAATCCCGGGCGGCCATCGCAGCTGCGGGCAGACGCTGCGCAGCGCTGGGCCGAGAACCCGCCAGAGACGGCGGACCGAGAAGACGAAGCTGTGACCGCCTTCGAGGAGGCGCAGGATCTGTCGCGCGCATTTGGCGGCCTGTTCGATCTGCCGGCGTTCTGGCTTCTGCGCAGTGGCGATGGGTTTCTTTGCGAAACGCAGGACAAGATGTGGCAGCTGCCGTTCGACACAGCTGTGTCTGCGTTGGTGAATGCCGGCGACGCGCTGGCGGACCGCCTTAGCGCCGGCGGAAACCAATGGGATGGCCTTCTGGCCGCCTGGAAAGCGCGCGGCGAGGCCGATGTCATGAGCCTCCTGGCATGGTCGGTGGGCCTGGATGCCGCGACCTCACAGGCTCTGGTCGAGGGCGGGTTGCTGGAGCCGCCCGCAACTTTCGCCGAAGCCGTGAACGACAATGACGAGTTGCGCATTGCTGCGCGTCTGGCAGGCGCTCTACCGGAAGATCTGCTTATGGAGATTCTGACTCTTGCCCGTTCGTTTGAATGGCGTGCGGCGGATGCCCTGGGCGACCTTGCGCAGGATTGCCAAGCGCATATAGCCGAACGGTTCAGCGCGCATCCCCCCTATGTCCAGGGAGAGGCGGCCGCTCGCCGCGCGCGCGACTGGCTCGGCGCGGGCATGCACGAGCCAATTGACGTATTTGCTCTGGTGCGCAAGCTGGGCGTTGAAATCCGAAGCGAGGCTGTCGAGCCCGAAGGGTTTGACGGGCTGGCGATCTGGGGGGACCGGTTCGGTCCTGGCATGTTCCTCAACGTCGCCAGCGAGCGTGTCTCGGCCGACAGTGCAGAGGCGCTCGATGGCGACCCCGCAGCCCGGGTCACCGCTGCCCATGAGCTGTGCCATTTGCTACTCGACGGATCTCACGCGGTCAGCGCTGTGGACGTGCTGATGAGCCGCATGCCGGTCAGCATAGAACAGCGCGCCAAGTCGTTTGCGGGCGAGTTTCTGCTGCCGAGCCGGACAGCAGCCCAATATTGGGAAGACGCCAGCAGCCCGCGGGACAGGAATGGGCTGCGCGCCATTCTGGTCCGGCTCGAAAACGAGTTTGGCGTCCCCCGGGCCGTGGCGAGCTGGAAGCTGGATCATGGCCTCCAGTTCCACGGCGTCGATTTGTCGCTTCAACTCGACACACTCTCCCGCTGGCGCTGAACGAGACGTTCAGGCGCCGCGTGACGCATGCAGGCGACGATATGGCCGATGAAGAGCCGCCTGACCGGGAAGCCTCTCCCGAAGCGACCGGCGGGATCGGCACGAGCTACGAACATGTCTGTATCGCCACTTACTTGGCTGCTCTGCTGACGAGGTCGCATGGGCCGGCATGTCCAGGCGTCGTCAGCCGCGTTGCCCTTCAGCAAAAAGTGAACGGGCGGCCACTCGACGACATCGTGCTCGGTTGGGAAGACGATGCCTCTCGCCAAGGCACGGTCGATCTTCAGCTCAAACGGCGGCTGCCCGTCTCGCCGAGCGAGGGATCGGACTTCGCCAGGATCGTTTCCGATGCCTGGGCCACGATGCAGCTTGCTGATTTCACCGATCGGCGCGACCTGGCCGGTGGGCTGAGCGAGCTGGTGTCCTCGGCCAATCACTATGCCTTCCAAAAGCTGCGCGAACTGGCCGGCGAAACCGACCCTGCCGGCTTCGCCGACGCGGTGGCGACGCAGGTCGACGGGCCGGCGCGCAAGGCGAGCGCCGCCGTCCAGGCAATCCTCACACGGTCGCTAGGCGCTGCGCCCACCCAAGAGGATACGCACTTCTTCTGGCGCAATTTCGTGATCGGGCGATTGGAGGCGACCGCGCATCTCGGGATCGACAGGCTGCGCGCGATTGACCAACTGACAATGATCGCTTCGCAGGAAGGCGCCAATCCCACCCAGCTGTTCGCGGTGCTCGAAGCGCTCGCGAGGCAGCTGAACGTCCACGCCGCCGATGTCGACCGCGAAATGGTCGTCAAACTTCTGCGTGAGCGTTTCGGCACCGCGATATCCGCACCGCCCGGTGATCTTCCGGATGCCATGGAGACGGGTCGCCGCGCAGCTGCGCTTGAACTCGAAGGCTTTCGCGATCAGACTCTCGCCCATCTGGTCGATCCGCTGTTCACGATCGACGAAGGGGAAGGACGAAACAGCCGCGAACGCACCGTTTACCTGGACGCCGTCGAAGCGGAGTTGCGCGCGTCTCGGTCTCTCGTCGTGGTCGGTGAGCCTGGCGCGGGAAAATCGAGCGCGCTAGGCCAGATTGCCGTCACGCTGTTCGCGCGGCCCGGGCTGGTCCCCATCGTGCGCAGCCTGCCGTCGCTAGCCCTGTACAAAACCCCCATCGTCTCGCAATTGTGCGGCAGGGGCAGTTTCGCCAGCTTTTCCGAGGCTCATTTCGCGACATTGGCGCGGAGCGCGCAGATCGTCCTGCTCCTCGACGGCTGGAACGAGCTCAACCCGGAGCAGCGACTGTGGGCCTGGTCCGAACTGGAAGCGCTTCGCCGCGATCACCCCGCCTTGCTGCTGGTCATCGCGACCCGCGCAGGCACGGCCAGCCCCTTCTCGCAGTCGACGACCCTCGCAATTCAGCCATTCGATCGCGACCGGCAGCTCGCCACAGCGGCTCGCCTGCTGGGGTCTGCCGGCCACGATCTCGTCATTCGTGCGCGCGCAATTCCGGCACTCCGACCGCTGCTGCGCACCCCGCTCTTCCTCGCAGCGATTCTCGACCAGGGCGCAGCCGGCAATCTGCCTGCCGACCAAGAAGCCGTCATTGCCGGGCTGGTATCCGGCGCTGGCGGCACGCCGGCGCGGCGCGAACAGCTGCGTCTCGCCTTCGACGGGCAACAGGGCAATTTTCTGCGCACGGTCGCGGACCAGTTAATGAACGCCGGCACGACCTTCATCCCGGAAGCTGCATTGCATCTGGCGATCGGCGAGGTCGCGGGCGACCTCAGGGCGCGCCATCTGCTCATGCGGCCGGTTTCGCCGCAGGCTGTGCTCGACATGCTGATCAGCCACCATCTTCTGGTCGGCATCGGCGCGCCCGGCGAACGCACGGTCAGCTTTCAGCATCAGCTCATCCAGGAATGGTTTGCCTCGCATCGCGTCGAGGCCATCATCGCCGGCCAAGCCGATAACGTAATCGACGCGGCGCTTCGCAGCCTGATCGATGCGCCCTTCTGGTCGGTGACGATCCTGTTCGCCGTCGATCGCCTGAGCCGGTCCGGCTCCGCAAAGGGGACGCTGCGTTCACTGATCCTGATCACCCTCGGCATCGATCCGTTCCTGGCGGCGGAGATGTTCGTCCGGACAAAGGAGGGTCTCGACGGATCGCTGGATCAGGACATCGTCGCCTTCGCTAAGCGCTGGGTCGAAGAGGATCCGCAGCGCGCGAAATTGTTCATGCTCGCGACCGGCCTCAACCAGTTCGCCGACAGCCTGTGGTCCACGCTGGAGCAAAACGGGGAACTCGCCTTCAGTCTTCATCACACTGACCGGCGCTTGCCCATGACCGCGCTGGAAGGCGAATGGGAACGCCGGTTCCCCAAGCTCGGGAACCAGGCCCGGCGTGTTCTGCTGGCCGACCTCGTCGAACAGGGCGATGCTGCCAGTCTCGCTCTCAGCGTGCGCGCCGCTGTCAAGGACCCAAGCGCCGACGTCGTATCGGGCGTGATCGACTATCTCGATTTTCGCGACGAACGCGCCGCCCTCGAGCGCCTGCTGGACGGTCTGCAAAAGTCAATTTGGCTGGAGTTGGTGCGTGGCCGCATGCCGGACAATCTGACGGATCGCCATCGCGCAGTATGGCAGCGTTATCGCCGGAAGCGGTTCAAGCGCGCCGAAGGCCTGGAGTGGATCAATCTGGCGCTCGAGTTAGATTGTGCGGAGCCGGCTAAGATCGTCGATGCCGCGCTTGACCTCAAGTCAGACAGCCATTGGTCGAGCTATCAGCTGGAGCAGCGGCTGTTCGAGCGCTACCCGGCGGTCTTCCAGGCCGCGCTATTGTCACGCCTGTTGCAGGACGGAAGTCTGCCTTACCGGGCCTGGCAGTATCTCGTCGATGCCCAGCCCAAGGAGCAAGTCGCACTTCGCGCGATAGCCTTGGCCAAGGACGGGCAATTTCACCGCCGACAGCTCGCCGCGCACTTGCTGGGCCCTGACACGGTTGCCGGTCTCATCGATCATATGATGTCTTGTGCAGGCAGCCGCGATGCGCTGCGCTCGGCCGAAACACAGGAGATACGGGACGCGCTTCGCAGCGTCCGCATCGAGCTGTTGGTGCCGGACGTCCTGATCCGGGACGTCGACGATGCTGCCCCTGCAGCCGTGCTCGCCTCGATCCTGGCGGACTGGCGCGGTCCGGATGAAGAGCGGCACTTCGCTGTTGCAAGCGGCGACCGCACGACGCTGGTCCGGCGGGTTCAGGACTGGTCGGCCCTGCTCCTCGCGCAGCAGGACCTGCGACGCCACGACCTGGCCGAGCTGGCGAGGGTCATCAGCCGGCTTGGCGACGTGGCGCTGTTGCCCGCCCTGATGGCGATGTGGAACCGGGATCGCACCCAGCAAGCTGAAGAACGCGCCGAGCTGGCGACCAACCCCCACGGTCCGCGCGCCAATGACGCCATCATGGGCTACGGCATTCAGTATCGGGCCGCTGCGCTGGCCATAGGCGGCGAAGCTGTGATCGCAGACATGGTCGTGCGGCTGGACGACCCCGAATGGGAACATGATGCCGCCATCGTCCTAGGCCAGTTGCTGGAGATCGATCCGGTGAAGCGTGGTCCGATGGGGCCGACGATGGATGATCTGGCCACACGCCATGCGCAGCTACTCGAGCGGCGGGCGAGCGTGCCGCACCCGGTCGCAGCTAGGATCGCCGATCGAATCGACAAGCTGGTCGCGCTGGCCGATATCAATTCAGTGACGCGCGCGTTCCAGCTCGCCGGCCCGCTCACGCTGATGAACTACGGCAACCGCGGACCCAGCTTGTTGGCTCTCATCGAGGCGGGTAAGGACAACGGGCTGCTTCGGGATTTCTGCAAGGCTTTCGCGGAACGCGGAGAACCTCTCCCAGCCCATATCGTGCGCCATGGCATCGCCAGCGGTGTCGCGGCCTTGGCGGCCATGAAATGGGTCCACGACAACGACTATTGGCGGGTAGAGGACTGGCTGCGGCTCATTGCGTTCGCGGACGACACGGAGGCGGCGCTGCCGTCGTTCGAAGAGCTTCCGCCAGAATTGCTGCGTCCCCATCGCCTGCGCGACCTAGTCTACAAAATCGGCTTCTCAATATCGGAGACCGCTGTCGACGCACTTGTCGAGCTGCGCCGCAGGTCACCCGAGCTGTTCAACGACGGCTGGCCGGCGGCGCTCGCCAGGATTGGCAGTGCGAAGGCCGGGAACGCCCTGCTCGATGCCCTCCTGTCTGCGGATGAGGACGGCAATGGAAGGCGGGACACCTACACGCTGCGCGAGGCTCTCACCGCCGCCGTCGCGCAGCATGACGACGTGCGGACACGCGCCATGGCGCTGCTCAACGATACCCGGCACCAGAGTAAACACGCGCTTCTGGCCGACGCGCTGGCCCAGACGATGAATGAGCAGGACGCGATGCTGCTGCTCGGTCATGCAGCAAAGCCCGGCGGCGCGCTGATCGCTCGCGTGCTGATCGGCCGACTCGAACACGCCGCGGTGTCGCGCCTGCCTATAGAGGGTGCGTCGAACATGTTCGAACTGGAGGGAGCGCCTTTGCCGCGACTGCGCCAGCTTGCGTTCTGCGAGCTGCTCGAGGCCCCGGATCGTCCATGGCTCCGTTCGTGTCTCCAGGCCATCGATCATCTTCGCGACGAGTACGGCAAGCCGGTTAGCGAACCCAATCATCCCGATCTCGGAAGCGGCCGCGCCTGGCCCACCGCCGCCGAGCCAAACTGGCTCGCTCTCGAACAACGCGCCGCTGGGGCAACCTGACGGTGGATCTGCGCACGATAAAGGCGCTGGCCGACATGACCGACGAAGGCCGTTTCGAGCGGTTGGCTCTCGGCGTCCTTCAGCATGCGGAGCCGCTCTGCGCTGGTCTTTTGCAGCAGGGCGTCAACGCGGACGGCAAGACGCGCGCATCGCCGGTCGACAATATCGGATTCGTAAGGGGCGCAGCGCCCCCGCACATCGTCGCGATGCATCACACAACGGCTGCCGAACGAGACCTGCGTGCGAAATGGATGACCAAGCCGTCAGCCACGGGAAACGCCAGGATCGGCGATATCGCGAAGACCGGGCAGATCGTTGCGGAGGAACGAAAACGAACACCTGACCTCGTGGCCACGCTGCTCCTTACCACCAATCGCGAACCAGACGAAAAGCTCGTTCGCGATGCGGTGGCGCTCGGCGCCGAGTACGGCATCACCATCGATATCTGGTCGCGCGTACGCCTAGCGCGTGAGCTCGACCTCGATCCGACCGGCCAGGCGATCCGCCGCACATTCCTGGGGATCGACCAGGAGCTTCTGTCGACAGACCTCCTGGCCGATCTGTCCCGCCTGAGCCTGAGCACGCTGGCGCCGCCCGAGGTATCCAACAGCTGGATTGCCCGCGACATCGACCGGCAGCTATTGCAGTCACGGCGGCCCGTGAGCTTTGTCCTCGGCGAATCCGGTTCCGGGAAGACAGTCGCATGCCTGCGCGCGATGGCGCATTGGATTGCTGGCGGTGGCTTCGCGCTCATCCTTTCCGAGGATGTCATCGATGCCGCCACGTCGTTGAACGGTGCGGTGCTCAGCGCGCTGCGCCGCCTCCATCCGGCCTTGTCGGACACGCCGAGTGCATTGTCTCTGGCGTCGCCGGCGCGCCCCCTGCTGCTGGTCGTCGAAGACATCAACCACGCCGCCAATCCTGGAAGAGCGATCGAAAAGGTGGCGCGATGGGCCGGCGAGCCCGTTGCCGATGAGCGACGCGGCGCACCGGCATGGCGTATCCTGTGTCCAGTCTGGCCGCGAATGCTGAACGGTCTTTCCGAGCAAGGGCGCCGCCTGGCCGAACCGCTGCTCCTACAACCCAAACTGTTCACCGAGCACGATGGCATCGCCGCCCTCGAAGCCAGGGCCCAGATGATCGGCTATCCGATCAGCAAAATGGCTGCCTATGCCGTCTCGACGGCGCTCGGCCATGATCCATTGCTCATCGGCCTTTACGAATTCGGTTCGCAATCGGCCGCTGACACGGTCATCGCCCACTTCATCGAACGCTCGTTGCAACGCTGCGAAAGCCGAACAGCGACGCCCGCTGGCGAGCTTCACGCCGCACTGGTGAACCTAGCCAAGGAGATGCTCCGGCGCCGTGCGCTGTCGCCGATCTGGAGCGAAGTTGCGGCTTGGCCCGCTCTCCACGCGGACTTAAGCGCCTTGCGCCAGCTCGCCGCCCACGGCGAAGTCATCCGCCTTGAGGGCAGCGGACTGAAGCAAAAGATCGTCTTCCGGCACGACCGCGTGCGGGACCATTTGCTCGCCGCGGCAGCGGAAGCGCTGCACGATAGCTCGGCGCTCGACGATGAACTGTTGGCCGATCCTTATCTGGCCGCCGTCTTTGGCGCGCTGCTGCTCGATCGCATGGACGACAGTGCCCTGATTGATTGGCTGCGAACCGGCAATCCGTTAGCGGTCTTCCATGCGCTCAAGCGCGCCCATCATGGCACCGAGGCGCGCTCCGTGCTGACCAGGATTGCGGCGCAGTGGCTGGCGGCGCTCGCGAACCGCGGTGCCGACAAGCGTGCTCTGCGTGACGAAATGGCGGTCGTGGTGATGGACGCCGAAGGTCCGGACATTGTTACCTTAGCGAAGGCATTTCCCGACAGCACACCGCACAGCCGCATGGCGCGACTGCGTAATGGCGAGCTTGAAGCGGGCATCGAGGACTGCCTTAGACCCCATTCCTCAAGGCGCGCGCAATGGCGCCAGCGACAGATCGATCACGCCAAGCTCATCCATGCCGCCACGCTGGCGCACGCGCTGTCACAGCGGCTTGAGGACGCGACGACCGCTGGCGATGTCCGGCAGGCCTTGCTCTATCTGGCGGGCTGCCTCGCTGATCCAAGCCTCTTGCCAGCGATCAGCGCAAGTTGGGATGCGGACGAGGCGCGAGGCGATCGGCTCGATGACTATTTCTGGGCTTTCTCCTATTGTTGCACGTCTCAAAGCGCCCAGAGGGTTCTCGAGCCGATCTGCGCGGCCTGGGCAGCCTTGCCGATTAAGCGTGAGGGCGGCATGCCTTCGCCGCGCGACGATTTCGCCGGCAGCGAGATACGCTGGGCATTTGAGCGCCGGCCTCCCGGCCCGGCGATCGCGTATCTCGCTATGCGCGGCGAGCAGGACGACCTTGCCTGGCAAATCTACTATCTGCTGCATGCCGTCGATCATCCAGCAGCCATCGAATTCTGCGTTCGCGCGATGGCGCAGGCACGCGCGAAATCCGAAGACTGGTATTTCGTCAACTTCCGTAATGGTCAGGATCACTGGGAGCGCTATGCCGACGAATATGGCATCCACATGTCGGCGGACAACCGGGCTTGGTTGAGGGCGCGATGGCAGGATGGCGCTGGCGATGCGCATGCCCGCGTCGCCGCCTTCGATCTTTGGGTCTCGAGCTGGGGCGATGACGATCTTGGCCACTTGCGCGCCTGGCAAGGCGATGAACTGCTCGCCGATCGCATCTTGCGACGGCGCCTGGAGCGCGGCGATACCGAAGCGATACCCCTGCTGCTTCCAAAGCTGGATGGCGAGCACCGACGATATTGGTGGCAATTCACCCGAAGGGTCTGGTCCGATGAGCTCACTGCCGCGCTGCAAGCGGAATTCGAGCGGCGAACAGCCCAGATAGCAGCATCTGAAGATCTGCGCTCCGAGATCGATCATGCGCTGTTCGAAGCCTTGATCCGCCTCCCGCGCGACACTGCCGAAGCCTTACTGCTGGAGCATTGGGAAGCGGCTTCGACATCGCCCGAACTCGTGCAGGCGGCACTGTATCTGGCGACACCGATCCTACGCGAACGCGCTGCCGACGCCATTGCCGCCGCACCCGACACCGCCGAAATGTTCCGGTTCCTGACATCACATTTCGGCATAAAGCAGCGAGGCCATCCCGGCCTGACGCGGCCCGAACAAATCGCCGGCCTCGAACCCTATTTCGACGAGATCGACGACCATGACCTTAACTGGCTGGCCGAAGGCTGCAACATTGCCGGCTGGTTCAGCCTCCGGCGGCACCTGCTCGACCCCAGACTTCCCAGCTCGCCCAATTGCTGGGACGAAGCGCGCCTGCCTGGGCTCTTCGACCGGCTGGCTGCGGACAAACACTTCGTCTCGCTGGATATCGAGCGCGTCCTCGAGGCGGGCGTGTCATGGCCCGCGGTCGCAGATGCTCTCCGACGATGGATTGTGAAGCAACCAAGCGAGGACGCACTTCGCCTGGCCGCCGAAATCCTGGAGGAGAGTGGCCGACGCATCGATCTAGAGATACTCGGGGCCTGGCCCGGTCAGATCACTGAAGCCATGCAAGTGCTGATTACCAACACGGAATTCATTGTCCGTCACCGAACGGTGGATTGATGGACTCCGCTTTAATGGGTGAGAAGCAGCTCAATGTCCGCTTAGCGCAACCGCATCTTCAATTCCGGACAGTCATTAGTGTCGAACATTGCGGCCACATCGCGACAGCATATTCGATGTCCGCTTCTTTAATCGGGCATGGAGGTCAAGCTCCTTGTTTCAGCCATCGCCATCGTGACCATGGCTACATCAGGGAACTCGCCTCCGACTCAGAGGTGGCCCGATTACGAATGCTTTCAGGAAATCGGCGGCCGAGCTCTAATGACCGATAATAAGGCGCCTTTCCGCCGCCCGCCAGCACTGCACTTGTCAATCGATATGATCGCGCCGCTAAGTCTCGCTGATGCTGCATCGACGGATTGGTGTTTGATGGATCAATATGGAGGCGCCTTCCTGCCGCGTTGCACACGCGCCGCTTCGCTCCACCAGGCGAGATCATCAGCGAAGCGCGGAAACGCGCGCGCAAGCGATGCGCCGCCCTCGC